>ERZ842401.8440-NODE-8440-length-10131-cov-4.570266_pt1 | contig 10131 bp, 10 predicted proteins | sample MGYA00521270_ERZ842401 | MGnify/ENA primary metagenome ERZ842401 (study PRJEB31892, sample SAMEA3878208) | bioreactor metagenome | biome: Moose rumen | place: Sweden | collected 2011-10 | study: EMG produced TPA metagenomics assembly of the PRJEB12797 data set... | reverse complement strand
GACAGACCCCGGAGGATATTTTGGCCGCCGACCTCTCGTTTCTCGACGTGATAGGACTGAAAGAACACCTTTCGCCCACACGCTCCAACGGCCTTTTGGCCATGCTCAAGCAGATGCTGCTCTACGCCGAGGCGTTCAAAATCTCCGGCAAGGAATGATTTTTGTGGCGTTTCAGCGACAAAATGATTATCTTTGCGGCAAAATACAGATTGACATGAAAAAGAAAGATCCTATCGAAGAGGCCCGTCGCTATGTCGACAACGCCAAAGAAACCCTTAGGGACAAAGGGGAATACAATGAAGAATTGAACCGTTATGATGACGAAAAATATGTTAGGGCAGCAGGTAACTATCTGTGGCTCGGCGTGTTGATGGCGTTGGACGCGGTATTCCATGTAAGGAAAGACCGCCGTACAAGGGTGGATATAAAAGACTATCTGGCTGCCGTTGGCAAACGCGACAGGAAATTGCTCGCCTTGGTGAATGATGGCTATGATGTGATGCACCTTTCAATGAACTATGACGGCATCCAAGCCAAGGATGTGAGTGATTCTGGCTTCCGCTTGGCCAACAACATCATCGACCGATGCGAAGCGATGGTCAACTAAAACACAATGACGATGAACGAAACCTTGAAAGAGACCGTGATTTCGGTGCTGAAGACCATTTACGACCCCGAAATCCCAATCGACATCTGGACGATGCATTTGATTTATGGCGTCGACGTCGACGAAGAAGGCAACGTGAAGATCGTGATGACGGTGACGGCCCCCAACTGCCCCGTGGCCGAGACCTTGCCCGCCGAAGTGCGCAACCGCGTGCAGGCCATCATGGGCGTGAAGAAAGTCGATGTTGAACTTACCTTCGACCCCGTTTGGAGCATCGACATGCTCTCCGACGAAGCCAAGGCCGAACTAGGTCTGGACGGTGATTACAACTTTTCCGCTGCGGACTTCCTGTACTAGTTATCAGTTTGCAGTTTGCAGTTTGCAGTTGTTCAGTTGACTGCTAACTGTTAACTGCCAACTGTCAACTGTCAACTGTCAACTGCTAACTGACAACTGCCAAAAGGTCTTTCGCCATGCCGAGGAACATCAGCGCGACGGCGTTGAAATCCATGTTGAGGTCGTTGCTGAGGCTCACGCGGTCCTTGAAGATGGCCACGTTGTACCATTGCAGGCACTGGAAGGCGCGGTGGAAATAGAGGCGTTGCAACTCTTCTTTGGTAGGCTTGTGGCCTACGTAGGTCTCCAATAAAGCCAAGGCCTTGTCGAAGCCCGCGTTGCCGTAGCAGGCGATGTCGTAGAACGGGTCGTTCATGCCGGCATATTCCCAATCGAGCACATAGAGCTTGTCGCCGCTGATGACGAGGTTGGTGGGCTGGTAGTCGCAGTGGCAGGGCACCATGGGCACATTGGTTTGCGTGGCGCGGATGGCATCCAGTTTCTTGCGGAGGTCGATGTATTCCTGCGGGAAGCTGAAGCCCGTCTCGGTGCAATAGCGTTCATATTGTGCGAGCCTGCCAAAGGCATCGTAATCCTTGAACTTCATGTTGCTGCCGTGGATTTTCTTCAAGGCTGCAACCGACATCTCGTTGTAGGACACCACGTCGGTCGTGCACATGATGGTGCCTTCCACATATTCGGCCAATTTCTCGCCCGAGCGGATTTCCATGTAAGTGGTGACATTGTTCAGCCCGATGAGGTCCACCTCTTGGATGTTGGTCCATTCGTCGTCGCGGTCGACGAACTTCTCGGCAAACTTGCCCGGCACGCGGTAGGTGTATTTTTTGCCTTGGCATTCAACGACGTAGGTATAGTTGCTCATGCCACCTTCGAGGCGCATGACGATGCGGGCTCCTGAGCCTGTCGAAGGGTGGGCATGGAGCAACGCATTGACTCTGAAAACGATGTATTCTTCGATGGTCATAGCTGTAGGTGTTTGAAAAAGTGTGCAAAAATACGCTTTAATTCCCAATCTCCAAGGGAAAATAAGGGAAATGGATTTTATTTCAAAAAGGGATGCTATGGTAAGCGAAAATGTTGTATTTTTGCAGCCGCGAAAGGGGATTTAGCTCATCTGGTAGAGCGTCAGGTTCGCAATCTGAAGGTGGCCGGTTCGAGTCCGGTAATCTCCACGAAACATCAAGATAACCCGTTGAAATTCAGCGGGTTTTTCTTTTTCAAAATTTTTTACCCCCTATTTTACCCCCTAAATTAGACTAAAATGCTGATTTTGTGTGGGAATGGAATGTCCCACAAACATTATTTTGACTGCTTCTAAATTTCAGGGAATTGGCCCTTGATGAATTAATACCGCCAACTGACAGTTGAATTTAACCTGTAAAAGAACGGGAACGGATGTAAAAGTCCGTTTCTCTTTTTTTTTCAGTCAATGGAAATTTTATGTGTACCTTTGCGGCATGAACAACAGAGAAGGTGTCAATAGAAAAAAGGAGTATTACGACTGGCTGAAGGCTGTCGTCGCCGAGCCGTTGGATGAGGACTATCAGGCATCCGTTGCAACTTTCATGGGCTTGGATAGCGTAAGCGACGAAGCCAAGAAAACGATGAAGTTTTCCACCGAAGTATTCCAGCCCTTCGGCAATGCTCTCGCCTATATCGTAAACAACCGCTTCATTATCGAGGACAAGGCGTTTCTGATGGAGAACGACACCGATGACCCGCCCATGACTCCGCTTGAAATCTTCGCCGTGCTGGATTACCTGATTCCCTCAACCGTCAGGGAATTTCTTGGCGTACTGAAAGTTGATTCGGTGGTGATGGAGAAACTGTTTGCTCTTTGGATTGACGATGACGCAGACGGATTTGCGGCATTGCTTCAGAAGGAGAACTGCGACCTGACCCGGATTTCAAGATTGTGCCGCTGCTGTTGGGACGATGCTTTTTCGGTGAGTGAGATACCCAATTCCGAGGTTCCCATGATGATAGACGCACTCTCCAGCACCTTGAAACATAGCGAGAAACTGGACGAGCAACAAATCAAGGGAAGTGCTGACCAAATGCTTGAATCCATCGAAGAAATTGAGGCCGCAGATGATGATGGTGAAGATTATGACCTCGAAGAATCGTTCAGGGATTACCGACAATTCTGCGAGGCATGTTTAAGGAGCCAATTATTCAAATATTGGGATTGGGAAGCGGAACTGAAACCGGGGGAAATCAGAATCATCGAGCCTGTCTTGGAGCATCCTTTGGCCGTAGAGTTGGTGGAGCGTTTTAGGGAAGAATACGAGGAATCTCAACAACCTCAACCTTCAGAACCTTTCACCTTGCCTAACGATTTCTTTGATTGGAGCCACAATTCAGGGAAGCCGAAGGAGCATTTCTATCTTTGCGATGCCGTGAGAAGAAAAGGCGTGGAAACCTTTGTGACCTTCATCAACTGGCTGGCCGACAAAGGTTATATTGCAGATGACAACGAGGTAAAAGCCTTGTTCGCTTACCGCTTGACGGGAAGATGTCGCCCCGAAGGAAAGGAGTTGCCCGTTATCGAATGGCACGGAAAGAACAACAAGCCCTACGAACTCATCTACATCGTAAGGAACTTCTCAGACCGTGGCGACTACAGGAAAATGCGTCTTTTCTTCCAAGGGCCTGAATGGGTGAAAGACCGAGACAGCAGTTATTCCAACTCTGCTGATTCGGAGTTCAGAAGGAAGATGTCGGAGTTTTACCCATCCATCTGTGCATTCAAGAAATGACGAAAAGGGCAGATTTGCCCTCTATCCCCTGCGGAAAGTCGAAAATTTTGGCACATTCCGCAGCGGATAGACTTGTTTTTCAACACGAATGTCCATGAAATCATAGATTCAGCGAAGCTAATTATCCACGAATTGTTCAGAAATTGTTTTTGATAATTTGTGGTCAATTGGTGGCAATTCGTGTTTAAGAAAAATCATCTTTTACTATAATTCACTATATTCCTTTGCCCTTCAGTGAAGAGCCGCTACTTTTGCCGAAACAAAGTGTTAAACCAAAAGTTGCGCCCGACACGGATTTAGGGATAAGACAATGCATATCAACGATTTCAAGAACCAAACCGGAATGAATGTCCGAAACGGACTGCTTGACAACGTGTGGCAATGCTCCAAATGCGGGGCCACCTCAATGATTGGTCCGTTCCCGCTGAGGGGATGCCCCGCCAGCAACGGCGGCTCGCATTATTGGAGGAAGGTCAGCTAAAGAACGGTTCGGTTCAAAAACGGAGTAGGGGAGCAGGTGAAAGCATCTGTTCCCCTGTTTATGAGTGAGCAGTCCGCGAAAAAACGCAGGGTGTTGGCCGAGGTAAGGAAAGATTTCTTACTTTTGCGGCATCGCTTCGGCGAAAGGACATCTTGCAACGGACGTTTGACGACGCGGTTCCGACTGGTAAATTCTGGTAAAATTCCATCAAGGGACGAAAGGCGGCAAATGTCCACACCTTATTGTTACTATAGGGCGTGGACTGCTTTTCCTCGTTTTTTGATACGGTTTACCAGAGCCATCCAGCGGAATGAGAAAGGTTGGGACGCGCTCTTTTGTTTGTGGCTTGGCTGCCGAAGTGAAAAATGGAAGAAAAACGGAAAAGTTATCAAAATAATCCCTAACTTTGTGGGGCGCTAATAAAGAAGAATTGACATAACAAACAGAAAATGAGCGTATTATGTTATACAGAATCACAGTAAAAAACTCTAAACTGACCAGCGGCATCCGTGTTGAGAAAGGGATGTCCGTTGATGTGGCAAGCAACAGCATGAGCAACCCCGTGACGACCAACGGCGGCCAAGCCGTGGTGGATGCCTTCATGCGGATTTATGGAATTGACATCAAGAAAGCTGGAGCATTGAGCATGGTGTATTTGGATGTGGAAAGGGTTGGGTGATAGATAATATGATAAAGAAATCCAAAGTAACGATAAAATCTCTGTTTATTATACATCTAAAGCATTACAAACAATGAAAATACCTGCGAAACCTAAACAGCAGATCCAAGACGAGTATAACTCCTTAATTGAAAATTTAGAAAATACGAAAAAGGAGATGATTGGTCTCTTGGCAAATAATACTAAACTACAGGACATCCAACACTCTTTCGTTGAAAGCCTTGATTCCAACCTCCAATCCTCTAAAGCTTTGATGAAAGATACTTTAGATGGCATGGCGTGGGATAATTTAGTTATTGCCTTTTTCGGAGAAACAAACGCTGGCAAAAGTACAATAATAGAAACCCTGCGTGTCTTGTTTGATGAAGAGAGAAAAAGAAAAATTGAGCAGACTGGAAAGGGCGAGGATGGCAAGATTGTTGGTGACGGTCAGGCGGACTTTACCAAAGTATATGACGAGTATGTTCTTAATGTTTATGGCAAGACTGTGACGCTTATTGACGTACCAGGAATAGAAGGCAAAGAAGAAGATTTTGTCGATGATATAAAAAGAGCATTAAAACAAGCACATATTGTTTTTTATGTACAAGGACATAACAAAAAACCCGATGTGGCTACAGCCGAGAAAATTAGACGTTATCTTAATGATTGGGTCAATGTCTATTCCGTTTATAATGTGCGTGGTGGAGCGGGAAATTATGATGAGGTTGAGGAGAGGAAAAACCTTTATACTTCAGACGTTGACAAAACTTATTTATTGATAGAAGATACTTTCAAGGATATTTTAAAAGATGTGTACAAAGGAAATATTGCAATTCAAGCTTTGTTGGCTCTATGCTCTGTCGCCCAATTTGCTCCTGAAAGAAGTGGCCTTAAAAATACGCAAAACAAACTAACTACTTATTTTGGCGACAGAAATTTAATATATGAATTTAGTCATTTTGAAGAAATAGTACAATTAATCAAAAACAAAACTGACAACTTTGATTCAGAGATTTTGGCCGCTAATAAGCAAAAACTACAAGCTCAATACAATAGAATTATTATTCATACCGCAGAAACGATTGGGTCTCAACAACATGATTTAGAATTACTGCAGCGAGGTTTGACGACATATAAAAATGATGTGGAAGAAATAGTAAGTTCTGCAAAAAGCAAAATTAAAAGACAAACGAATTCTGCCACCAAAAGAGAGTTTGGCATCTTGCTTAATGAGATTTGCGATGCCATAGATTATGAAAAACAAAGTTCCTTACAAGACAAAATAAACCAATTATGTCAACAACACACTTCAAAGTATTCAGAACAGATTAATTCTATCATATCAAATGTCTATGGCGAGATCAATGAAAGACTTCAAGAAAAACAAAAACAGTTATTAGACGTTTTTAAAAGCAGTCAAAAAAACATTGTCAAAACCGAACAAATTAACATCCAATTTGATGCAACAGTAATCATCGATGAGTTGGGGTTTTCATTCAAAGACTTTTTAAAAGAGGGTGGTGAATTAGCATTGGCGTTGACAGGCTTTTTATTTGGACCAATTGCTGGAATAATTGGGTTAGGCGGATATGGTGTATCTAAATTGATTAAAGGATTATTTGGTAAAGACGAGGCTAAAGACAAAGCAAAAAATGGCGCAAAACAAGAAATAGATAAAGCAAGGGGTAAAGCAAAAATTCAATTGAATAAAACACTACAAGTAATAAATTCACAATTAGATAATCTTAAAGTATCTATTGTCGAAAAAATCTCAAATGACATTGCAAATTCAAAGGCAATGCAAGATTTATTAGAAGGAGTACAGCAAACACTTAAAAACAAAAAATAACCACAAAAACGTTAATCATATGAACAATCAACACTATATGACTTGTCTCGAAGAATTGTATTCTATTCTTAAAGATGCAGAACAATATGGCATTAGTTTTAAGCAGTTGTTCGATAAAATTGCAGAATTAAAAGGTAATGCCGAAGACGAAACAATCAGAATTGTTCTAATCAGCAGCTTTTCAGATGGTAAGACCTCAACAATAGCAGGGTTGTTAGGGAGAATTGAAGAAAACATGAAAATTGATTCAGACGAGTCATCTGACGAAATTGTTGTCTATAAACCAGAAGGTATGCGACAAGGTTTTGAGATAGTTGACACCCCTGGCTTATTTGGGACAAAAGAAAAAGAAATCAATGGTGAGAGTGTGCGCTTTTCAGAAATAACCGAGAAGTATATAAGTCAAGCACATATTATTCTTTATGATTGTGATGCAGTAAATCCTTTGAAAGAAAGCCATGCTTATGTAATAAGCAAACTCATTCGTGAGTATAATAAGATAGACTCTACCATCTTCGTAATTAACAAGATGGATGAAGCAGGTTATGATCCACTTGACGAATCTGATTTCACTCATGGAACACAAATAAAGACTGACAATCTCAAAAAACGCTTAAGAGATACAATTGCATTAACCGAAGAGGAAGAGAAGCGACTGCATGTCGTTTGCATTTGCGCAGATCCTAAAGGAAAAGGAATGGCTAAATGGTTTGAGAAAGATTTTCAAAGTTATTTAGACCGCTCACATATCGCTAATTTGCGAAATAAAATAGATGAGTTGATTGAAACAACTCAAATATCACAAGTGCTGACTTCAACACACAATAATACTTTAGTTGACCTCACCCAACAAGCAATGATAGTTGTACAACAATCCAAAAAAGATATTAATGCAACTATTTCTTCGTTAGATGAGAAAACAGGTGAGATTTCAACTGATTTAGTACTTCTTCAAAAGGATTTGAAGTCTTCAAGACAAGAGATGAAACAGCAGTTAGACGATCTTGAGAATCAATTGTTAGCAATAATTAATAGCGCAACACCCGAAACCATAGATGATATATTAGAACAACAAATCGGAACAGAATCAAAAAGTATTAATTTCGAGAAACTAAAGCGCAAAATCGATCATATTGTATCAGCATGCACTGAATCAAACAATGTATCTATTGCAACTCGGTTGAAAGACATTGAAAAAAACATTTCCAATCAAGACAAGGTGTTGCAAGATGGAATAAACAAGGGCGCAAAAATGGCAACAGAATTCCTAAAGAATACGAAAATATCAGGTGAGACAGTAAAAGCTATCAGAGATGTTATCGCTTCAAGTTACAAGTTCAAACCATGGGGCGCGATTAAACTTGCAAATAAGGTAAACAAAGCGATGCCATGGATTGGTGCTGGTATCGAAACAATTACATCCGTAGTACAAACACACAAAGAGCGAAAAAGACAACGCGAGTTTGATGAAATGAAAACAATGATTAAAGACGAACTTAAACGAATCATAAAATACGTGTTTGACACATTCAAAACCGATGAAGAATACTATCAGAACTTTGCACCTTCATATTTGCAATTAAAAGCCCAGCTTGAAGACCGTCAAAATCAACAAGAACAATTAAGAGAACTATCTCATGGCTTTGAAGAATTACAGACAAGGCTTTCAACTTGGCTGCAATCAAATGCTGAAGATGTTGAATATGAAGATATTCATAACAATTAATACTTAAAGGATATGGAAGAGAATAATTTTCATTCAGAAAAAGAAAATACCAACAGACAAAAAACCATGAGTGGCAAGAAAAAAGCTACAATTGTGGCGGGTGTTTTGGGAGTAGTTATAGGAGTTGTAAAACTACTATTGGGGGGAGGATCGGACAATAATAATGCTTAAAATTTACCAATAAATGCGAGGATTTTAAGAACAAGGTTCGATTAGAATATAATCCATTGTAAACAACGGTTGTCCGACAGATTAATGGGGCCTGTCTGTTCGGATGGCCGAAAAGTGATAAATAGACCCCACTTTATTATAAAAATCTACATATAATGATAAGAGGCAAAATACCTTTCCGCTGCACCGACTGCCACAAAGTATTCATAGACTTGGATATAGAGTGGGGTGCTACCATTTTTTCAGTTCCGATGAAGTGCCCCAAATGTGGCAGCACACATACTTTGCCTTTGCTTGCGTCAAAGTTGATGTACAAGGAAATGTGGAAAACGATGGACGAAAACAAAGAATCCAATGCGTAAATCCACCCTCAGCTTCACCCAGCCTGCCCGTCGCGTCTATACCGCCACGAAGAAGGCCGTAGAGCGATGCGGCCAGTTCAAGCGCATTGAGTGTAACGACCAAACCTTCACCATCACGGCGAGGCATGGGATGAGTTTGTTTTCTTTCGGCGAGAACGTCACCATCCATGTGGTGGCCACAAGCACCCAAGAAACCGAAGTGAGGATAGAATCGGCTTCACGAATCTTCCTCAACTTCATCAACGGCGGAGCGAACAAGAAGAACGTCCAAAGCCTCGAAGACTACATTCGAAACGAGGTGCATAAGCTTTGCAGCGACGAGGAAATCAGGTTGCGGCGGTAAGCCTCATTTTCAACACGAATGGCCATAAATGATTCACGAATTGTTCAGAAATTGTTTTTTGATAATTCGTGGCAAATTTGTGGTAATTCGTGTCTAAAAACAAGGAACCATTCCTCACTATAATTTACCACATTCCATTGTGCTATGGCAGAGGTGCTATAGTTTTGCGGCATCATGCAAATCCCTATGAACCCTTCTGTTTTCCCAAGAATTTATGTAATTTTGCAACCCCATGAAGAAGAAAAAAGATGCATATTTGGAAGTGTTTCCCCAACTGACACAACAGGAATTTCACCTGCTGTGTTATATTGCCTATCGTGGAGAGACAAACATATATGACAGAAGTAACGGGGTTTATTGTAAAAAGTTCCAAGTCAGCGCGCAACAATACAGAGCCATAATCCAAAAGTTGACGGAAGTGGGGTTGATGCAACAAGCATCGTTTGTCCACCCTAAGCAGCATCTGAAAATTTTGCTCTGCCTTTTGAAGCATTATCCTTTGTGGGTGAGGGAGTTCAACGGGGTAAGGTCAAGTTCGGCGGAATATCTTTGGGATTTGGCGAAGCATTTGGAAAAGGACGATTTTGCAGGAGCTGCCAAACTTGTCCGGCCATACGTCAATGTAGGCCAAAAGCAGTTCAACCTGTTCCTCTACATTCAAGAGCAGGTGGTCAACGATGCCCGCTATATGGGCTTGCTTAACGATGACGAGTTGCTTGAAATGGTGGACGACACATTAAGCGAGCTATTCTCCAACGACGAACTGGGCGACGCCTTCCTGCTTCCTTTGTCAAAGGCCGTTCCCGACAAAAGCA
>ERZ842401.8439-NODE-8439-length-10132-cov-3.470874_pt1 | contig 10132 bp, 10 predicted proteins | sample MGYA00521270_ERZ842401 | MGnify/ENA primary metagenome ERZ842401 (study PRJEB31892, sample SAMEA3878208) | bioreactor metagenome | biome: Moose rumen | place: Sweden | collected 2011-10 | study: EMG produced TPA metagenomics assembly of the PRJEB12797 data set... | reverse complement strand
AGTAAATGCCTTTGTCCAAATTGCCGCAGGAAGAGTAGATTGTGATTTCGTATTTATCGCCGATTTACCCTCCTCTTTATCCTCTCGTAAACCCGTTCCATGGTAAGCCCCTGGATGACCGTGGTGAAGAAAACGATTGCATATGTGCCGCCCAGGAGAATATTGTAGGTGCTAGCATCTAACATGGATTTGGTGCTCATGGCAAGAGCAATGGATAGTCCACCGCGCAGGCCAGCCCAGGTCAAGAGCTTGCTGAAATTTAGCCAATCGTAGCCGTCTGGAATTGGACCTAAGACTGTGGTAGATAGTGCCACTGAGCCGAATCGGCCTAGCATGTTGCAGATTATTGCCACTAGGGATATCATGATTACCCATGGTTCCTTAAGGATTCGTACAAAAGAAAGGCCAAGCATTACATACAGCACTGAATTTAAGAGGCTATCCAATATGTCCCAGAATATATCGAAATGCTGCATCTCTTCCTGCTCACCATTATGCACTTCGTAATTACGATATGTAGAAAACATGACGCCGCAAATAACTGATGCTATGGCGCCAGAGCAATCAAATTTTTCACACAGGAAATAGGCCATTGAAACCGCGGCCAAGCTAGAAAATATTTGTCTGTAATAAGAACTAGTTCTTCGAAAAACGAATAGAAAAATGAATGACACGCCGATACCCACTATAGCTGCGCCCACCACTTCTCGCATAAGTACCTCTAATACGCTTTCGCTTTCGCTGGCCTTTACAATTCCTGAAAAGCACACAAATAGTGCCACACCAACGCCATCATTCAAAAGAGACTCCCCTTCTATTAGGAAGCCTATATCCTTTGGCAAACCAAACTTTTTGAGAATGCTGGTGGCTGCTATTGGATCTGTGGGCGCCACTATGCTTCCAAACATCAGGCAAATCGGCAGAGAAAATGGAAGTGATAGAATTGAAGCTATTAGATAAAATGTAAAACCATAAATGAGTGCACCAAGCAACGTACATAGGAATGACAGCACACTCACCTGTCTTGCAAGTCTGCCAAAATCCTTGAGTCTCATGTGACAGGAACCTGCAAACAGCATAAAACAGAGCACGCAATCCATAAGGTAATCTTCCAAATCAAATCCCTGCACATCCCTAAGAATGGACTGCAAATCCGAATTGCTGGTCACATTGTCCACAAGCAAAAGCACAGCCCCAATCACTATGGCAAACAACATCAAAGCAATCTCATCAGTTAGCTTAGTAACCTTTTCATTGAAAAACCCCAAAGCAACTACTAGCAACATTATCACAACAAAGTATGGTAAAAAACTAGTCATTAAATCCCCCTTTACTTTTCAACCCTCTCAATTTTACATGAATGAAGCTTACTAATTTCCTTGTTCGGAATGTTTACTGTTTTGTAATCGTTCATCGTATATATCAATACATCCTTGTGAACTCCCGCTGGTAATCCTTCGATTAAATTTGTCACCTTCTGATTATTAAAATCAATGGTTCTATATTTTTTCAAATAAGAATTCATTAGCCCTGCAGATGCAGAAAAAGGCCTAAAAATAAGCTTACTTGCATCATGAGATTTTTCTCCGCAGAAAAATGACTTGCCATTGTCAAAAATTGGAGCTGGTCTAAAACTTTCCTGGGCGCTATTATAGATAACCCCAAGGTTATTCATATGTCGATCCGTATTTAAAATAATACTATCCAAAAAAATTGTATTGGCAAAATACGTGCTAACATCTATTCCTGTATTATTCTTCACAAATGACAATGTGTATTCTATTGCATCATCCATGTCCATGGACTGCATAACTCGCGCAATGTCACCACCATTAATATTAGCATACAATCTGTATATAGATACAAATTCCTCATCTGCCCCACAAAAATCTTGGCTCACACAACCCAATTTATTATTAATTAAAACCTGCTCATAGTTTACGTAATCATTAGTATCTAAGTTAGAGCAGGCCAACAGCTTCGAAGCCAATTCCTCATTATATCCTTCACCACCGTAAAAATCAGGTTTGTACCAATAGCCATCTTTATAATATTTATCCTGGGTGCCTTCACTAGTGCCAGATATAAAAACTCTATAATCCTCAGAAATTTCAACTTCTCTCATCAAAGGTCCTCTCCACCAGTACATCCTTGGCTGTAATTGTTTCTCCTTCGAACCTGAACCATATGGGTTCGCCAATTCTTACGCCATGTGTCTTCTCGCAAATTTTATATACATCAAATGAATCAAGCCCCATTTTCTCAAGATATTTGTCTATGTTATCTCTATGCGGATCCCAACATCTATTGCGAAGCACTTCCCCAAATTCAAATCTGGGCATCTCGTCCTTTGGGAATATTTGTTTAACAGGATGCAAAACATATCTTGTAATATAAACTCGGTCAGGACATATTCTAACAGATGCAGTTTTTTCATCATTATAAAAAACATCAAAATCTTTCATAAAATCTTTTTCCTTCTAGCAATCTGCTCCACTACAATGGATTTTTCGCTGTCAGATATCATCCAATGCAATGGTCTTTTGAATAGTAACTAATTGCTGTGCACATGATTTACCCTCCTCGTTACTTTTCAACCCTCTCAATTTTACATGAATGAAGCTTACTAATCTCATCATAGTTTATCCCTACAAGGACTATTTCACCATAATAATCTCTTAAAACAACTGGATAATCTTTTTCCTTTATCTGAGTTATAGCAGCCTCATCTGTCTTGTTCCATTTTAGTTCAACTATCAATGCTGGAAGATTGCTGGTCCTATTTGGTAGATATACGACATCAGCAACACCCTTTCCTGATGGTAGTTCTTCTATCCTTTTATATGTATCAACACAGCTAATATATGCAAATTTTATTACATATCTAAGAGCTTGCTCATTATTGTAAAATGTAGGTGCATACTCTGAACATCGAATGGTGTCAATTACTTTTGCTACTGACTCCCCATCCAAATTAAGTGTGTACTCAAGTAATTTGTCAGATTTATTTACCAGATCAGCAAGTTTTGATTTGCTTTCATTTTTTATAAGTGATTCAAATTCATTCCTAATCTCCTTGTTTGGAATAGTTACTGTTTTGTTATCATAGTCGTAGGAAAGATAGCCTAGATGTATCAGCAATGTCAATACATCATCTTTACTGTTAAAAGTCTCAACATCGTTATTGAAATTGTTAACATCGACAGGAAGGCTTTCACCAGATATTAATCTTGCAACATCTTCCTGCAATCCTTTAAAATCCATATTAATATACATAAATAGATTTTCAGCAGCAGATGTTTTACGCCAATAGGATTCTAATCTACCATTCTCGATTGCTTGCGTAACTGAATACGGATTATAAATCGGATTCCCATTAGGAAAAGAATAACCATCATACCATGCTTTCAACTCATCGATAGTTATATCTGATTTATTTTCGGCACAGATTTTTACAATGTCTGCTTCACTAAACCCTGTGTATTCGGCAAATTTACCAGGATTAATAATAGTAAATTCATCAAAGTCAGATACCGCCGACTCACTTCCGTCCTTCTTAATGGGTAATATACCAGTCATATATGCACCGGCAACTGCTTTTGAAGTGAAATTGCCATTCTTGAATAAGCCCCTTAGAAAATTTAAATATGCAGCCTGCAATTTGTCATTGTCTTTTGCTTCCCTGATAATGGCATCCCATTCATCAATGATAAATACAATTTTTCTTTCAGTCGCCTCAACATATTTGAGAATAATATTAGTGAACGAATTATTAGAATTAATGCTAGCCACTTCTTCTGCCACATCATTTATGATGGCCTTTTGTATATCTCTTACAATTGAATTAATATCTGTTCCACTGCTGTTTGCGTCTGACAGAAAGCTTGTAACATCCAAATATATAACGTTGTACTTATTCAGAAAATTCGAATAATCTTTTGTATTAGCAATTTGGTATCCATCAAAAAGCTGCCTAGAATCACAATTACAATCATAATATGCGCACAACATCTGGGCGGCATATGATTTTCCGAAACGCCTAGGTCTACTGACGCATATAAGATTTTTCTTAGTGTCTAGTTTTGAATTTATAATCGAAATTAATCCAGTCTTATCTATGTAATCCGATTTAATAATTCTTTTAAATTCTTCGTTACCTGGATTAAGATAATTTCCCACGCTATTTCCTCCATTTTTATATAAAGCAGACAACCTGACTTTTAATCAAGTTGCCTTAATTATGTATTTATTCCGTCATTACGAATTCCATCTGCAAATGTCCCGCAAGCCCCAAGCAGGCCTGAGTATATAGCTGTGGCCAGCAGCCTGTGGGTGAATCTGACGTGCACTATGGTGTGGTTGCGTACGATTGCGCTCCAGGCAAAGGGAACCAAAAATACGATGGCTAGCATGGCAAGTGTGGCCAGGTCTGGGCGACCATGCTTGTACAGATTCACTGCGAAAATCACGATGGCAATTACCAGCACAATCTTTAGAAATTCCGGCTTCATTTTCAGCACGCCCATTATTACATCAAAGGCGCTATCTTCTACACCTTCGGTGCGCACTAGCACTGCCTCTAGTCCCTCAGCTACCATGTTTTTGCCAAGGACTATGGATGATATGATCCATTTCAGTAGCCATATGCCCAAATAGCCAAAGCACCATGCCATGCCTGATTTGAAAAATCTGATAAATTTGTCTTTAAAAGTACCAGACATGAGCACCACCAATGTGGCCATAGGGATACCGAAGGTGATGGTAGGATATGTGAGCAAATCCATGGCTGAGGTTGCTATTCCCACAAACATAAAGAATATGTTGAAATCTAGCTTGTCGTAATACTTTAGCATCACAGCAAGGGCTGCCAATGTAACTATGAAACAATTGCTGTACATGATGGATAGGCTGACAACAGTAAGATTGATGTAAAGCACAGCCACGAGCAGCGGAAACACCATATGCCTTGCCTTAGCATTTTTCGATTCTGACATGGCCTTGATGACAAGTACTAACAGGCCCAAATCCACAGCCATTAAAATGTATCTGATTTGCGCATAATTGAAAATAAGTAAGAGTGGTTTTAGAAAGATTAGATATGCGTGCCAATATCTGGCATATTCACGCTGTCCCAAGGAATCGTATCCATAATTCATGAACATGACATTTTCAGCTGGCGCTGCCTCGCCCTCGTTGTAATACTCGCGTTCGTTCAAAAGAGCCGCCTTATAGAATGGCTCGTTGCTGTCGCAGCTGGCAATCAAAAGCATCCATGCATCTGTGTAGTCTTCCAACACAGAATCCTCTCGCATGGCCGATACGATATGGGGATAATTTCTCTCCACTGCAAAAATGCTATAGGTCTCTGCATCAGACACGTGTGACTGGATGCGACCTATAGGCAACAGATAAACTATTATTAATAATGCGTAAAGTGTGGCTGCTGTCAGGACCAAAAGTCCTAACAGCTTTGCCAGATATTTAATTGCTTGCTTCATGATATTCTTCCTCGGTATTCACCGCCCAAACATTAGATTTGTCAGTGATACCGTTTTTAATATTTTTAACCGCCTCAAACGAAGTGCACATTGAATGGTCAATATTGTTGTAGCGATGCTGACCGTTTCGACCTACGCAATAAAGATTTGGAATGGTGTTGATGTAATCCACCAGCTTGTCGATATGGTCGTATGTGTCAAAGTATGCTGGATAGGCCTTCTTTACTCTTTCAACATGAGTATCTAACACATCATCCTTTGATGAGATGAGTCCTAGTGTAATCATTTCCTGCACGGCAAAATCCGAGAAGTCCTTATCGTCCATTGTCCAGAATTTGTCACTCTCCTGAACAAAATATTCAAGTCCAAGCCAGATGGTATTTTCCAAATCCTTTACCATGTATGGCGACCAGTTGTTATAAATCTGGAAACGACCCATTTTGACCTTGCGCTCCTGCACGTATACCCAGCAATCAGGCACGATATTTGAAATGGTCTTGATATCAGTCTTGTTTTCAAGCTTTAGGTTCTTGACTAAGACGCCAAGTGTCATATAGTCACGGTATGGCAGTCCTGCTGCAATATTGTGTTCCTCTGCTGGAACATCGTTCATACCCAGGACTAAATCCTTCAATGGCATAGATGAGATTATGATATCTCCGTCCAGTTTATTCTCTGCACCGTCACTGATATATGTGACTCCAGTGACCTTGCCAGCCGTATCTTTGCTGATCTTGGTCACCTGAGAATTCATACGGATATCACCGCCAAGATTTTTGACTTCAGCAGCTGTAACCTCCCACAGCTGGCCTGGGCCAAGCTTTGGATAAGAGAATTCTTCTATAAGAGATGTCTCCACCTTGCGGTTCTTTTTGTTAAAGATTTTGCCAAATACATCCTTGATTACCGCAGAAATAGAAAGTCCTTTTACGCGCTGATTACCCCAGGACGCATCTATTTCGCTAGGGTGTCTGCCCCACAGGTTTTCAGTGTAATATTCGAAAAACATGCTATAAAGCTTGCGGCCAAATCTGTTGATATAGAAGTTTTCCAGATTGTCCTCTGGCAGCTTGTGAAGCATGGCGCCTATGTATGAAAATCCGCATTTCATGGTGTTCAAAAATCCCATGTTGGTAAAGGTTTCCTTTTTCATGGAAATAGGATAATCATAAAATTTGTCCATAAAAAGAATCCTAGAAACGCGGTGACGTCTGAGCATTACTCTGTCAGTCTGCTCTGGATCAGGGCCTCCCGCCTTCACAGCTATTTCTCTGCCAAGCTTTATGTCATCCTTTGGCTTTGCCCCTTGGGTTGGTAGCATATTTTCCCACCATTCATTGACCTCAGGCACTTTGGAAAAGAAACGATGTCCCCCCATATCCATTCGGTTGCCATTGTGTTCTACCGTCTTGGAAATTCCGCCGAAGCAATCGCTCTCCTCTAGCACAGTGACATCATATTCCTTATTTTTATCCTTGAGCAATTCGTATGCTGCCGTGAGGCCCGCAGGACCTGCACCTATGATTATTACTTTTTTAGACATAATGTCATTATTCTCCTAACTTACTCTTATAACAGATATAATACATAATTTTAGAACCTATGGCATCTTTTTTCTATACATAATCCACCATATCATACATGCAAAAGCTAATACCGATACAATCTCAGAGATTCTCCACAATACAGGTTCAACGAATTTTATGCTAACTTTATCCGAAAATCCTTCTGGGACGGTAATTACAATTTGATTATTATCACCGGTGGATGTGTCTATTTCTTCTCCACTCTCTGTAAATGCATATATATATTTATATGATAATATTGGGAGGTGTATTTGCGCTTCGGTTTTTCCATTGTTAGTAATTAAATACTCGTGTGATCCTTTTTCATATCCCAAATCCACCACTTCACAATCCACTCCATTTATCACTTCTGGAGCAGAATTTAACTTTTCCAAGTCAGTTCCAACCTCGATATACAAGGAATCTTGGAGAACATCTCTTTCAAAATCATCTAGTGATGTAATAGTAGTATTTCGATATGAAAGAGAGTACATAAATATTCCCGTCTGGGCGATAGCTATTGCACCAATAAGCACAATTAGTCCCAAATATATTGCAATTCTATTTGATTTTACATAATTATCATATATAAACTTTATTGCAAATGTGCCGCATAAGGTCCAGCAGAATGACACAATCACAAAGTACCTGTTTGGATACTGGACAGACCTCATTACATTTGATATAGGATTATCACCGGTAAATATTTTCCAAGGGAAATAGACTGAGGAAAGAAATGCCGCAATCAAACCGATTACAAAGCAGGTCAATGCCAGTTTATATCCATTAGATGCTTTAGACTTATTGCGCTTAATAATATTAATAATTATCGCAATTACCATAAACACGAAGCCTAGAACGTGTAATAAACCAATTCTAAAGCAATCTTCGTCTACAGTTGACCAAGCAGATCTGCCACCGCTTCCCAAAGGGAATAATCCAAATATTTGACTTAGGTACATGCCATATTGCTGAATATTAGTTCCAACTGTACCTGCATCAGCATAAAAATCAAACGACAAATAAAAATCCAAAAACGGAACTATAAAAAAGGCATTAATTAGTAATGTAAGGCCCATGGCCAATAATAGTTCCTTGATATGCTTAAGAGTTTCTTTGATATAAATAAGAGCAAACGCCAATACAGCAATTGTAACCATAACAGCCGACAATATATGGCTATTAATTATTCCAGTATATCCCAAAACAAGCGGGCTTATTTTCCTCAGAAAATGATAATTATTCTCTTCGAAGTAAATTCGATAGATGCCATAGGCTATCAATGGCATAAATATTGTAGCCGTGTATTCGCCTAGAGCCGCCCTCACATAAAGGTTGACTAGATAATACCCTGCCAACATGTGCATTAAAGTAGCCACTATTGCCCATTTTATATCTTTAAAAATGCCCTTAAAACTGTATAAAGCAATGAGCGTCCCAGCTATGTTCACTAAAATAAGATATATATTATATGCCCTATATAGTGGTAAGCCCAAGTTATAAAGAATTGCTGGAATATATAGGAATATATTTCCATACATAGTCGTTGATATATATCCATTTCCATACCAACTCTGAGCTTCATATCTAACAGGGAACTGTCCATTAGCTAATTCCTCAGCTATCGACTGGATACGCCCCATATGATACCACAAATCATGCCCATTATAGATTCCACTCCTGAACGCTGGCAAAGATGAGACTATAATTAACATGAACAGAATAACTATATAAAAGCCATTTATTAATTTTTTATTTTGTAGTCGATTTATCATAACCAAAATCACCCTAGTCGATTTAATATTTAATTACTCAAACTTCCCACAAGGATATAACTACTAATGCCTTGTGGGAAGTTTGAATAATTAACTCATATTAATCTAATTGACCTTCAATATTAGCTAGATTTGATAATTTCTTTCGTTGACTATCTGATAATAGCTTCTTCGTCTCAGAGCCATGTATCTCAGAATGATAAATATTAGTTGAAGGAAGGTATTTGACAACGGCTCCAACATCTTTACAATTACTAACCTGTAATGATATCACTGTGCCTTTAAATCCATTTGACTTCATATGAGCTATTGCCTCAGCATCACTTCTATCAGCTCCCCTATCAACTGATAATCCATTTGAATCACGTAGTGCTGCAGATGATATCGTTCCATCTGCCCTCCAAAACATATCAATTGGGCGAACTGCTCTGTACAATTTTTCATTGTCTTTAAAACTAGAATCCATAAAAATTTAAAACAACTTCCTCTATATCTATAATATTAGACTTGACACAAAAATTCTTTTCGCCATGCTCAGCAGTTATACAATAACATTGAACTTCCTCATCTTCAGAAAACTGAATCTCTAAATATGATTCATTTTTACCGTTCCATTCTAGCTGAATTGTTCCATCAGCAGTTGGAAATATTTCTGGTTGAATATTAAGACTTTTTATTAACCATTTTGCCTTTCTAAGCATCGACTTTGAAAATGGACATGCGCCATACCCATTCCAATCTGGTCCTAATTCGCCTATTTTTTCAAGCTTCCTAAGATTTTCTATAAGCGAAATATCATTCTCGTGTTCGAGAATATATCCCCTGTACCTTTTATTTCTAACCCAAAAGCGTCTATCTAGAAATTCATCAGCCCTTAAAAACTCGTTTCTACCAGAATAGGTATTTAGTGTTAGTGTTTGAGTTTCATTATTATAAATATTATTATCTGAAACTCCTGTATTAGTTAATGATAAGATTTTCTGCTTATCTACAATACTATTCATAAACTATCTCTCCTTTGGATATTAGATGCTCCAATTTAGATTCAACAAGTTCATTTGTTAAATCAAGTATTGTCCTGAAACTATTTTCGTCTGACTTATAATTTTTATTGTTTTCATATGCATACTTATCATTTATATCTAAGGTTATAGCAAGACCTAATTTAGAATCCAAATCCTGCATTGTCTCGAAGCCACGCGCAACGCTGATTGTAATATTTACATAGTATGTCTCTTTAACTATATAGACTAATCTAACACTAGCATCAAACGGATTGCCAAGCTTTTCCCCT
>ERZ842401.8438-NODE-8438-length-10132-cov-3.519103_pt1 | contig 10132 bp, 5 predicted proteins | sample MGYA00521270_ERZ842401 | MGnify/ENA primary metagenome ERZ842401 (study PRJEB31892, sample SAMEA3878208) | bioreactor metagenome | biome: Moose rumen | place: Sweden | collected 2011-10 | study: EMG produced TPA metagenomics assembly of the PRJEB12797 data set... | reverse complement strand
AGCCCCCACGGCCACCCCAGCCCCCACGGCCACCCCGGCGCCCACCGAGCCTCCGGTGGTGCTGCCCCCGGAGCCGGCTATGGAGGGGATGCTGTTCTCCCTGTCGTCGGAGCAGATCGAGTTCAAGGGGGTGCTGACCCCCGCGGCGGGAGACGACCACGTTTTCGACCTGGAGATGGAGGACTTCCGGCTGGTGTTCCTGGAGGAAGACGGGAGCATCGCGGAGGAGCGGGCCATGAGCGCTCTGCCGGAGCTGACCTATGACGAGATCTCCGGGTGGACGGCCTACTACCTGGGGCCGGCGGATACCCTGACGGACACGGAGGAGCCCCTGGCCTTCCGGGCGGAGCTGACCCTGCGGGACAAGACCACGGACCACGCCTATCAGGTGGTGACCAACCAGGTGACCCCCAGCAGGGCGGCGTACCCCCTGGGAGACCGGCAGATCAGGATCACGGTGTATGACGGGACCTTGAATTCGGGCTCCGACTACAGCCCGGTGGTGCTCCAGAGCTTCGAGGGCAACGAGCTGACCTTTACGGGCATGGCGTTGGGCGCGCCTTCAGCCCAGAGCGGGTACGACTTCAAGGGCTTTGTGATCCACACGGGCAACAGCGCCATTCGCCCGGAGGACGAGCCTCCCCAGACGGAGAAGGTCATCCTCTTCGTGGGAGACCTGCTGCTGCCGGAGCACGTGGAGCAGGTGCCCATCGCCTCGGACGGGGTGCGGTACGTGGACCTGTACCCGGCGTGGCTGAGTACCCAGGAGCCCGCGGACGACAACGTGCTGGTGCTGGAGGACGGCATGGGCGGCTCCGTGGCCTACGACGCGTACTCGCCCCTGTTCTCGGAGGGATTCATCTACCTGGCGGTGTACCCGGTGCCGGAGCGCCCGGGGTATACCTTCCAGGGGTGGTACAACGCCAAGGGCGAGAAGGTGGAGGCGCTCCAGTGCTTTATGGACTTCTACGAGCCCCTGACCTATGACGCCAACGGCAACGTGGTGGACTGCGACTGGAACAAGCCGGTGGAGGTCCACCTGACGGCACAGTGGAAAAAAGACGGCCCCTGAGGGCGTGAAACGGGAAACGGCAGCTGTGAGGCTGCCGTTTTTCCATAGGGCGGGGCATCTTGAAAAGTGCACTCCCAGCGGGTATAATGGCAGTACATGCAAAGAGAGAGGAGGAGAGGACCGTGGCGGGGAAGACCAAGTGGGCGCTGGGGCTCACCGGGCTGCTGACGGCGTATATGTTCCTGTACACCACCAGCCTGTGGCTGGCGGGCCGGGACGGGGCCCAGGCTCTTTCCCCGGGGCAGCAGGAGCTGTTCTATGACCTGCGGCAGCTGCTGGCTGCGGCGGGGTTCCTCTCCTTTGGGCTGCTGGGCCGGCTGGCTCGGGAGGACCGGGGCCGCCGGGTGCTGGCAGGATTTTTCCTGGCGGGGTACGGCGCGGGGATGGTCCCCCTGCTGGCGGGGGCGGACGCCGGACTCACCCAGGCGTTCTCCGGGGCGGCGGTGTTCTGCCTGGGAGGCCTGGGGGGCCTGGTCTACTGGAAGATGGCCCTGTCCCTGGCGGGCAGCGGCGTCATGGGCCTGGTGATGGGCCTGGCCTGCGGGGCGGCCTACGGGCTGCAGTTCCTGTGCCAGCTGGGGGAGGGGACGGCTCTCCTGCCGGCGGCGCTGGCGGCTGCCTGGGGGGTCGTGGCGGTGCTGCTGATGCGCCGTCCCCGGCCGGAGGCCCGGGAAGAGGCTCAGGGAGCTGCCCCGGAGAAGACGGGCAGGACCGCCTTGGTCAGCGCGGTGGTGATCACCCTGGGGCTGCTGGTGCTGGACATGCTGCTGGACAGCCAGCTGGCCCGGCTGCAGAGCGCCGCGGGGGCGGCGATCTCCCAGCTGCCCCGGCTGCTGCTGATCCCCGGGAGCTTGCTCTTCGGGCTGGCGGCGGACCGGAAGCAGGGACGGTACCTGCCCCTGGCGGTGCTGTGCGCCATGCTGGTGACGCTGCTGATCCCCACGCTGCTGGGGTCCGCGGAGAGCTTCCAGCTCAACCAGTGTCTGTTCTACGTCGGGGTGGCGGCTACCCTCTCCTACTACAACCTGACCTTCTGGCGGCTGGCCCCGGGGACGGCCCGGCCGGAGCTGTGGGCCTCCATGGGCCGGGTGCTGGACGGCGCCCTGGGCGGCCTGCTGGGGCTGGCGCATTTCTCCGGGCTGCCGGCAGGAGCGGTGCTGGTCATCGACCTGGCGGGCCTGGGGGTGGTGATCCTCACCTCCCTGGGCACCTGGGGCCTGCCCCAGATGGTGCAGAAGTTCTACGCCATCAAGAGCGAGGACGCTGTTCAGAAGGGCACGGTCATCTCCACGCTCTTCGCGTTCGTGGTGGCCGGCGGCTGTTACTTCCTCGGCGGCTTCGGGCGTCTCTTTTCAGATCAGATCGACATCGCCGCAAACGGCTTCGACTCCATCATCCCGACCATGCTCTCGGGATTGTCGGCAGGTATGATCGCCATGATTGTCATTTTAGTACTCTCGGCATCGATGTCAACACTCTCGTCACTGGTTATCGCCTCGAGCTCGACGCTCGCCATCGATCTCATCAAAGACAATTTCGCGCCGAACATGTCCGAAGCCAAGCAAGTTCTCTTAATGCGGGTTTTGATCGTCGTTTTCATTGCAATTTCCGCCGTACTCGCGCTCATTCAATACAAGAGCTCCGTCAACTTCATCGCGCAGATGATGGGCATTTCGTGGGGCGCAATGGCCGGCGCATTCCTCGCGCCTTTCATGTATTCGCTCTACTCGAAAAAAATTACGACCGTTTCCTGCTGGATTTGCTTCGGCTTCAGCGTGCCTTTGATGATCGCAAACATGTTCGTGCGTCCGCTGTTCCCGCCGATCATGCAATCGCCGATCAATGCCGGTGCGATCGCCATGATTGCCGGAATGTTGATCGTCCCGATCGTCAGTGCCTTGACCGAACCGCCCGAGCAAAAACTCGTCGACGAAGCCTTCAGATGCTATGAAAAAGAAACGACCGTGCCGCAATACGTCGCGCTCGGCAAAAAATGATGAATGACTCGCAACGCTTGAATGCGATCAAACAATTCGTCGCCGATTGGAACGGGCGCGGCAAGGAAAAATCCGATGCGCATCTCTTTTGGCTCGATCTCTTGACCGCGCTCGGAATGAAAAATCCCACGCAAGCCGTCGAGTTCGAGAAATCGATCGAAATTGAAGAGCATATATGTTTCATCGACGTGTTCATGCCGTCGACCAAAGTTTTGATCGAGCAGAAGTCGCGCGGCATCGATCTCGATAAACCCGCGCGGCAGTCCGGCGATAAATTCCTTACGCCGTTCGAGCAGGCAAAGCGTTATGCCGATGCGCTCCCGCGTTCGCAACAGCCGCGTTGGATCGTAACTTGCAATTTCGACGAATTCAGAGTATATGACATCGATCGACTGCCGATGTTTATCACCGATCGCCCCGTCGAGCCGCAGATCATCAAGTTCAAACATCTCGTGCAGGAATATCGACGGCTGATGTTCCTCGTCGATCCGAACGACGAAAACATTGCCGAGATCGGGCTCAATAAAGACGCCGTCGAGATCATTGCCGTCATTCGCAAGGGCTTCGCCAAGAAAATGCTCGCGCCGCGTCGCTTCAAAGACGACGAAGACCCCGTTCAACATCTCAATCCCGAACAGCGCGATATTCTCAATAAGTTTTGCATCCGACTCGTCTTTTGCCTTTATGCCGAGGACGCCGCGCTCTTTAAGCCCAATCAATTCGTCGATTATCTGTCGAATGCCGCCGATTATTCCCGCGCGCTTGCCGATCTTTTCAAAGTACTTGACACTCCGAAAAAGCAACGTCCGCGCGAACTGCCTGCCGTTCTCCGCGCTTTCGAGTACGTCAACGGCGGGCTTTTTGCCGACGACTCGCTCGTCCTTCCGCCTTTCGACAAAACCGTTTCCGACGGCATCACTCTCAACGCGCGCAATGTTCCCGACAAGCGCGATCAAAAATTCAATTGGTTTGCGATCAATCCGACCATCTTCGGCGCGCTTTTCGAGTCCGATCTCAATCGCGCCGTCCGTCGAAAGGGCGGCATGCATTACACTTCCGTCGAAAATATTCATCGCGTGATCAAGCCGTTGTTTCTCGATGCGCTCCACGATGAGTTTGATAAAATTCGCAGTATGAAGAATCAGCAACGTCGCCGCGCGCTTCTGAAATTTCAAGACAAACTCGCGTCGCTGACATTTCTCGATCCCGCGTGCGGCTCCGGCAATTTCTTGACCGAGACTTACATTCAACTGCGCATGCTCGAGAATGATGTTCTCCGAGAACTGTTGAATTTCAAGACACTCGAAACCGTTTGCACCATCAAAGTGACGATCGATCAATTCTACGGCATTGAGATCAACGACTTTGCATGCGCGATTGCGCAAACCGCCATGTGGATTTCCGAGAGTAAGATGTATTACGACACCGACGTCGGCATTCGAGAAAAGATCAAACCTCTGCCGCTCAAACATTCCGCGCGGATCGTTTGCGACAATGCGCTCCGTCTCGATTGGAAAAAAATCGTGCCCGACGGCGTCGATTACATTATCGGCAATCCGCCCTTCGTCGGATATTCGTTCCAATCGAAAGAGCAGAAAAACGATCTGCTCGCCGCCACGCATCTCAACAACAAGAAACTCGATTACGTCACCGGGTGGTTTTACAAAGCCGCCGAATTCATGCTCGGGACGCAAACGCGCGCCGCGCTCGTCTCGACCAACTCGATCGTTCAGGGCGAGCAGACTGCCGCCGTGTGGAAGAAACTCTTCGAGACGATTCACATCGACTTCGCGTATCGCACATTCAAGTGGACGAGCGAGTCGGAAATGCAGGCGGCGGTGCACTGTGTGATTGTCGGTTTCAGTCATGCGCCGAACGATCGTCCGAAGCTCATCTTCGACGGCGATCGGAAAATCATCGCGCAAAACATCAATGCGTATCTCATCGACGGCGCGGACGTGTTCATCGAAAGTCGATCGAAGCCGCTGTGTGATGTGCCGGAGATGATCGGCGGCAATCGTCTCGCCGATGGCGGCAATTTGATCATCGAGGCAAACGAGTATGACGACTTCATTCGTCGAGAACCGCGCGCGAAGAAATTCATTCGCCGATTGATCGGTGCCGAGGAGTTCCTGAAAGACAAACCGCGATACTGTCTGTGGTTGAAAGACGCAACGACGGACGAGTTGAAATTGCCGCTGATTGCCGAGCGTGTCGAAGCATGTCGTCTCGATCGATTGAGCGGCGCGGCTGATCGACAAAAATTGGCGGCGACTCCGCATCTGTTTCGTGAACAACTCAATCCGTCGAAGTGTCTCGTCATCCCGAACATTACGTCGGAGCGACGCCGTTTCATTCCAATGCGATTTATCGACGACAACGTGATTTGCAGCAATCGGCTGTTTCTCATTCCCGACGCGGAGTTGTTTCACTTCGGCGTTTTAACCTCCCTCGTGCATATGGCATGGATGCGCGTGACTGCCGGGCGATTGGAGATCGATTACAGCTATTCAAAAACGATCGTCTACAATAACTTCCCGTGGTGCGATGCATCGGCAAAAGCGCGGCAACACATCAGACGAACGGCTAAGCGCATTCTCGAGGTGCGCGGGCGATATCCCGAGCGATCACTGGCGTCGCTGTATGACGAGGCGACGATGCCTGACGACTTACGCGCGGCGCATGTCGAAAACGATCGTGCAGTGATGGCGGCGTACGAATTTTCGGAGTCGCTGTCGGAGGCGGAGATCGTCTCGCGGCTGATGGTTATGTATCAACACTTGACAAGGCAGGCGGCGACTGATAAATTTGCAATTAAAAGAGGCAACCGATGATTTGCACCGTCGGCAACCTCAAAATATTGGATACTTTGACGGCTTCTCGGGATGAGCCGGTTTGGAGGTTCTTCGTTCGTGCGCTTGATTATTTCAGCGCGCTCCGGAGCGTGGCGAGGAACGTTCCGACTTGCAGCCGGAAGTTCCAATCGATATTCGCCCGTCTGATCTTACGATATTTCAATAAAAAGCCGAGTGATCGATACGGGCTCGGCTTCCTCAAAGTCGTCCGTGGGACGCGATTTGCAAAAGCCGGATTAACCGTTCATTAAACCGGCTCGGAGCCCGTTTACTTCAAGATGAGCTCGCAGATGGCGACGAGGAGATGCCCTGCGGCGATGCCGATCATGGATTTCTTGTACCAACATTTTTTCAGCCGATAGCGGCTTTTTTCTTTGCGCGCGAAAAATTTTATGACGCTGCGCGGAATTTACAGAGCTTACTCGATTGATGGAGATGTATCAACACTTGACAAGGCAAGCGGCGACTGATAAAATTTCTTTCGGAAACAATCAAAGCTAATAGAAATAAGAAAGACGACGATCGAACCGGATCCGACTTCTACTCACCGCGATAAGAAAAACCGGTGCGGTTGAGCGGCAAGCCGATTAATTCGGGGTTAACCGGCTTACCACGCGCTCAGCCCAAAATCCAATCAAGGACTTCACGTGCGATGTCCCACGCCCAACGGGCTACGGTGACAAAGAAGTTGTATTTGTTATAGTCACGCTTCATGGGATCACCTCCCTTCTGCGGGAGGAAGCCGGCTTCGATCGCCGTCGTTAAACATTTTAGCACGGCGTTTAACGCTTGTCTACATTTTTTTTTCAGCCAATCATGGTCTATTTTTTTTGCAATAAAAACTATTCCGCCGCGCGGAGTCTGAAAAAAATGCCCGGCGGTTCAGCGTACGTCTTCTCCGTACTTCGCTTTGATGGCTGCTTTGTGCTTATACATTTCGTCGTCGGCGGTTTTGGTTACGTCGGCAAAATCCATGCCCGGCTTGTAAATGCCGAGCCCGCGCGCCACGGAAATATTAATCGTATCGCCCGCCGCCTCGAAACTCGCCGCCGCCGTCCGCTCGTCGAAAAGCCGAAGAAGTGCTTCGCGGTTTTCATAATCCTTGCCTTCCAAAATCGCCGCAAATTCGTCGCCGCCGATTCTGTAGACGAAGCTGTTCTCGAAAACATTGCTTATGATCTCGCCGGCGCGTCGGATCAGCTCGTTGCCCGCACCATGTCCGTACTTGTCATTGACTTTCTTCAAAAAATTCGCATCGAAAATGATAACGCCGAAAACAATGCCTTCGGGATTCGACAGCCGTTGCTTTTCGAGCTCCGTGCGTTTCGCCATGTAAGCCGCCGCATTTCGCAGACCCGTCAATTTGTCGCGATAAACGTAAATCTCGAGCTTCGCCGCCATCTCGCGAATGCTCTGAACCATCAGCCCCAACTCGTTGCCGGATTCATACGAAATCGTCACGTTGAGATCGCCGGAGGCAATACGCTTCGCCGCGTCCGTCATGCCCGCCAACGGACGAATCGCCTTCGAGGCAAACGAAATGCTCCCGATCGAGATCAGCATTGCCACGAGGAAAATCGCCGCCAACGTATTCATGAAAATTCGATTGCGCTCGTCATGTACTCTGCTCATCGGAATGGCAATGCCCAACCACATTCCGTTCGTCAAATACAATTCGATCTCTTGAAAATCCGGATTGGGTTGAAACACGGCTCCCTGCGGCTGATCCTTGTGATAGAGCACGATGTTGTTTCGGCTCATAACATAAACGTAGCCGTAATCGTAAATGGACATGCGGCGCAATTCCTGAATGATGAAGTTGAAATCGATGTCCATGCCGATGATGCCGATGAATTTTCCTTCGACGAAAAGCGGCGCGACGTAGGATATGACATAGTTTTTTGCGGTCGGATCGATGTAGGGTTCAATCCACGTCGCGGATTTGGTTTTGAGCGGAACGTAATACCAACCGACATTTTTCGAGTCGAAGGGCGAATACAGCGACAGATCGATCGGGTCTCGTTTTACGAAAGGCGGAAGTGCGCCTTCCCAACGAACATCTTCTCGAACCATCGAAAAGCCGCCCTTGGAACCGGCGATCTCGGGAGCCAATCGGAGATAATACGCAACACTGCCGTCCGTGCTCAAGGCAATGTCATTGAGCCGTTTGGACATGTCGGCAAGATAAGTTTCGCGATATTGCGCGTCGTTTGCAAAGCGATCGTAACTTTCGACGGCTTGAACCGCCTGACGTTTCATACCGTTTACGGCTTGACGGACGCAAAAGAAGGTACGATCCAATCTCTCGCGGCAGATGACGCTCATTGCATGCAAAGAGTCGTCGGCATTGGATTTGGCGAAATTAATTGCGGCAACGGAGATGCTCACACCCAAAACCGTAGACGAAACAAACACCGCAATTGCCACGAGAAAGACAATTTCCATCATGATCGAGCGTCGATAACTCAGCAGCATGTAAGTGATCATGACGAGATACAAATCCGCCATCGCAATACATTCGACGGTAAATCGCAACCACACGGCAAGATGATCCATGCCGTAGATGTGAAACACGTCAAGGTAAGCGACCGCCGCCGGAAACAAAAAGTAGCTGCGCATTGCCAAAGTCAATGAGCGATGTTCTTCGGGCGTGAGCGGATCTTCTTCTTCGACGGACGGAACATCGCCGTTGTCTTTTGCGTATTCAAATTCGTATTGCTTGCCGACGGCGTAGAAAAACCATACGATGTCGATAAAGATTGCCCACCCCGAATCGTTTGCGAAACAGGCGAGCGCGTACGTCATGAGCACGGTCGTTCGGCGCAATTCGAGTGCCGTCGAAAACGCTTCCAACTCCGCCGCCGAAGCCGTCAACGTTCGGAATAATGCCGTCGCGAGAAACGTCAGGCACAACACCGCGAGGAATTTTTTGAGCGTTTGCACTTTCAACGACGGAGTTTTTCTTTGCGAGCCGAACTTCAATTTATTCCAGAGCAGGCATGGCAACCAACCCGCCAACAAAATCCAAGCCTCGCGTCCGAAGGCAAGAAGCAATTCGACGATGTCCGGCGAGCCGAAAAGAAATTCCTTAAGCTCCGGCAAAGTCAACAGCCCGCCGACATATGCGCCTGCCGCCGATACCGGACCCCACATCAAACCCAAAACGGGCGGCAGAAATGCGGCGAATTTGATCGTTTGCGAGGGAATGACCAACAACGCGCCCGCGCATGTCGAGACAAACCAATACAGAAATGCCGACAAGCAAAATCGATACAGACTTCGTCTCATTCGTCGGCACCTCCGTCAATATTTTTTTCCATGTCGATGCGGAAGGCTTTGCACGCTTCTTCGCCGTACTTCTCTTTGAGTTGTTCGCGAAAAGGTTGCACGCGAGCTTTGAATGCTTTCAACTGCTTGTGATTGAGCTCGATGATTTCCAAACCATCCTCCGCAAACCGGTTGCGAATTGCTTTTTCTTCAGCCTCGAGATAATCGCGACTCCACTCGCATGCCTCTCGCATTTTCTCGCGGAGCAGTTGTTGAGTTTTCGGCTCCAAATCTTCAAAAGTCTTTTGATTGGCAAAGAACAAATAATTCTCGTAGAGATAATTCCACACGGTCATGTATTTCTGAATTTCGTTCAACCGTCCGGAACGCATGAGGAAAAAACCGTTTTCCTGCCCTTCGATGACGCCCTGTCGAATGGCAATGTTGAGCTCGCTCCAGCCGAGCGGAACCGGTTCCGCGCCCAACGCCGTAAAAAATCGCCGATATACTTCGCCGCCGAGCACGCGGATTTTCATCCCTTGAATGTCTTCGGGCGTCCGGATCGGATTTCGATTGCTTGTCAATTGACGCATGGCGTTGTGTGTCGAGCCGAGATAAACCAGTCCGTATTCGGCAAGAATTTTTTCGTAATACTTACCGCCCGTCGAGTCGATGATGCGCCGAGCTTCCCGATAATCGGAAAAAGACCACGGAATGGTTGCCACTTCCAAACGCGGATCGAGCAAGGACATTGTGCCGGACACGTAAGCTCCCATGTCGACGGCACCTTCAGTCAAAGACCTTACCGCTTCGTTGGTGTTGCCGCCCGTCAACTCGTCATTCGGATAAACTTCGATGTGCACATTTCCGCCGGAGGCTTCCGAAACCAATTCCGAAAAACGTCGCGCCGTCAGAATTTCGATGCCGGCTTCCGTGCCGTT
>ERZ842401.8436-NODE-8436-length-10132-cov-4.550164_pt1 | contig 10132 bp, 3 predicted proteins | sample MGYA00521270_ERZ842401 | MGnify/ENA primary metagenome ERZ842401 (study PRJEB31892, sample SAMEA3878208) | bioreactor metagenome | biome: Moose rumen | place: Sweden | collected 2011-10 | study: EMG produced TPA metagenomics assembly of the PRJEB12797 data set... | reverse complement strand
ATCGTCACCGCAGCTGGGCGTTATCCGTGATTTGGGCAACCCCGTGGCCATTGCCAATCTGGCTTGGCGCGACGAGAACACCTACCGCATCTCGCCGGAGTTCCGACTGGACTACTACCTGCTGGGCAAGGACGACAGCAAGACGCGCCTGGACTACTCAGGACTGGTCTATATGGACATCTTCTCAAAGAGCGAGCCGAAGTACTGGCCCGGCTCGCTGAGCACCCGTGGATGGGGCGACGACAACTACAACCGCAGCGAAGTGTACGACTACAACTCGCTAGCCTTCACCACCCGCCACACCTTGACCTTCACGCCTCATTTCAAGAACGAGGATTGGTTCAGCACCATGCTGGCACGATGGGAAATGACCAGCGGCAACGACAACAGTCAGACGGTAGTAAACCGCAACTCACCCAACGGTACTACCTCGCCCACCGTTGACTCTACCATCGAAAACATGAGCACAGGCAACGGACAGTGGCGCTCAATGTCGGCCACCTATTCAGGACACCTTTCTTATAAGGGCGGACGCTACAACCTGGACTTCTCTATCCGTGCCGACGGTACGACAAAGTTTGGCGACTCCAAGAAATGGGGCTACTTCCCCGGCATTTCTGCCCGCTGGAACATCAGCGACGAAAACTTCATGAAGTGGTCGAAGAGCTGGCTCTCCATGCTCAGCTTCCGTCCCTCATGGGGTATCGTGGGACGCCAGCCCGACGGACAGTACCTGCAATATGCCAAGTACAACACGTCTGGCGTCTATGGCAGCATCTCCGACAAGCACAGCGTTACCTATCTGGAAGCATTGCAGCTGAACGAACTGAAATGGGAGCGCACCACACAGTATAATATTGGTGGCGACTTCGGATTCTGGAACGACCGCATCACTGGCGACTTCAACTACTATTTCAAGCGCACCAAGGACCTGCTCATGGGTGGCGTTCGAGTGCCCTCTACAGCTGGTTTCAGCTCTTTGGCTTGGGCCAATGTAGGCGAAATGACCAACAAGGGCTGGGAATTGAACATCTCGGCCAACAAGGTGCTGCAAATAGGCAAATTCTCGCTTTCTGCCAACTTCAACATCTCACAGAACTTCAACGAGATTGTAGACATGGACGAGAGCGTGCTGGAGAGCATCAACTCTGAATGGGACTCCAGCAAGCGCGGACAATATCTGAACCGCATTCAGAAAGGCAATCCGCTGGGTTCCATCTATGGCCTGCGCTATAAGGGCGTCTACCAGTACACTTATGAATACCTGACCAACATGCAGGAAAGTAATAACTGGACTGGAGAGCAGTTGCAAGACTATATTAACAATGTGTTCCTGGCTTCTGGCAAGACGGCCCCCATCGCCATCGACGACGAAGGCCATGTGATGATGGACTCCAAGGGCCTGCCCATCCGCCAGGTCTACAATTTCAACGACGGTGTTTCTACCTACGAGTTCCAAGGCGGTGATGCCATCTACGAGGATGTGAACCACGACGGACAGATCAACTCGCTCGACATCGTCTATCTGGGCAACTCCAACCCCCACATCAATGGCGGTTTCGGCTTCAACATGCAATATGGCGACTGGTCGCTGAAGACCAGCTTCAGCTATCGCCAGGGCATTAAGATTGTCAACTCGGCCAAGATGGCCCTTGAGGAGATGTACAATGCCTACAACCAAAGCTCGGCTGTGAACTGGCGCTGGCGCAAGAATGGCGACGTGACCGTAATTCCCCGCGCCATGTTCGACACTGGCTACAACTGGCAAGGCAGCGACCGCTATGTGGAAGATGCCTCATTCGTCCGCATGAGCTATGTGCAGCTGCAATACAACTTCAACAAGAAAATGCTGAAGAGTCTTGGACTGCGCCGACTGACCATGAGCCTCTCAGGACAGAACCTGTTCTGCTGGAGCAAATACAGCGGTACCGACCCTGAACACTCGCCTGGCTCGTGGGGCATTGCCTACGACAACTCGCAGACACCACGTTCAAAGTCGGTCACAATGAACATTCAAGTGGGATTCTAATCTTAATTAATAATTGAAAATTGATAATTATGATTACTAAGGTTAAAACATATATATTCAATGGTCTGCTGTGTTGCGGCGCAGCCGCAGCCTTCACGGCCTGCAACGACTTCCTCACCATCTACCCCACCGACCGCATCGTGGGCTCGGAATTCTGGAAGACAAAGGCCGACGTAGATCAGATGGTGGATGGCTGCTATCAGAGTATGCTCAGCTACGACATTCAGGAGCGTGCCATCATGTGGGGCGCCTTCCGCAGCGACGAACTGGTGAAGCTGGCCGACTATAACGACAATACGATTGATAATATTGCTGCTGTCAACCTGCTGCCCACCAACCGTTATAATTCCTGGGCCAGCTTCTATAAGGTGATAAACAACTGCAATATTGTGCTGAACCATGCTCAGGATGTACTGGCCGAAGACCCAGAATTCACCCAAGGTGATTATGAGGAAGTGCGTGCCCAGATGCTGGCGCTTCGCTCATTGTGCTACTTCTATCTGGTGCGCGCCTTCCGCGATGTTCCCTACACTACGCACTCCTACGAGGAAGACGGTGCAGTGGAGCCTATTGAGCAGAGCACACCGGATGTAGTGCTGCAGCACTGTCTTGACGACCTGCAAGAAGCCCGCGCCTACATCATGCGCAGTGGGTCCTACGGACGAAGCGACTGGCGCAACTGGGGCTACATGACCCGCGACGCCGTTGATGCGCTGATGGCCGACATCTATCTGTGGCGAGCCTCCATGACCCACAGCAATAGCGACTACCAGCAGGCCATCGTCCATGCCGACTCCGTCATCAATGCGAAGCATGCCTACTATGAGCTTTATAAAGAGTTCGACATCACCGAAACCGAGAAGGACATCTACCACCTGGAAGACGGTGACATGGCGCTCTACACCATTTTTAGCACCAACGCAGGCAATTCACATGAAAGCATCCTGGAGTGGCAGTACAACGGACGCGATAATTCCAACCGGGCACTGGAGAACTATTATTACCAGTCGGGTGATGAAAACAACTACCGCAGCACCAGCATGCTCATGGCCTCGCAGATCTTCAACTCCGTGGACCAGAATGCCAATACCGATCAGGGGCAGAAAGTCTATCTCTCGAAGAACGACTATCGCTTCTGGAACAATGTCTACGATGCCAACAACGAAGAGGCACTACAGCTCAGCGTCCGCAAGATGGTGGATGCATCAGGATCGACTGTCGGTGTGAACAGCACCGTTGGTATGCAGAAGTCCAACAGCCGTGGTTTCAGAGAGTTCCGCCAGAACTGGATTGTCTATCGTCTTACCGACATCATGCTGATGAAGGCAGAAGCACTGGTTGAGACTGCCGCTAGCGACAGCGACCAAGTGGCCTTGAGACAGGCATTCGACCTTGTGCAGGCCGTCAACAAGCGCTCGATGGCCAAGACCGCTACCGACACACTGAAGTTTGCTTCCTTCAAATCAAAAGAAGACCTGGAGCTGCTCGTCATGGCTGAACGCGAACGCGAGCTTTGCTTCGAGGGCAAGCGCTGGTGGGACCTGATGCGCTATGGATACCGCCACATGACGGGTGTTGACATCCATCAGAAACTGGCCGACCAGGCTGCCTGGCCTGAGCTATACCAGCCCATGCTCGACATGGTAATCCGCAAGTATGGCAGCGGTGGCGAAGGCGATGCCGTGGCCTATAAGATGAAGAGTGAACCCTATCTCTATTGGCCCATAGAGGAAAGCGAGACAAAGGTGAACAATCTACTGAATCAGAATCCTGTCTACATACAGGAGAAGACGACTTCAAAGAATTAGTCATTCATTAATATATAATAGTTATGATTACCTATATAAGACACTTCCTTGCCACCTGCCTCGTAGGCTGTACTGCCGGTGTAGTACTTACGACAGTCACCTCTTGTAAGGAAGATATTGACGAGTCAAACCTCTACACCTTCACAGGTGAGACCATCGAGGACTACCTGACCAACCGCCCTGAGCTTTTTAGCGATTTCAACTATATCCTTGGGCGCATAGGCTACGACAAGATTCTCTCGGCATACGGCACCTATACCTGCTTTGCACCGACGAATGAAGCTGTGCAGCAGTACATCGACAGCCTGTACGACGATCCCGTCAACGTGGAGATTCCCCATAACGGAATGACCCAGCGCGGACTGGAAGGACTGACCGATTCGCTCTGCAAGGATATTGCCCTCTTCCACCTGCTGGCCACCGAGGTGATGGGTGTGAACATGGGTAACGGCATGACCATCAAGACCATGCTGGGACGCGACATTAACACCAGCATCGACCCCGAGACGGGTGCTGTGCTCATCAGCCGTGCATCGGCCATCACCAGCATGGACAATGAGCTGGAGAACGGCATCCTGCACGAGATCGACTGCGTCATCCGTCGCTCGAACATGCTTATCGCAGGCGAGATGGAAAACAATCCCGACAAGTATACCCTCTTCTCACAGGCGCTGAAGCTGACAGGACTGGCCGACTCGCTGGTCGATATCAGCCGAACGAACTTCGATGAAGTAGACAACCGCCGTGGTTTCTATCTGCCCGAGGTTTGCGAACTGGGCTATACCATCTTTGCTGAGACCGACGAAGTGCTGGCTGCCAACAACATCAACACCATTGACGATCTCGTTGCCTACGCCAACAGCATTTATTCCGACTGCGCCGAGCAGGGTTCGGGCTGGTACGACTATGCCCGCAACCACAAGATTACCGTCAGCACTGGCTCCGACTACAAGAATCCCTGGAATGCACTCAGCATGTTCGTGCGCTACCACATCCTGAAGTTCAAGCTGCCCTATAACAAGCTGGTGAACAATCACAACCAGATTTCCAAGGTGACGCTGATGGAGTATTACGAGACCATGCTCCCCTACACCCTTCTGAAGATTACGCGTAATAGCAACCGCCTATACATCAACCGCTGGATTGCCAACAACTCGCTGACCGACATGATTGGCGAGCTGGGCACTGCCGCCATGCACACCGTGCTGTTCGAAGGCATTGGCATGGAGGGCCAGAACGCACAGGTGGCAGCCGTCAACGGCTACATTCACCCCATCACCGGCATGCTGGTCTACAACGAGAACGTGCCCAAGGGTGCACTTAACGAGCGTCTGCGTTTCGACGACACCGCCTTCCTGGGCGAGATGATGTCGAACTCTTTCCGACGCATCAGCGACAGCGAAGTGAACGCCATGAACGGCGGCAAGACTGGCACCGACGGAAACCTGAGCGGAAGCTACATCCGCATGCCACCGGGATTCTTCGAGAATCTGGTCATCTACAATGGCGACGACACCCGCCTCTACTATCTGTCGGGCCAAAGCAGCGGCTGGAGTAACTATCAGGGCGACGAATTCAACTGCAAGGGACGCTTCGACTTCTCCTTCCGTCTTCCCCCTGTTCCCGACGGCACCTACGAGCTGCGCATCGGCTATACTGCCAACGGCAACCGAGGCATGCTGCAGTTCTATCTGGGCTCTTCGTCTGAGCTGACCTCGATGAAGGCACTCGACATTCCTCTCGACATGCGTATTGTTCCTGTGAACAATGCCGACCTCACCCCCGACGTGAACACCGGCTGGTGCGACTGGTCGCGCTGCGATGACAAAGGCGTGGAGAGCGATGCCAACATGCGCAACCTGGGCTATATGCGCGGACCGCTCTACTACACCGTAGGCGTTAACACCGGCAACTATGCCCGCAGCAACCGCGAGGACATGCGGCGCATCCTTGCCAAGCAGGACTTCAAGCAAGACGAATACTGGCTGCGCTTCAAGACCGTGCTCGAAGGCGACGCCTGGCAGTTCCACCTCGACTATATCGAGTTCTGCCCCGAAAACGTCTACAACAACACCCGCTACGTGGAGGACATGTACTAAAAGCCCCTGCCCAGCCCTCCCCGAGAGGGAGGGAGTAGTTAGAGACCATTTATCACAAAGAAAAAAATTATGAATATGACATTCCATCAAATAAAGAAAGGCATTAAAATGCTGTTACTAACCGCACTCCCCCTCGGGGGAGTCGGAGGGGGGCTTGTCTCCTGCTCTGATTGGGACGACCACTATGAGGCCGACTCATCTATACTCAGCTCACAGAAGGCCACACTATGGGAGAACATTCAGCAAAACGACAACCTGTCACAGTTTGCAGCACTGCTGAAGAAAGCAGGCTACGACGAGGTGCTCAACGCCACGCAGACCTACACCGTTTGGGCACCCGTCAATGGCACGTTCGACTACGACGTGCTGTCGGCACTGAGCGTCGAGCGCCTGCAGAAAGAGTTTGCCCAGAACCATATTGCCCGCAACAACTACCCCGTATCGGGAGTTGTCGACCAGCGCATCTACACGCTCAACGAGAAGCTGATGCTTTTCGACGGCAATGGCAGCTATGCCATTCAGGACGTGGCAGTAACCCAGCCCAACCTGGCCAGCCGCAACGGCATCATCCACGCGCTGAACGGCAAGATTCCTTTCCTGGCTAACATCTACGAGTCGCTGAACACCAACGACTATCCGCTCGACTCCATCGCAAACTTCTTCCACTCCTACGACGTGAAGAAGCTCAACGAAGCGAAGAGCGTAGTCGGACCCACACTGAATGGCCAGATCACCTATCTTGATTCCGTGTTCGACGAGCACAACGACCTGTTTACACGCTATTTTGCCTACATCAACCGCGAGGACAGCAACTACACCATGATTGTCCCCACCAACGAGGCATGGCAGAAGGCCCGCGACCAAGTGAGCAGCTATTTCAAGTATGTGCCCTCTTTCGAGTTCATGGAGAACACGTCAACAGGCAGCGACCAGAAGAAAGTGACGGTAGACATTACCGACGTTGACTTCCTGAAGGACTCTATCGTCAACTACATGCTGACTAGCAGCCTGTTCTATAACAACAATCTCTACGACAACAAGAAGCTGAATAACCTGCAGACTGGTCAGCTCCTACAGTGCGACTCTCTCTACAGCACACTGCTAACGAAGATTTATTCGGAAGATGCAGCCGGCCTGTTCAAGGACGCACAGCGGGTGGACAAGAGCAATGGCGCCATCTGGCTGACCGACAGCCTGCGCCTGCATCCCTGGATTACTTGGAATCCTGAAATCATCATCCAAGGCGAAAACTCCAGGACCCTGTCCAGCACGGTGAACACTGCCGGCAATCCCGAGCGCATCTACGTTACCCCCGGCACACAGAATCCTGAGGTGAAGGGGCACGTATCCAACAACTACTACGTAGAGTTGCAGCCGCTGAGTATGGCCACCAACCCTGGCGTCGTGTTCTACCTGCCAGAAGTTCGCTCTACGACCTACAGCATCTATATCGTCACGGTGCCGGCTAACATCGTCAATCCCAACCGCCAGACGCTGCCCTATAAGTTCAACGTTTCCATGGGCTACACCAACGACCGAGGCAAGAACGAAGACCGCGACCGCTCGTGGTGTCTGGAAAGCAACTACGTCAGCGACTCGGTGCAGATTGACACCCTCTATCTGGGCGACTTCACCTTCCCCGTTGCCTATGCAGGCACAGGCGACTACGCCCCCTACATCCGCATCAACAGTTCCGTCACCTCACGCGAGCGTGCCGACTACGACCGCAACTTGCGCATCGACTGTGTCATTCTCCGTCCGAAGGAGCTCGACAACTACCTGAAGGAACATCCCGACTACAAGTATGATACAGGCACCCTCTAAGTCTCACCATTTAAAAATCAGAATGAAGATGAAAAGACATTATATTCTTTCTTTTTGTTTCCTAGGAGCACTCAGTGCTGGCCTGCCTGCCAATGCGCAGGACAACGAGCTGGCCGATGACGAGGTTGCGGTAAAGGCGCCGAAGAAGCCCACGGTAAAACTACCCTCCTACCCCACCATTGAGGTGAAGGGTGTATGCATCGATGCCGTCACCAAGCAGCCCTTGGCCGGTATCATGATTCAGGCACTGGGCAATGCCAACTACACCGCCATGACCGAAGAGGACGGACAGTTTGCCATCAAGGTTCCTACCTTTGCCACGGCACTCTATGTCCATGCCCCCGAGTTCCTGGATCAGCATGTGGGCCTGAACACAAAGGGCGAACTCATCCGCATAGAGATGCTGTCCGACAAGTTCCGCCCCATGTACGACAAGGGAACCCATATCGGAGCCTCGGCCGTAGCCAATATCAAGAATACCACGTCGCAGACCGTGGAGACCGACATCGAGAACCTGATTGGCGCCGACGTGCATGCCATCACCCGCTCTGGTGGCCCCGGCTATGGCACAGCCATGTTCGTGCGCGGTCTTAATTCGCTCACGGCCAATGCCCAGCCTCTCATCGTCATCGACGGCGTGGTGCAGGACATGCAGCAGACGCGCTCCACCCTTCACTATGGCGACTACAACAACCTGCTGCTGAACCTCAACCCCGAGGACATCGAGAAGATCACCGTGCTGAAGAATGCCACGGCACTCTATGGTGCCAAGGGCGGCAATGGTGTCATCCTCATTGAAACGAAGCGCGGCCACTCCATGGCCACCCGCATCGATGCCAACATCGGCGTGGGCGTCACCATGGTGCCTCGCACACCCGACGTAATGGATGCCGCACAGTATCGTGTCTATGCATCCGAGATGCTTGGCACCTATCCCGACATTGCCGACTTCACCGATCCCGAAACCTTCAAATTCCTCATCGACGACCCCTCGAAGTATTACTACTCCAAGTTCCACAATAACACCGACTGGAAGGACGAAGTCTACCACACGGCCTTGAACCAGAACTACAACATCAACGTGCAGGGTGGCGACGATGTGGGTATGTACAACCTCTCGCTGGGCTATACCGACGGGCAGAGCACCGCACGCGACAACGGCTTCAACCGCCTGAACGTGCGCTTCAACACCGACATCAACGTCATCAACAAGCTCACCACCCGCTTCGACATGTCCTACACGAAGATCAATCGCGACGTGTTCGATAACGGTGCACCGCAGAGCCTCACCACGGGAACGGTTTCCTCGCCCACTTTCCTGGCACTCATCAAGTCGCCGTTCCTCAACCCCTACACGTATAATAATGTGACGCGCCAGCTCTCCTCTACCCTTGCCGAGGCCGACGACTATCTCACGGTGCTCGACGAAGACCTGACGCTGGGTAACCCCACGGCATTGCTGGCCAATGGCGATGCCATCAACAAGAACCGCACGGAGATGACCCATTTCAATGCCGTCATTGCCCCGCGCTATGAGTTCAGCCCCTCGCTGCAGCTCAGCGAGATCTTCAGCTACACGCTCGACCGCATCTCTCAGCGCTACTATCGCCCGCTGGGAGGCATGCCCACCTTCCTCATCGAGGGCATCGGCCGCGTGCAGAACATGGCCATGTCGATGTTCTCCAAGGAGACCAGCATCCAGAGCGACACCCGCCTGCAGTGGACCAAGCAGCTGCGCCAGCACAGCATCGACGTCTATGCCGGCATGCGCTACACCTCGTTTGCCTTCGACGACAACGAGCCGCAAGGCCAGTATTCGTCGGCCGGTAACGACAAGACGCCCAACATCTCGACCAACATGGACTTCATCGATGCCACTGGTGCCGACGATGCATGGCGCTCCATGACATGGTATGCCAATGCCGACTACAACTACCGCAACCGCTACTTCGCACAGCTCTCGCTGGCCATGGAAACCAGCAGCCGCTTTGGTAAAGAGGCCGACGGTCTGAAGCTGGGCGGCGTGCGCTGGGGCCTGTTCCCCAGCATCCAGCTGGGTTGGGCACTCACCAACGAAGAGTGGTTCCCCAAGGTGAAGGGCATCAACTACCTGTTGCTGAAGGCCGGCTTCGACATCAGCGGCAACGATGACATCAACAACTATGCTGCCCGCACCTCGTTCGGCGTCAGCAAGTATCTCTACAAGTCGACAGCCGCCATTCTCGACAACATCGGCAATGAAAAGATTTCATGGGAGCAGACCAGCAAGATGGATCTCGGGCTGAAAGCCTACCTGCTGAACAACCGCCTGGGTGTTGACTTCGATTACTATCGTCACCACACCAGCAACCTGCTCACCCTGAAGAGCTTCA
>ERZ842401.8435-NODE-8435-length-10133-cov-3.463981_pt1 | contig 10133 bp, 16 predicted proteins | sample MGYA00521270_ERZ842401 | MGnify/ENA primary metagenome ERZ842401 (study PRJEB31892, sample SAMEA3878208) | bioreactor metagenome | biome: Moose rumen | place: Sweden | collected 2011-10 | study: EMG produced TPA metagenomics assembly of the PRJEB12797 data set... | reverse complement strand
AGGCTACGCCGGGATAAAGCATCCCGGCTGGGTGCATCGAGGCCGATGCACGGCTTCCTGACGGAAGCCCTTCGCTCTCAGATATCCACCGGATATATGAACCGGACGAGCGGATATCTGTCAGATATCCGGAAAATGCCCTCCACAAAACGTCGGTCATTCCTCGTCCTCTCCGCTCAGCTGTCGCATAAGGTTCGCCGCTCCCTCCGTGATCTCCACCTTATGCGCCATTTTCTCCGGTATAGGATCTGTACCTGTCATCCCATCTCCAACCGGAGAAACAGCACATCTGTCCATCGTATCTTTTATGTCCAGACAGATGTGCCTGATCTCCGTGAGCAGTTCTTCGGACTGCCCACGGTTCACCGGCAAAGCATCCGTGCTTTGACCGGCTTTTTCATTTATCAGTTCAGCGATCATTTCCGCATAGGTTCTTGATCCCCTTCCATTTGTCAGATACTCCCATGCCGCAATCTGTTCCGGATCATCCTCCCTGAACTTCACACATATGGAGCGACTTTTCATTCCTATCATGCCATTCCTCTTTTCGCCCATATGGCATAGCTCTTCGCATTGGCACGGATGTCATCGTTAAATATCACACCCGGCTTGTCTCCCAGGGGAGAATAGTTTTTCAGGAGGCATCCGCCACCGCCGAATACGTTAAGCTGCACATATCCGTCCAAGTACCCGTAATCCTCAAGCCTCTTTATGATCTCGACAGCGTACTCCCTTGCCATGCGATCCGTGACCGTTGCGATCTCGTCTGTCCGATCCCTGCAGCCCTCCCTGATCAGACGGTCTATGATCCTTTCCTCGATATCACAGCCCTTCAGTCTGGAAAGTTCCTCCCGGATATTTCTGATGCAGGTACCCACGCCATACTTTTCCGTTGCGATGCTCTTCTCCAAAGGGCTCCCATCGACAAATCTGACGATGTTCATCGTCCCGTTTCCGATGTCTGCGATCATGCTGTCCCCGTCCATGGATTCCAGCAGACAGCTCTCCGCAAGTCCCTGTGCAAAGATCTTCACCTTTTCTATATGCAGATGGAAATGCGTGCCCTTATACACAAACTCTGGCTCCACGTTTTGCTTTAGATACTCTCTGAAACTCTTACGCTGAGCAACCGTCCAGGCAAGCGGGAGACCTACCGCAAGGATCACGTTTGCTCTAGGCTCATAGCCGAGATATTTCAATTCTTCCGCAATTGCTGCCAGCGTCAGGATATAGAAGCTCATGTCCCCGGTCTTATCTCCCTGATAGGTCATGTGACTTTCCCCGATGACGTATTTCTTCCCGTCATACTCAAGCAGGTGATTATCAGCTATGGCCGCCTCCGTCCGCTCGACTCCCGACGGAAAAACGCAATGCTCTGTCTTGATGTTTCCGTATCCATGATCCACGCCGATGATAATCGGCTTATAATCTGCTATCTCTTTCATTTTCCAAATCCTCCGTTTATTTTTTTCTTTTGTTTAACTTGCCATGACTTCCTTAAGTCGGCTGAAGTTTGCTTCCGCAATGTAATCCCTGACCGACTCATTTGGAAATGCCAATGGGAAGCTGCGTTCCTTGATACGGTTCGTGATCCTGTCATCATATTCAAGGCCGTCAATCGGCTGGTTACTGGTAAAGATCGTGATTAGTCTGTTGATGTACCGGGAGTTGATGATGTGATAGAGTTTCTCCTCGATCCAGTCCTTGATCCGCTCGATCCCAAAGTCATCAATCACAAGGATCTCCGCCCGTGACAGGTCATCCAACAGCTGATGCTCCGTCATGCCTTCCTCCTGATTCCAGCTCGCCTTGATCTCATTCAGGATCTGCACGGAAGTGGCAAATTTCACCGACATACCCTTGTTGTAAATGAGTTCGTTTGCTATGGATGCCGCCATCCTCGTCTTGCCGCTTCCTTTGGTGGAAGAGTAAAGGTAAAGTCCCATCCCCTGTTCCTTCATGGAGGCGATATCATCAAGCCACCAGTCTATCGCCTTACAGTCCTTTTCAATGATCACTTTAGAATCCTCCCGGCGATAAACATCACGACGGAAATTCTCAAGGCATACTTCCTTGAAAGCATCGGGGATATTGGCAAACTTAAGCTTGCTTCCGAGAAGCTCTCTTTTGCGGATCCCGCATTCGCATTCCTTTGCATAGGATGCGCCGTCCTTTTCATAAAAAGCCCATCCCGATCCCTTACAGATCGGACATTCAGAGCCCGTAGAGATTGATCTCATCTTTTGACCAGCAGGGTGATCCTGCCTTGGGTTCTCTACAAAATCCATTTTTATCTGATCTATTACCTGCTCCAGAGTCTGTTCCATAGTTTGCTCCTTTCCTGTCAGGGCTCTTATATCCCTGTGTATTAGATTTATGATTATTTGATTCCTGTATATTAGATTCTTTATTATTTAATTGTGTCGGATTTCCCGATACCGGTTTTGTCGTTGACGGCATTTCCGTTGACGGTTTTTCCGGTATCGGTTCTTTCGTCATCGGCTTTTCCGCTAACGGTTCCTTTGGGGTTACATTGATCCTGATACAGATATCCGCAAATTTACCGTGTTCTCTTAATTGTTCCTTTACGAGATAGCCTTTTTCCTGCAGCCTTTCCAGACCGTTTCTTATTGCATCTCGCCCATCACTGATGATTGAAGCGAGACCGTTTATCGTGAAATTCCAGTTATCCGGAAGTGACATAAGTGTGATCAGCAGTCCTCTGTCAAACATCTTCAGAGATTTGTCATGCATGATGCACTGGTTGACCAAAACAAAATTCCCCTGCGTTTCATTCTTCAGTATCATCCACTTCACGCTCCTTATCTGCTATATTTGCCATCTTGTTTGCCTTAAGCCATGCATAAAGATCTGCCCATACCACGAACTTCCTCCTGCCGATATGGAAGCAGGGAAAGCCCGGTTCATTAAACATTGCGTAAGCAACCGTTTTCCCTATGCCGAGATACCCAGCCATTTCCATTGGCGAAAAAATCTTTTTCTCATCGATCAGATCCTTTAATGTCGTCATGTTCATATACTCCTTCCTCAATCTCTCTTATCCGCTGTGTTTCAAGCCATTCCATTGCCATCCGTATTGCTTCACGCTGCAGAGATCTGCTTCTTGCCATCCAGAACCTCGGTGAGGCAATATACCTAATGAGTTCGGCTTTCGGGATACGGTGATCTCCCTTCCAAAGAAATGACTTAATATATCCTTTTTGTATCCACCTGATTATCGAGTTCTTATGGATCCCCGTGATGCCACTAGCCTGACGGATGCTTAGTACATCCGGTTCCGCCGAAAGAATCGTGCCGATCACCGATTCCTTCTCTGCATTTCCGTCCTCCCTGCGGCTCTGATAACGCCTTTCCATATATGCTGCCACATCCTCAGCCCGGATCCGGTAATACCTTACTGTTCCGACATATTCCTTGTGATAAGGCACAAGCCCTCTCTTGGTTGCAAGATATGCCGTTCTGGAGCTGATACCGGCTACTTCCATAAATTCCCGCTGGGTGAGATAGTTCCCGTATCGCTCTTTGATATCCAATACTCTTTTTTCAAAATCCGTCATCGATCCTCCAATCTCCTCCGTCAGCATCTGCCGCCTTAAGCTGATCTGTTCCCTCAAGATGGGGTAGTTCTCTCCTTGTTCTCTCTTTTTTGCGCAACAAAAAACTTCCTTGTTTTTTCAAGGAAGTTCAGTAAAATAAAGCTTCTTTTCAGTTTTCTCAGTATTTACAGTATCTGAAGGCTGTCAAAATCAATTATAAGCCATATTTATTTATCTTGATTTTTAACAGTTTTTCGCTTGGTATAAAACACTCGAAATGCTATAGGCCGGTCTCCGGTGCGTGGGTTCGAATCCCACCCTCTGCGTTTGTTTCGGGGCTTTACAGGTTTTCGGTAAAGCCCCGAGGCTTTCTAAGGAATTAAGCCCTGTTAAACTTTTCTTTGCCCTGTTTGCAGCGGGGGCATTTCCAGTCCTCCGGAAGGTCTTCAAAAGCCACTCCATCATGCTCCGCCGGGTCGTAGACATATCCGCAAATGGAGCAGATATATTTTCCGGTCCCTTCGTTAGTAACAAAATAGTCTTCACTGGGCCAGACCGTCTTCGGCGGGTTATCCAGATCCATGACCCGCTTCGCTTCCAGATTCTCATAGCCCAGAGGTGTATGAGTTCCGCAGTACACCGTCGGATGATTGCGGATGAACTCCCGGATCGTATTCTGGGTGCTGCGTGTCATATGGATATCGTCATACACGATGGACAGCTTATCGGCATATATCGCTTCGTCCGTGTAGGAAATATCGCCATGGAACATATAGAACAGGCCGCCGTCCTCCGCGATCACGATGCAGTTGCCATAAGTGTGTCCGGGGGCGGGGATCATGCGGACGCCCGGTGCGATGATCTGGCTTCTGGTGAAGTTGTGGTACGGGCCGTCCGTGAAGTCCACCGGGGTCAAACCCGGATGATCCTTCAGCGCCTTTACTTCGTCCGTCTCAAGCTCCACCCGGTTTACGTAGAACTTTGCATTCGGGAAACTCCGGATCTCACCGGAATGATCACTGTGCTTATGAGTCAGAATGATTTTAGTTACCTGAGAGGGCTCATAGCCAGCCGTTCTGAGCGCAGACACATAATCCTCGATCCATCTGCCCATGTAGGAATGCGCTTTCCCGTCCCAGACAGCGTTTGGCGTTTCTTTGGGAAGTCCCGTATCAACCAGAATCACATCATCTCCAGTGTCGATAACATAGTTCTGGAGTGACGCACGGTATTTGACGTTGTTGTCAAAATGCTCCATGCCATCCTCACCGCCGAAAGCGAAGCCCTGGGCATGGAAGCCTTTCTCGAAATATTTTACTGCCTTGATTTCCATATGTGTTTTCCTCCTGTTCTTACAGCAACGCCTTTACACAGGCTTCTACCTCCGCCATATCGGCGGTGGGCTCAAACCGCGCAACGACATTGCCCTCCCGGTCAATGATGAACTTGGTAAAGTTCCACTTGATATCAGTTTTCTTAGCCCAATCGGGATCAGCTTCCGAGAACATTTTTTCCAACAGGGCTTTATACTGGTGCTCACCGAATCCTTCAAAGCCCTTCTGCGATTTCAGGTAGGTGTACAGCGGCAGCTCGTTTTCGCCGTTCACATCCGCCTTCTTCATCTGGGGGAAGGTAGTATTGAAATGCAGTGTGCAGAACTCGTGGATCTCTTCATCCGTTCCCGGAGCCTGTCCTCCAAACTGATTGCACGGAATATCAAGCACCTCAAGTCCCTTATCATGATAATCCTTATACAACTGCTCGATCGGCTCATACTGTGGTGTAAATCCGCAGCCTGTCGCGGTGTTTACAACAAGGATTACCTTACCCTTGTAATCCGCAAGACTAAGGCTTTCACCGGTTCCCGTAGTTACTTCGTAATCATAGATCATTTTGTCAGTACCCCCTTTGTATTTTGCTTTTTACTAAGTATCATGATGGTTCCCACAAGTAAAATCGCCTCGACGATCAATGCCACGGCCGGTGTTTTCATAAAGCCCGCAATCAGATAGCCTATGGCACACACGATTGCAACAAGAGTTGCATAAGGAAGCTGTGTTTCCACGTGCCTAATGTGCATGCAATCGGCACCGGTAGATGCCAGTATCGTTGTGTCCGATATAGGTGAACAATGATCTCCATACACGGATCCGGCAAGAGTAGCTCCCAGTGTGAGAATCAGAAGTCCCGCTCCTGCCTCCGTTTCACATATCATGGTGATTATCGGAATGAGCATCCCGAATGTTCCCCAGCTTGTTCCCATGGAAAAACTCATCAGTGCTGCTATGATAAAGATCAGGAAAGGCAGGAATCCCATCGGAAGATCTGAACCGTTTACAAATCCGGAGATGAACACACCTGTTCCGATAAGCTGTCTGCATACTCCTCCAAGGCTCCATGACAGGATCAGTATCAGCATGGGCGGTACAATATTCCCGATCCCGCTAACGATACACTCTATGAACTCCTTAGGTTTCATAAGCTTTCTCGGCAAATACAGAAGTCCGGCACAGATCAGTCCCGCAAATGCTCCCAAGGAAAGTCCTGCTGTAGGATTATATCCGATTGCTTCAGAGAAGCTTACTCCCTCAAAGAATCCTCCTACATAAGCCATACCGAGTATTGCACAGATGATCAGTACAACAATGGGAAGCACGAGATCAATCACATGTCCTTTAGCTGTCTCAGTGTCAGAACCTGTCTGTTCAGCCGGTATACGGATCTTTGCCTCTTCTTCAGCCTTCTTCATCGGTCCGAAATCCCTGCCCGTAAAGCTTATGACAAACACCATCAGTATCGTCATAAGCGCATAAAAGTTGTATGGAATCGTTGAGAGGAATATATTGAAGCCGTTCTTTTCACTGACTTCACTTGCAACTGCTACTGCCCAGCTTGAAACCGGTGCGATGATACATACCGGTGCAGCCGTGGCATCTATGATATAGGCCAGCTTTTCCCTGGAGATATGCAATCTGTCCGTGATCGGCCGCATAACCGTTCCTACGGTCAGGCAGTTAAAGCCGTCATCTATGAATATAAGTATACCTAAAAGTGATGTGGCAAAGACAGCCGACCTTTTGTTTTTCAACTTTGATCCCGCCCATCTTCCGTATGCCTGACTGCCTCCGGATTTTGATACAAGACTGACAACAGCCCAAAGCAGTGCAAGAAAGATGATCATGTACGCATTATCTGCTATCTTACTGCTCATCATATCGAAGATCATAGCTGCTGCAGAAAATATATTTCCGTCACCGGCAAATGCATAGATAAGCATACCTGATGCTATGCCGATAAACAGGGATGAATACACTTCCTTTGTTATAAGTGCCAAAGCTATGGCAATAATGGGTGGCAGAATTGACAGCCATCCTGTTTCGATCATGGTAAATTCCATAACTTGTTTTTCCTCACTTCACTGTATTTCTATTTGTCATGTCAACGATTCAGTTCAATCTCCACTGCCTGTCTGACTATATCTGTTCCGGCATCAGGTTCATTTGATGTCGCTGTTATTTCTGTAATCCGGATCTTTCTCCCGTGCACGCTTCTCCATGTGAACACTTTCTGGAGAATTCATAAGAAATCCCCTGAATCCCTGTTTACTCTTAAGACTCATACTTCCCACACCAAAAAATGGGATAAACGCCGTAAAATCAATGCTTTAGCAGCATAAAATAAAAGACAATGCACATGAGCTGATATATAATAAAGGTACCCAATCCATTTATCACATCAGAAAGGCATTGTCTATGAAAAACAATAACACAAAACTCTCTAATGTACAAACGAAAAATGCTACCGATGACCTCCAAAACTCTATCTGCATCTAGATTTCTTGACCGATTCGCTGTTGTTAAGTTGCTTGGTGAATGCGGAGCATACAAGGAAAAAGGTGTTCCCGTGCGCGTCATTCTGCTCTACATCTTCAATCTTATGTTCAGCCCAATGAGCATGTACTATCAGATCAAGATGGGAGCGTTTCATGAGGACTTCTCCAAGAATACAGTTTATCGCTTCTTGGGAAACATCCATATGAACTGGCATATGTTCCTGCTCCGATTATCGACCATCATTGTCCGATATGTTGTTGGGCTTACCGATGATAAGGATAACCGTTATGCACTACTTGTCGATGATACACCATTGCCAAAATGCGGCAAGGCAATGGAACTCGTTTCCAAGTTCGTGTGGCGAGCTGTTTATGCTGTTTTACCAAGAACTGCAGGACATAACATTCATCAAAGCCCTCGGGCTGATCCTTGAATTGTTCAAAGAGGGTATGATGAAACTGCTAGACGTAACGGAATCACAGATACAGGTCGTAGTCGACTACGTGGTATCGGCATTACCGGGATACCTTCAAAGGTCTCTGTCAGCAGCGAACAACTGTTTCATCCACACAGATACGGCGTACATCATCATGGATACGAAGAGAAATGTCCGGTTCGAGCCGGGCATGTGATGCCTTGATACAGTTTCCTACGGTACGCCAGTTGATGCCCTCGAATTCGCAGATGGCGCTCTTGTTCGTCTGGCAGACCATCCAGGCGACCTCATCATTGAATGCTGCAGTAAATCGGCTGTTGCCATCAGCCCAAGGGATATCCTCGTTAAGAGCACCATGCTCCGGGCAAAGGATACGCTGAGGCCGGTACTTGATAAATACGGACATTCCATTAAGATTAGGTGCCCTCCAGGTACTTTCTTCTTCTTGCTTGAAACCATCCTTGGCACATTTGTTTCCGCAGACAGGGCAGCGACATTGGGTCTTCTTGAACGGTCTGGCTGAGATAACTACTATATCCTGATCCCAGAGTTCACCATAAGCTCGGATTGTTCTCGTTTCATTTTCTGCTTTTTCAACGTGCATACACTTGAAATCAAGGATGTTTTTGAATATAATGATGGGAAAAGCCATTGCATTTATCTTCTTTATGTTTTTGTCGCAACAAATAGAATAAAGAAGATGCGATGGCTTTTCAATATGAATTTATCAATGTGCTACGGGTATATTTTCATCTACCCAAGGTACAGATGACCGAAACAAAACCTGTCTACCAGAGGAACAAAATGAAACTTACAGAAAAGATCGATAATGCAAAGTCAGAAGAAGAAGTAAAGACCATTCTTGAAAATGTCAGGGAGGAAGCAGAGGATGCAGGCTTGATCCTTGATGAAGAAGAGCTTGATACAAAAAAATTGAGTTCAGAAGATACTGATCGCCGCACCTTTTTGCATATTTACCCAAAGGGAATATAGCATGGAAGCTTTTCTCGAGAATCTTTATAAGACCGCAGCGCTCTATCCATACCGGCCGGCTGTCGTGGACCGGGACGGAACACGCATCACCACCTATCGGGACCTGCTGACAGCGGCCGGCCGGATCAATGCCTGGCTGCGAAAAAATAATCTGGGGCGCGAGGACGTGATCGCCATTCATTTTCCCAAGAGCATGGAATATCTTGCTGCACGGATCGGCATCATGATGGCAGGCTGCGCCTGGGTAGGACTGGAAGACCTTATGGGAAAGGAACGGATCATGTATGTGATCCGGGACAGCGGCAGCAAGGCGGTGATCAACGGAGAAATCTGGTCGGAAGCCATGCAGCTCCCCCCCCCGTGAAATTATTGCCGCGGCCGACCCCCATGATCTTGCCTTCATTATCTATCCCTCCGGAAGCACCGGTGTCCCAAAGGGGGCTGCCCACGAATATGGTGTCTATCCGGATATTGCCAGAGGGACCTATGCATTTGCCGGCCCCTATGCCCAGCCGGAACCGTTCCAGTTCGCCAATGTCGCTCCGCAGACTTTTATAGCCGGCATTTATACCATGATCGGAACACTGAATCTCCGGGGAACGATCCATGAAATTTCGATGTCAATGGTGCATGACATTTCCGCTCTTAAGCAATACTTTATCGGGAAAGGGATCCACCATACCTTCATGACGCCGACATTGATCCGGCTGCTTTTGCAGGATCCGCGTATTCAACTTCGGGCCTGCAGCACGGGAGGCGAAATCGTATCGGATGTATTTACCGATCGTTTTGATATCCTCAATGTCTACGGACCAAGCGATTTTGGATTCCCCACCTGCGTGTATCTGCTGGACAGAGCCTGGAAAAATACACCCATCGGCTATCCGGTCTGCCAGTCAGACATCTTGCTGCTGGATGAGGAGGGTCTTGCTTCAGACGAGGGGATCTTCTGCATTTCTCTTCCGTACTTCAGGGGATATGTCGGCGAAACGGATGAAAGCTGTTACATCACTCTGGAAGGAAAGAAGTATCTGAAAACCTCCGACTATGTGCATCGGAACGACGACGGAAGCTATACCGTTCTGGACCGTTTGGACGATATGGTGAAGCTGAACGGCAACCGGGTGGATACCCGTGAGGTGGAAGCCGCTGTCAATCGGGTGCTGGGACTGGATTTCTGCTGTGTCACGCTTTACCGGCGCAACGGGATCAAAGCCTTATGCGCATATTATACCGGAGACCGGGAACTGGACAGCGTAGACGCAGCGCAGACCCTTCGGGAGGATAAACTGCCGGAAGTGTGCACCGGGTTTC
>ERZ842401.8434-NODE-8434-length-10133-cov-4.863663_pt1 | contig 10133 bp, 8 predicted proteins | sample MGYA00521270_ERZ842401 | MGnify/ENA primary metagenome ERZ842401 (study PRJEB31892, sample SAMEA3878208) | bioreactor metagenome | biome: Moose rumen | place: Sweden | collected 2011-10 | study: EMG produced TPA metagenomics assembly of the PRJEB12797 data set... | reverse complement strand
ATTCATGGTGGGGGAACACCAGGTCCATGCCGCCGCCGTGAATGTCGAACTGCTCGCCCAGGTACTTGCGGCCCATGGCCGTGCATTCACAGTGCCATCCGGGGAAGCCGTCGCTCCAGGGCGAGGGCCAGCGCATGATGTGTTCGGGCTGGGCCTTCTTCCACAGGGCGAAGTCGGCCTGGTGGCGCTTCTCGCCCACGCCGTCCAGCTCGCGGCTGGCATCCTTCACGTTCTCCAGCGAACGTCCGCTCAGGATGCCATACTGATATTTCTTGTTGTAGGCCTCGATGTCGAAGTAGATAGAGCCGTTCGACTCGTAGGCGAAGCCATTGTCCAGAATCTGCTGTACCAGCTGCTGCTGCTCAATGATGTGCCCTGTGGCGCAGGGCTCTATCGAGGGTCTGAGCACGCCCATTGCGTCCATGGCCTGGTGGTAGCGGCGCGTGTAGTACTGGGCTATCTCCATGGGTTCCAGCTGCTCCAGGCGGGCCTTCTTGGCTATCTTGTCTTCACCCTCGTCGGCATCGTGCTCCAGATGGCCCACGTCAGTGATGTTGCGAACGTAGCGCACCTTATAGCCCAGATGACGCAGGTAGCGGAACAGCACGTCGAAGGTGATGGCAGGACGGGCATGCCCCAGATGGGGGTCGCCATAGACGGTGGGGCCGCAAACGTACATGCCCACATGTGGGTCGTTGATTGGCTCGAAACGCTCTTTCTGGCGCGTCAGCGTATTATAGATGACAAGTCTTGAATCCATGTTTTTTGCTTTTGTGATTAAAAATTTGTGCAAAGATACGAATTATTTGCGAATAATTCGTAATTTTGCAGAAAATCTTTTTAATAATGAGCGAAGAAGAATTGCCCAAGCTGTTTGAAAGGATGCGGTCTGCTGGCTTGCATCCCATGCTTTGCGACACGGCCGTGCCGCTGGTTGACGTGCCGGTCTTGGCTGGTTTCCCTGCAGAAGTGGGCGATGCTACGAATGGCAACTATGTCATGCTGCCCCGCGAGCTGGTGGGGCGTCACCCCGTGTTTCTCATCGATGCCGAAGGGCTGTCGATGCGCGATGCGGGCATCATGCCTGGCGACCGGCTGGAGGTGCAGATGGGGACCGACGTCAGCGATGGCGACATCGTGGTGGCCGAAGTGAACGGTGCCTTCACCGTGAAGACGCTCTTCCGCGACAATGAAGGCGTGATGTGGCTGGTGCCTCAGAACAGCGACTTCGACCCTATCCGCCTTACTGGCACCATCTGGAGAATCATCGGCAAGGTGACGGGACTGCGCAAGGGCATACCACGCACGCCCTATGGCGATTGTGCCAAGGCGGTGATGCGCATGCGCGGCAAACAGGCCGACATGGGTGGCCAGCAGCGGCCCGACCAGGGCAACCAGCCCGAGAACCTGGTGTTCAAGTCGTTCTATAACCGCCAGCGTATCGACTTCGCTGTCATCAGGCAGCAGATAGAACGAGTCATCGTGATGCAGATGAAGCACCGCTATGAGTGGTATGCGGCCTATAGGGTGATGAAAGACTTGCGGCTGCTGGACGAGCTGAAACTGACGAAGTTCGCCTTGCAGATGCAGGCGTGGTTCCCCGATGTGCCCATACAGTGCACCAGCGACTCGCTGGGCGAGTATGCTACGGGACATACCAGCAAGGCATTTGCCTTGTGGAACAGCGAGCAATTCAGGAAGGATATGCGCAAGGGACAGTCGGAGAACGGCTTCAATATTCTGTTCCATCGCTGCGAGGAGCTGCGTGCCACCCTCTTTCCTCTGCCCACCATCGAGCTGGGGCTGCCGCTCTGAACGGCATGGCTATCTGCCCTGTGGCATAGAGGCTTCAGCAGGAAGCAGGGTGTAGGTGATGCGGCGGATGCCAATGGTGTCGCCCTGCTTGTAGTGGCGGGGCTGATCGTCGTAGCAGGTATAGAGCAGGGCCGATTGCACAGAGTTGATGTTGCGCACATCGTCGAGCTGCATCTTCTTTGCCGGGCAGACCGTCACGCTGACCACACCGTCGATGTCTACACGGCCAGGGCCGAAGTGGTAATGGCGCTGACTGCTGGTCATCTCGTCCTCACTGATGGCCAGCAGTCCGCCTTTTTCGCAGTGGATGGTGACGTCGGTACGGGCCCGCACGGTATCTGTAAACTCCAGCACGCGGTCTGACAGTGTTCGGATGGTGAAGCGCTGGTCTAGTGCCGAATCGTTGCACAGTAGGTGGCCGTGCAGCGTCCAGGCATTGCCATCGGTCAGGAATACAGGCTCGGCTGCGGGCACGGCATTGGTACGCCGGCCCTCCACCTCATACCATCCCAGCAGATTTCCAGTGTTATTTGCCTTAAAGGGCACGATGAGGTTTGAGTTTTGAGGTCTGAGATGTGGGGTTTGCGGGGCGAAGTAGCCCGTATAGCTCTTCAGCCCCTCGCTCCAGCCGAAGCAGGCGAAGCTGACTGGTGTGGAGACGCACACCACACGCTGGCAAGGCAGCAGGTGGGCGGCAGCATGGCGCTGGCGGAAGTCGGCCCATGACGAGGGGCGCATCCCGCCCGTAGGCCAAACGTGGTGCATCAGCCAGGTCATCATCACGCGGTGAGCCTGCACGCCCATGCGGCGGGCACCGATGTCCGAGCGCAGCAGCCACGAGCCGTCGGGCGTGGTCAGTTGGCGGTGGCGAATCATCTCGCAGGCACGCTGCTCCAGCATCAGTGCGTCGGCATCGTGCGCCATGCAGGCCATGGTAGAGTAGCTTGTTATCTGGTCGTAGAGGAACAGGCTCCAGTCGTTGCCGTTGGGCATGGCCAGTTCGCCGTCGGCCAGTGCCAGCCAGTAGAGCACTTCCTGCATCACCTTGTCGTTATTGTGCATCAGGGCGTTGGTCTTCCACTTCTCTGTGTTGTAGAGTCCCTGCTGGAACAGCTTCAGAGCCAGGGCTGCCTCGCCCAGTTCCTGAATGACTACGTTCTGATAAGATGTGTGGAAGTAGTTGTGGTTCTGCAGTGTGTAGTCGTCGTAGAGATTCTGGCCTTTGTAGAGATTTGCCACCGTCTTCTGGTCGTAGTCGGGATCGATGACGGTGTTGTCAGTGGCATCGTTTTTCTGCGAATAGCTGTTGATGGCGAACTCGCGCAGGCGGTCGAACCACTTGGGGGCAAGCTCGTCGTTGGGGAACAGTCCTAAGGTCGCAGCCAAGATATCAGCCTCCCAGCCATTTTCCTCGGCCTTGGTGTCACCGGCATAGCCCGTGGGGATGCTGCGGTAGAGTTCGTAGTTGCATTCTGCCTTCAGCAGCTTGTAGATATAGTTTTTCTGGGTATCGCTCAGCTTATCCCACTGGAAGAAGGCCGAGTAGGCTACCGACATGGCCCATAGCGAGCTCTCCCAGACGGCATCGCTGGTAGAGGTGGAGCCCCAATACTTATTGTCGGAGCACACCTTCAGCTTGTTGGCCTTGTGGGTGCTGTAGGCAAAGACGAGCGACTTCATGGCCATATCTTCTATCTTCTCCCACGTCACGCCAGCAGGCAGGGTCACTTTTCCCTTGCCGTATTTCACGAGAAAAGCACAGATCATCGACAGGTCGGCATTGGTGCGCACGCCGGCTTCGTTCGATGCCATCGTGCTCTCGCCCTTAAAGCAACCGCAGGCCTCGCTGACCGAGTTGGGGGCCTGAGCCTCTTGGAAGTCGTTCTTCAGGTAAGTGGCGAAGTTGGCCAGCATCTGCAGCAGGTCGCCCTTCATCTGGGCTTCGGCTACGAAGTCGCTAAGCACACGACCCTCGGTGGGGCTTTCCACGTCGGCCTCGGTGGGTTCTTCGGGAATCACGGTCTCATTGCTCAGCTGATAGAGACGCACGTCGTCGAACATGATGCACGAACCGCCCGACACCCATGTGACATCAAATCCTATCGTAGCTGTCCCGTCGGCAGTCTGCTCAAAATCGAGGGTCACCGTTGTCCAAGGGGCAGTTGTGAAAAATCCGGTAGAACCTTGGCTGAAAGCTGTTGTCGTCATGTTGCCACCTGCCACGAGGTTGACCGACGAGGTGGCTGTGTTGGCATAGCCCGTTCGCATGCTGGCTGTCAGTTGGTATTTCCCCTTGGGCAGTGCTGCCAGCGACTGTCGCACGCTGGTGTTTCCACCACTCCAGCCTTGACGCAGGTAGTAGGCCTGTGTGCCATTGGCCAGTGTGGTCACCTTGCCGAAGTTGTTGTCGGTATAGCAGTCTTTTGTCACAATCAGGCTTGTAACCGAAGTTCCTGTCACTGTCCAGCCTGTAGGAGCCGCAGTCTTATAGCCGCGCAGACCGTCGGCACTGTTGTTCTCAGGCGTGAGTGCCGAGATGTTGTCATTCTCAAACGAGGCATTCGTCAGGTACTGTGCCGTAACGTCAGTCTTCTCATTGGCTGCCAGACATAGCGATGTGCTCTCCAACAGACATGCCATCAAAAGCAAAAGATGTTTCATTTAAATATAGTTTTAGTTTTTGCTGGCAAAGATAGAAAAAAAAAGTCAAACACTGCGTCATTGAACGCTGTTCATTTTAAATTTTTGCATAAATCGGCTCAATTTACGCATAAATTGCTCCAATTTATGCGTAAATTTCATTTTAAATAATAGAAAAAGCTGTGCCATTCATTGCATGACACAGCTTCATTCATTTTTTTATCTACGCACCCGTTCAGGCGTTCTGCTCCTGAAAGTCAAGGTCGGCCTCTACCACAAAGAACACTTCCTGTGGATCGAAAGGTCCTTCACCCTCTTCTTTCGCTTCGTTACATACGAAGTCGGAGACGGCCTCCATGTCGATGTCGACCTCTTCGGAATTGCTTTCCAAGATGCCGCTGGTATAGAAATAGGTGCCTATGGCATCGATGATGAAAAGCAGTTGCTCGTCGGAGTATTGCTCCTTCAGATCGGCTGGCAGGTGTTCGCGTATAAAGGCTATCTCGCGCTTGTTCTCCTGCTCGTCCATGAGCAGTTCTTCGTCAAGGCTTGCCATAATACTGAATTCTTAATTTATTCAATTTTTAGAGCAGTGCCTCGAATTTCTCTTCGAACTTGGCCTTCGAAACAGCACCGACCAACTTGTCGACCACTTCGCCGTTCTTGAAGAACAAAATGGTGGGAATGTTGCGGATGCCGAACTCAGCAGCCAGGTCGTCGCACTCTTCAACGTCGCACTTGCCTACGACAATTTTTCCGTCGTACTTCTCGGCCAGCTCGGAAATGATGGGACCCACCATGCGGCAGGGACCACACCAGGTAGCCCAGAAATCAACTACTAATGGCAGGTTGCCATTCTTCAGACTTGCAAAGTTTTCGCTTGTGATTTGTACTTCCATCGTTGTAAAGTTCTATTTTAGTTTGACAATTACGCTTGCAAATGTACGAATTATTGTTGATATCCCCAAGTATTTTCTAATAAAATGCCGCGAAAGTCTTGTCAACTTGAAAATATTTGCGTAATTTTGCGCCGTCTCAGCATAACGAATGAGAAAGAGGTGAAATCTGAAAACAGATTTGTTTACATGACAGACAATCACGACAATAACCAACAGACCAACGTGCGTGTGCAACGCAGCATCACATTGGGCAACAATGTAGAGCAGGTGCCACTGCTGGCCGCCTTCGTCGATGAGGTATGCGAGGCCGTGGGCCTTGATATGTCGGTCACCATGAGTATGAACCTCGCTTTGGAAGAGGCTGTTGTCAATGTCATGAAATATGCTTACCCTAAAGGTGTGCAAGGCGATGTTCAGATTGAGGTCAAGGCCGACGACCGGCTGCTGACCTTCGTTATCATCGACCACGGCACACCGTTCGACCCTACCTTGCAGGAAGAGGCTGACACCTCTCTATCGGCTGAAGAGCGTCCCATTGGCGGACTGGGCATTTTCCTGGTTCGACAACTGATGGACGGCATCGGTTACGAACGCGCCGACGACCGAAACATACTCACCCTCACCAAGAAGCTCTGATTGAAGAATGATGACCTACGAACTCTTAGGACTCAGTATACAGGCATGGATCACCATCTTATCCGTGATGAGCATTCTCGTGATGATGATTCGTACGCATGTTCCTGCCGAGGTGGCATTCTTGGGGACCCTGACCGTACTGCTGGTCTTTGGCATCGTCAATGAGGAGGAGGGCTTGGCTGGCTTTGGTTCAGAGCCCGTCGTGGTGCATGCTGCTTTCTTTGTGGTTATGGCTGGACTGATGCAGACGGGCGTGCTCTACTGGCTCACCAAAAATCTGCTGGGCTCGCCTACGAACTATCGCGAGGCTATCATCAAGCTGATGGTTCCCATTGCTGTGCTCAGTGCATTGCTGAATGCCGTCAATGTGGTGGCACTATTTGTCGACGTGGTGAAAATATGGGCACGCAAACTGGCCACTCAGCCGTCACGCTTGCTTCTGCCACTCAGCTATGCAGCCACATTGGGCGGTGCCTGTACGCTCATCGGAAATTCTTCTAATCTGGTCGTTGCCGGGCTGTATGCTGAGCAGACAGGTCAGTCTATGGGCCTTTTCGCACCATTGATACCAGGGATGGTCTGTACGGCGGTCGGTGTCGGTCTGGTACTGTTGCTCAAGAATGCCATTCCCAGAAGAGAGTCGCCCGAAACATCTTTTGAATCGACCAGCGACTATACGGTGGAATTGTTGGTTCCGACAGAAAACGAGGCGGTGGGTATGACCGTCAGTGAGGCAGGGCTGGCTCATGTGAAGGGTGGCTCCCTCATCGAGATAGTGCGTTTCGACAAGGAAATTATCACCCCGGTGCCAGCCGACGAATTTATCATTGGTGGCGACCGACTGATTTTCTCTGGACAAATCAACGAGATCCTGGAACTGAAGCGAACGCACGGACTGGTGGCTGCCGACCATCATGTGTATAGCATTAATGAGATAGACAGCAACCGTAAGTTGCGTACGGCTTATGTGGGCTTCGGAAGCGACCTGATTGGGACACGCATGAGTGAGAACGGCTTTGAACATACCACCGACATGGTGCTCGTTGCCGTAGCCAGACAGGGAAAACGAGTCAACCAGCAGCCGCGCGAAGTGCGGTTGGAGGCTGGCGACACACTGCTCCTTGAGTGCCCACCAAAAGACGAGCGCGAGATAGAGACCTTGACACGGGGATCGCTCACGTTCTTCGATTCTCATTTTGTTCCCCAGTTAGGCAAGAAGACCGTGGTGGCTTCCATCATCCTGCTGTGCATGTTCCTGCTCTCCACGTTCCATGTGATGTCCCTGATGGCTACGACGATGCTGGCCGCTGGAGCCATGCTGGTTTTCAAATGCTGTCGAATGACGAAGGTGACTAAGTATATCGACTGGGAACTGTTGCTCATCTTGGGTTCTACCGTGGTGTTCTCGACGGCCATCACCAAAACGGGTATTGCTGAGGCGCTGGCCACGGGTGTGCTGAACGTGTGTGGCGAGAATCCCTATGTAAACATGGCGGTGCTGTGTCTGTTGGCATCGGTCGTGAGCGAGTTCGTCAGTGACGTGGGTGCCTGTGGCGTGTTCTTCCCCATTGTTTATCAGGTGGCTTTGGCACTTGGCTGCAACCCTATGCCGTTCGTCATCTCGCTGATGATTTCGGTGACCATCAGCTTTGCCTCGCCCATCGGTTCCAGTACGCACATGCTCATCTATGGCCCTGGCGGATATCGCTTCACTGACTTCATGAAGATAGGCATGTGGATGCATATCGTGCTGTTGATCGTCAATCTGGTAATTGTGAATATCGTATATCCAATATAATAAAATAATAAAAAACAAGTCATTATGAAAACAACATTCAAAGAAGAAGACGGCAAGTTCATTGCTACTCTCGAAGGTCGTCTGGACACAGCTGTTGCCGACCAGACCGCCAAAGAACTGGAAGTGCTCAACGACTGCATGGGTCACGACATTGTGATTGACTGCGAGCATCTGGAGTACATCAGCAGTTCGGGCTTGCGCATCCTGCTCGCCATTCGCAAGCGTGCAGCATCGGTCAACAGCAAAGTGACTATCCTGCATCTGAATGCCGATATCCAAAAGGTGTTCCAGATGACGGGTTTCTACAATCTGTTTGAGATTAAGTAAAAGGAAAAAGACAATGGCCGACTACGGATTAGATCTACACGGGTCGCTGCTGCTGGATGATTATCGGCGGCAGCTCCCTCTTTTGGAAAAGTTGCAGCAGGTGGTGATGGCGCAGCTGAAGCAGGCCGTGACCAAGAGCGGATTGGAACTGAACCAAATGGAGTCGCGCATCAAGGGCGAGGCTTCCCTGGCTGGCAAATTGCTTCGCAAGGGCAGCAAGTATCACTCCATTAGCGATGTGACCGATTTGCTGGGCGTGCGTGTCATTACCTATTATAATGAGGATGTTGACCGCATTGCTTCCATCGCAGAGACACTTTTCGAGATTGACTGGTCTAATTCTGTCGACAAGCGTAAGATGCATCAGTTCGACAGCTTCGGCTACAACTCGCTCCATTTTGTGTGCCGTGTTCCGAAGTCGCTTTACAGTGCCCCTGCATGCCCCGAACTGAACGAGGTGCCCTTCGAACTGCAGATGCGCACGGTTTTGCAGCACTTGTGGTCCGACATTCAGCACGACATCGGCTATAAGTCGGAGATTGAGACTCCCATGGAGTACCACCGCGCGCTCAGCCGACTGGCCGGTCTGCTGGAACTGGCCGACAATGAATTCAGCCGCATACGCACCGACATTACAGATTACCGGCGGCGTATTCGCTCGCAGATGGAACAGGGCAGGTTAGAGAAGGTCCCACTTGACGGCGACACCTTTACTGCCTATCTGCAAAAGAAACCTTTCGAGAAACTCAACCGTCAGATAGCAGCCATCAATCAGGCTGAGCTCTATAGTGGTTCGCTGATGCCCTACCTGCCCGTATTGCGGAACATGGGGATGCAGACTGTGGCCGACGTGGAGCGCATGATGGCTGAAGACTATGACGATGCCTACCAATTGGCAGTGACCCAACTGGGCGTTACCGATCTTGACATTCTCTCCGAAACGATAGGCTTGCAGAACCTGTGCATCGTGCATATCATCAAAAACGGTGGTGGACAGGCAGGAATACAATGGCTTTTCGACACGGTGAATGGTCCATCACCGGCTAATGTTGACTTGGCCAGTATGGTGATGGAGCATGCCCGTCGTCTGACTAATTGATCTTGTAGTCGAGTGCCTCGGTGCGCTCTATGAAGTCGATGAGCGAATGGCGCACGTCGACAAAGGTCTTCTGTGAGCGCAGCAGTACGTGGTGCTTGCCTGTGGAGTCGCGCAGTTGGAAGAACAGCTTGGTCTTTCCCGGATGTTCGTGGATGAGTTCGTTCAGTTCGTTGACCACTTGGTCGTTGATCTGGTCGGTCAATAGTGAGATGGTGATGTGGTCGATAGCTTTCTCTTTGACCGACTGCAGGTATTCAATGTTGCTGACCTTCAGTTCTTTTACCTCATTATTATAGAAGCGCGGCTTCATCTTACCCGTGATGTAGACGGCAGCACCTTCCGTGAACCATCCGTTCCACTTGCCCCAATCGTCGCCGAAGAGTGCCAGCTCGCCTGAGCCGTTGAAGTCTTCGATGGTGACGAAGCCGCAGGGCTTGCCGTTCTTCGAGAACTTGGAACGCACGGCGGTCACGATGCCACCCAGTATCACGTCTTCGCGGTCGTTCAGTGCAGCCCCGTTGTCGGCCAGTTCGTCGCAGCGGGCATTGCAGAGGTTGTCAAGCACAATCTTGTATTCGTCCAGCGGATGGGCCGAGAGATAAATGCCCACTAGGTCGCGCTCCTTGTTTAGCCGCTCAATATCACTCCAACGAATATCGGTTTTCGGGATGGGAGGTGTGGCTATCTCCACGCTGTCGAAACCACCGAAGAGTGAGTTCTGTGCCTCCTGCTTGGCCGTCTGGTAGCTCTGCCCGTAACGTACGAGGGTGTCCAGGAACTGTTCGCCCTTGGCATTTTCTGCGAAAAACGCCTCGCGGCGAATGCCAAAGCCATCGAAACCGCCTGAGAGTGCCAGCACTTCGCAGGCCTTGCGGTTGACACTCTGGAAGGAGACGCAAGGCCTGCGAAGTGCAGGCAC
>ERZ842401.8433-NODE-8433-length-10135-cov-2.786806_pt1 | contig 10135 bp, 9 predicted proteins | sample MGYA00521270_ERZ842401 | MGnify/ENA primary metagenome ERZ842401 (study PRJEB31892, sample SAMEA3878208) | bioreactor metagenome | biome: Moose rumen | place: Sweden | collected 2011-10 | study: EMG produced TPA metagenomics assembly of the PRJEB12797 data set... | reverse complement strand
AAGCTCTTTTTCGGGAACAGGAAATCTTGCTGCTATGGGAGCTTTTTCACGCTCGGCACAAAATGCAATGTCAAATCTTAGAGGACAATACCTTGCAGGTGAAAAAGCAAGAGTGGAAATAACTGAGAATGCAAATAAAGTATCACAGTTAGCATCAAAGCTTGAATGGGCCAGATTAGTAGAGGAAATGTCGGATTCTTCAAAAGTTTTAATCATCAAGGCACCCAGATTATTACAAGATTATGAACAAACATCGCCAAAATTGTTTATAAATATAGTATTTGGTGTCATTTTAGGCATCATAGGAGCTTTAATAGCACTAATTATTTATCAAGGATTTGCTGCTTTTTTAGCCATATTATTTGCATATCGTGCCGAAAGTGTCAAAAATAAATATAGCGTAAAAGATTATATCAACATTTTAAAAGAAACATTACCAATTTCTATACATGAAGTATCTTTTACCTTCAGTACTATTGCTGTAATAATGGTTATTCTTCATTACTCTTCATACGGAGAATACGCTTTATATTCTATTTCTACTCAATGGAATGCCATTATTATTGTTATACCAACGCTCTTAATGAATCTGACCCTTTCCTACTTGTCCTCAGAACATAACTCGGTATCTCACGGACTTATGTTAAGACGGATGTTGTTAATTAATTTTTTTAGCACATTATTTCCATTATGCGCAGTCTTGTTATGTTCTACTATTATTAGTCGTTTTTACGGGCCTGATTATATTGACCTAGTCCCTGTACTTAAGATAGCCGTCTTTACTACCCTTTTTTCAAGTGTGGCATTAGTTTTTCAGTCAAATTTAATATCCGAAGGCCGTTCATGGAATCTAGCCTTATACCGTTTAGGAAAGGATATTGTTGGTCTTTTTATCCTTATTTGGGCATTTAATGAATTTTCCTCATATAATTGTGCAATTGTAGCTGTTACTGTTGATTTATTTACATCAATGCTATACGCTATAGTGCTTTTTTTGGACAATGCCATGAGTTTTAAAAAGAAAAATAGTTAATCAGATGGAACACTTCTTATCTGTTTTTATTGCCTTATTGCAGTTAGTCGTAGGTCTCTATATCGTTTATTTTGAATATAAGAGGAGGTCATGCGGTATCTATTTATGGGCTATGATGATCGTGATTTTTTGCCTTACTCATTTTATCACTGTCATACAGTATACGCCGTCAAATCGTTATCCTTTATGGGGTTATACTGCGGCATCACTATTTGCTTTGTTCTTTAATATTATTTATTTAGCGATGAGAATAATTGTTAGTCGAAAGACAACAATTCCAAAAATAAACATTCAGGACAGAGATTCTCTCAGTATAAATCAGGATCGATTTATGAAATGGCTGTTTTGGATAATGTGCGGCTCTGCGTTCATCAGAATTTATCATTTGGCAAAGTTCTCGGGGGGGCTTTTATCTACAAGTTGGGGAGATATGTTAAATTCAGGAGGAGGTTATTTTGGTGTTGAACAAATTTTCCGCATTATATTCTATTGTACTGCTTCTGTGATATTCCCTGCTTTGTATTATAAAAAGAGAGGGTTAGCAATAGCATCCATTCTGGTGGTATTATTTGTTACTCTAATCACGAGAAACCGTGCTGATATATTACCATTGTTAATAGCAGTGGTTGCATATATTTTAAATGTGACTAAGAGGATTAACCTTCGACTGGTTCTGAAATTATCTCTGTTTGCCGTCGCTTCTTTAGTATTAATATATTCGGTTTTATTGTTCCGTTTTTATGGTTCCATCGATAATTTTGTAGAAAGTGCTGATATGATGGTATTTGCAGAAGATGTAAACTCATCTTTGCATGAAGGAGGAGATGGAGGCGATTTAAGTGTGAAAGAGGCATTTTATTTCTTTATTTACAAGGACAACAACTTCCCAGGATTTAATTCTATGCACACCTACGTAAGAATGGCTTTGTTCTTCCTTCCCACACAGTGGTCTTTTGGTTTGAAGCCAGATGATTTTGCCGAGACTATGGGTTTTGCATGGGATCCTTCAGCAGGTCGAGGATTCAGTATGCATCCGACATTATATGGGGATTGTTTCGCAAACATGTATTATTTTGGAGTTTTTTTGGCGATATTTTGGGCGTTATTTGTTCATTTTCTTGACAAACTGCTGGATAAGCGTTCTATTATTTATAAACAGTGTGGTGTAGTTATCGTTGGCAGTGCTTTTATTATGATTGGCAGGGGTTCGGTATATAACCCTTTTGTTTCAATCGTATATGAATTGTTGATTTTGTATGTAATTAGTGCTTTATGTCGACGTTCGTATAGAAAGAAAGATTTCAAGCGTGTTAAGCCAACAGAAGTGGCTACAGTGGTTGTTGAAAATAAAAAATAAGACTAAAGATGAATTATAACAACCTATATGGGGGGGGCAAGATTTATACCTCATCGCCATATTTATATTCCTATATGTAAGCCAGGCCTTAGTACTGGGTGGAAGAAGAAAATATAATAGATTGTTATTTCTTCTTTCTTTCATAGGGCTTCAAATTATATCAGGTTTTAAGATTCCAATTGAAGGTGATTCTGGATATTATGCGGATCTATTTTTAGAGGTCTCTAAGACAAACCTAAGGGAGCTTTTTGATATCGATATAGAAAAAGGTTTTTTAGTATTCTTCAAAATTCTATCATTTATCTGCGATACACCTCAAGGTATGATTTTTTGGGTGTCAGCAATAATGAATTTTCTCGTCCTTAATTACATTAATAAACATTCTGAGATAAAATGGCTAAGTCAGGTACTTTATGTAACACAAATGTATTTCTTCAATGCAATGAACCTGTTCCGTTTTGTATTGGCTTGCATTATCCTACTTTATTCCAACGAATATATAATTAAAAGACAGTTCTTGCGATTTGCAGTTATCTGTCTGATTGCGGCCTCTTTCCATGTTTCTGTTCTGTTATACATGATTCTATATTTTGTGGCACCTTTGAAGATAAACATAAGAAATATAGCTATAGTGGCCATTCCTGCGCTTGTACTTATGTCATCTTTTACTAATGTTTTTGATTTTGTTATTCAGTTCCATGACAGATTTTCCGCATATGGTGTCGATGGTGAATTTTATCAGTCTGCTATTGCTAATGTTTTGATTGCAATAGAAAGTGGACTAATTTTAGTCTTCTGTTTAGTTAAGAATCTACGCTCAAAAACTGGAGTGGACGAGTTTATGAAACTAGGACTCTGGTCGCTTTTTATTTCATCCATATTTGCTTTATTTGCGGTTCGAGTTATGATATTGATTCGTTTTGCATCATTATTCTCTCTTATTTCAATAATAGTAATACCGAATACAATAGCAAGAGCAAAGACTACTCCTAGGTCGTATTGGACTTGGTCCTTTATCTTTGTATTTGTGACAATTATAAAAACCACAATAGTTCTTTCGTATCGGCCGGAATGGTATTTTGTTGTTGATAAAAATCTGTTGCATCACATATAAAGGAGGTCATTATTTTTATTTGTATTTTTTCTCGATAAGAACATAATAAACAAAATGTCAAAACGATTTCTGTTTTATTCTAGCGTTAAGGAAAAGGAGTTGTTCAATATCCAACGCTTAGTACCCGACGATAACCAAAGATGCGTATAATAAGTATTTTAAATAACTGATTTTCAATGAATTATGTTAAACGGGGGGGGTACCTTAGATGCGGCAGAGCCGCAAACGGCTCAAGGTAGAATACCGGTAAGAAACAAAAAGAATAAAACTTCGCCTATTAATGCAGCGATAGCATTATTCTTCTTATCGTCATTACTCTATAATGTTGAGTCATTACAAGTTATAGGTTATGTTCTACTTATAACAGCCATTATTTTCTTTGCTTTGTGTCTGTTTGCAGGCAAGCATGTTAGAATAAGGAATGCAGCGGTTTATAGAATATGTATACTATTTCTTACCGCGCTTTTCTTTATAGAGTTGCTGAGACGCATATCGTTTCGAGGCTTTGAAGTTTTAGTTTGTTTTTACATTGCTCTTATAGTATTCCATGCGTTTGCGACTGTTGATTTACATACAATAAAGATATATAGAATAAAACGTTGTATTTGGTTCGAGATTTTCCTGCTATTCATCCCTATGGCCATTGGAACTGGATACAGTCCTATCGATGGAGGTTATTGGTCCTTCTATTCAACAACAACCTTTTTAGGATTCTTCTCATGCCTGCAGATAGAGATATGTGTATTGATTTATTACATCACAAAAGAGAAAGGATGGTTTTGGCTGATTTTACCCTTAATGGCACTGGTCTATCTTTCAAGAGTAAGGACAGCGTATGTAGGAGTAATTATAGTTTTATTAACGGTATTACTCCAATGTTTTACATTGAACCGTAGCTATCGTTTCTACAGTTTGTTGAAGTGGGTATTTATAGGAGGGATAATGGCATTTGTGGTCATATACCCTCAGTTGGAACAGTTCGATTGGTATGGTGGAGTTGAAGCATTTGTATACTTGTATACAGGAAAGATACTATTGTCTGGCAGAAATGAAATATGGGCAGAAGGATTCCAGTATGTATCGCAATCTCCCTATTGGGGGTATGGACTTGATACATCATTTATTGATATTTCGATGCACAACTCATACTTACAAATGATTCTGGAGAGTGGAGCGGTCGGGATGATAGGAGTTGTAATACTGATTAATTGCGTACTCAGTCAAATAAGCAGTAACAGTGGACGTCAATACAAATTGGTTTTTATCTTCACGTTGGTTAATTTATTATTGGCAACTACAGAGGTGATGCTATTTCATGGTCAAATGATTTTGGAAGTATTAGTGTGGTCAATAATGGGCCTAGGACTAAATAAAACATTGTATAAAGCATCAATGAGTATAAAACAATGAATATGAAGCAGAAACGAGTTCTTTTTTATTCTAGTGTTAAGGATAAGGACAGTTTTAAGACTGTACAGTTTTATAATATTGATATACAGATATTAGAAAAATTGGGGTATACAGTACTATTGTCCAATAAAATATCAGATGCATGGAAATTCTGGAAATATAATTTTGTATTTGCTTATTTCTACCGGTATAGTTTCTTTGTTGCTTTGATTGCTCGTGTTTTTGGCAGAAAATCCTATTTTACGGGTGGTATTGATGCGCTTGATCTGAAGTATAAAGGGACGAGAGGATATAGGGTACAGAGCCTCTTTTTCAAATTATGTTACTTGATTTGTAAAAAAGCTATTATTGTTTCTAAAACAGACCTTGAAAATGTAGAAGCCGTAGTCTTTGATAAAAGAAAAATTGCTTTTTCGGAGCATACTATAGACATTACTAGCTATCGTAAAACAATGGGCCCAAAGGAAAATATTTTCGTTACTATCGGTTGGATGGCTAAATCAAGTATTGCAAGAAAAGGTATAGATAAAGCGATTAAGGTTTTTGCTGCACTTATAAAGTGTCCTGAGTTTTCAGACTATACTCTTGTATTAGTGGGTACCCCTGGAGATGGTGTGGACTATCTAAAGGATTTAATCAAAGAGCTTAATATACAGGATTACGTAATCATGAAAGGAAATGTTTCAGAAGAAGAAAAAATTGAACTTCTAGAACAAGCAAAGTATTATTTTCAGCTTTCTTCATTTGAAGGTTTTGGACTAGCTGCATTAGAGGCCGTTTGCGCAAGAGACATCCTTATTCACTCTGGAAACGGCGGTCTTTCAAATCCAATTTATTCCAGAGAGTTGTTATTTGATATTGATAATGATTTTGAGTCTGAAGTTATTAAACTATATAAAAGCATGCTTCATTTTGATACGAATAGTATTGAAGAAACCTATAAAATGGTTGTGAATAATTATGGTAATGAAAGGCGGATGATAGACTTTGAAAGTATAATCATGGAATAATAATCTTACTTTTTAATCGCGGATAATTATGGGACTAAGTAATATATATAAACGAATCGCTTTGACATCACCACACATAGAAGTAATGCTTCGACAACTTTATTGGAATAATGCGGCAAAGTTGAAAGGAGCTGCGAAGGAATCACACGAGAAATCGGAAACAACTCAAGAGCATGTGGATTTTCAGTTGATATTAGATTGGCTGAGAGCCAATGGCGTTGGTGAAGGCTCCTTGCTGGTAGTACACTCTTCGTATGAGGCCTTGGAAGCGACTGGCTTGGAACCAGACGCAATTGTTGAAGGACTTTTAAACTTGGTGGGTAAGACCGGTACTCTGGCAATGCCGGCCATTAGGAAGTTCAAAGGAGAGCCCTCGTATGCCGAGCGAACGGGTTTTGAAAAGTTAGATATAGTATGCAAGTACAATCCCAGGAAGACCAAGGTATCAAGCGGTGTCCTTCCGTATTACATGGTGCTTCGTGATGACAGTGAAGTTAGCCGCTTCCCTCTTAACCCGATGGTGGCTATTGGGCCGTTGGCGAAAGAGATGATGGAGCATAATATTGATGACGAGTGGTCCACCCCGCATGGCCCTAAGTCAGCCTGGAAATATTGTTATGACCATCACGCGATTGTTGTTGGTCTGGGTGCGAGCCTTGAGCACTATAACACCATAACCCATGTTGCCGAGGAAGCCTTTGGTGACTGGTATTGGTCCGATGACGTATGGTATTGTGAACGCACCTTCGACATTGTTGATGGAGATTTCCAGAAGCAGATTCACATCAGGGAAAGGAAACCCTATATCGGTAAAATGCACTTTGCCGAGAAGAATCTCTATCGCGACTTGATCAAGGACGGGATTGTTAAAGAAGACTTAGTAGGTGGAGTAATCCCTGTGTATATTGAAACAGCGCAAGGCTATATCAACTATTTGAGAAGTAAAAATAAAAAGGGTTATCCCTATTTTGGAAAATTAAAATAAAGCATATCATTATGGAAATTAAAGAATTTGTTGCAAATTTTGCAGACCAGTTTGAGGACACCAATCCTGAAGAGATTAAGGCAGAATCAAAATTTCATGACTTTGACGAGTGGGATTCACTCATTGCTTTGGCCGTTCTTAATATGACGGAAAAGAAATATGGGAAGAAGATCACTTTTGAAGAGATGAAAAAATGTGTTACTGTTAACGATTTGTTTAACTTAATTGAAAAGAAATGAACGCATCACCTTTCTCATTAGAAGGAAAGAGAATACTAATTACAGGTGGAGCCTCAGGCATTGGCAAAGCGACGTCTTTGCTGTGCGCGCAGATGGGTGCAGATGTTATCCTTGTTGATTTGAATGAAGAAGGCCTTAAACAAACAGCTAAGGAGATAGAGAAGGAAAGTACTGAAACGAGGGCACTGAACTTGACCGATAACGAGCAACTTGAATCCATGATAGCATCATTGCCGAAATTGGATGGAGTAGTGAGTAATGCGGGTATTGTATATTCTCTTCTGGCAAAATTCAACGAGCCTGCAGATGCAGAGAAAATATTCAATATTAACACCTTCTCGCATTTCAACTTGGTTCAAGGTCTTATCAAACAAAAGAAACTAAACAAAGGAGCATCCATTGTGTTCACATCTTCAATGTCTGGTGTCTTTTGTGGGTTTGTTGGTGGAAGTCTATATGGGGCCACAAAGTCAGCCTTGGCAGGATATGCAAAAGCTCTGGCCGTGGAGCTTGCGCCTCGTGGAATCCGTGTGAACACTGTGCACCCCGGAATGATAGAGACACCGCTCACCAAGAACACTTCTCTGTCCCAAGATGTTTTGGATGAGGATGCCAAGAACTATCCTCTTGGACGATATGGTAAACCAGAGGAAGTGGCCGCGGCAATGGTTTATCTTCTATCTGACGCAACGGTTTGGATGACAGGAACGCAGTTGCTAATTGACGGTGGCTATTCGGTAAAATAGGAAAGGCATGGAAGCATATATCAAAGCGATTTCATACTATCTACCAGAGAAGGTGGTAACCAATGAGCAGCTGGTAGAGGAGTTTCCGGAGTGGAGTGTTGAAAAGATTGCCAAGAAAGTGGGCATCAACGAGCGTCATATTGCTGCGGAAGATGAAACGGCTGGCGATTTGGCGTACAATGCGGCAGAAAAACTGCTGACAGAGAACCATATTGATAGGAGTAGCATTGACTTTGTTATACTTTGTACGCAGAGTCCGGATTATTTCTTGCCCAGTACCTCTTGCATCATCCAGAGCAAATTGGGTTTACCCACAAAATGTGGAGCCTTTGACTTTAATCTAGGATGCTCAGGATACGAATATGGATTGGCTGTTGCCAAAGGCCTGATAGTTAGTGGTATTGCCAGAAATATTCTATTACTTACAGCGGAAACCTATAACAAGCATATTCATCCGTTAGATAAAGGCAACAGGACCATATTTGGCGATGGAGCATCAGCAACCCTTGTCAGTAATGAAGGTTTTGCGAAGATAGGTGAGTTCGTATTAGGAACTGATGGAAGCGGATACGACAGGTTAATTCATAAGACTGGAGCAATGCGCCATCTTCAGCCGTTGAATGACCTGCAAGTTGATGAGAACAACAATCCCCAATCAAGCGACCATCTCTTTATGGACGGGAAGGCCATCTTCGACTTCACGTCCGATGTCGTTCCTCCAATGATAGAGGAGACTCTGGAGAAGAATAATCTTAAAGCGGACGAAGTAGATTTATATGTATTCCATCAGGCTAATAAGTATATGATTAACTATCTCAGAAAACTGATGGAAATAGATAAGGAAAAATTCTATGTGTTTATGGAGTCTGTAGGGAATACAGTTTCTTCTACAATCCCCATAGCACTATGTGAAGCCCAAAAAGAAGATAAACTTCACGGGAATGTCGTTCTAGCGGGTTTTGGAGTAGGACTTTCGTATGGTGCAACAGTTATACAATTTAAATAATGGAATTTACTACTTTAGCAAAAAACACAACGCCTCTTTGCTTCCTACCTGACGGACATCTTGTTTGCTACAGACATGGTTCTGTGATTGTTTATGAGGACGGGAAGGAGGGTCGAAGCTATGCCTTCCCTATGAGTAAGAAAGAACGACTCTTAGGAAGGAGCCGCTATGCATCACGATTGATGCGTTTCGGTATAAGATCAGCAGTCGCTTTAGATAACGAGCATGTATTGTTGTCGCAGGGTAATAGGATATTTGAGCTGGATCTTTTTTCTGAAACAATAAGTAACGGTTGGTTATGTGGGGATAGAATAAGACCATTAATATTTACCGAGGTTAAGGATATTGAGGGTATTACAGATGGTATCTACTTTGGAGGCTATCTAGGTAATAATGAAAAGAAACCGGTGAACGTCTATCACAGGACGGGAGTAGATCAATGGGAAGTCGTGTATACATTTCAACACGGAGCCATAAATCATGTTCATAATATAGTTTCAGATCCATATCGCAATTGCCTTTGGGCTTTTACCGGAGATTTTGATGAGGCTTCAGCTATTTGGAAAATAACTGATAATTTCAAAAAAGTTGAACGAATTGTATGTAATGATCAAAAATATCGCGGATGTGTAGTGTATGCATTGCCGGAAGGGTTACTTTATGCTACAGATGCACCTTTTGTAGATGACTATATCTATCTTCTGAATCCTGAAACTTTAGAGACGAAAGAATTGTACCCGATTCATGGTTCCTGTATTTATGGCTGTCAGTGGAAAGATAAATTTGTATTCTCTTCAACCGTGGAGGGGGATGGTCGTAATATGAGTATATTGGAGTGGTTGTTTACTAGGAAGCGTGGAGCTGGTATTAAGGATGATAAAGTGCATTTATACATAGGCAATTTAAAAGAAGGTTTCAAAGAAGTATTTAAACAAAAGAAAGATTTTATGCCATTTTATACATTTCAGTTTGGTGTGTTTAAATTCCCTTTTGGTGTGAATTTGAGCGATAAGCTATATTTTCAGCCAATTGCGACAAAAAAACATGATATAGAATTGCTCTGGGGGGGGGTAATATATTGGATATTAGATAGCAGCCATAGCAATACAGTTTTGTGCTGTCATTTCAACGAAAGGAGGATGGCAGCATGAAAAGCCCAGTAAATAAAAAACGAGTTCTTTTTTATTCTAGTGTTAAGGATAAGGAGTTATTTAATATACAACGGTTTTACCGGA
>ERZ842401.8432-NODE-8432-length-10135-cov-3.586409_pt1 | contig 10135 bp, 10 predicted proteins | sample MGYA00521270_ERZ842401 | MGnify/ENA primary metagenome ERZ842401 (study PRJEB31892, sample SAMEA3878208) | bioreactor metagenome | biome: Moose rumen | place: Sweden | collected 2011-10 | study: EMG produced TPA metagenomics assembly of the PRJEB12797 data set... | reverse complement strand
GCACTGACGATACCTGCAGTCACCGTGCCCGTCAGGTTGAGCGGGTTGCCGACGGCCAGCACCCACTGGCCCAGCTTCAGCTCGTCGCTGTTGCCGATGGGCAGGGTGGGCAGTTCCTTGCCGTCAATCTTGATGAGAGCCAGGTCGGTGGTCTCGTCGGTGCCGATGATGCGTCCCTTGAACTCGCGGTTGTCGTTCAGCTTCACCTCAATCTCGTCGGCTCCGGCCACCACGTGGTTGTTCGTCACGATATAGCCGTCGGTGCTGATGATGACACCACTGCCGGCTCCGTGGCTGTCCGGCTCCTTATATTCGCGCTGTTGCGGCTGCTGCTGTCCGCGTCCCTGCCCGAAGAAGTCGCCGAAGAAGTCCTCAAACGGGTCGCGCACCGTCACGCGCTGGCGCACGGCATTCTTCGTCACCTTGATATATACTACTGAGTTCACCGAGCGCTCGGCTGCCGTCGTCAAGTCGACAAGGCCTGCGGGAGCTGCCGTCTGGGCCGACGCCACAACGGGCAGCTGCGGGGCGGCCTGAGCCGTCGAGGCCACGGAGATTTTGTTTGTCATGATAGCGCCTGTCATCAGGCTGCTGCTCAGCACCAGTGCTGTGGCGCCGAGCCAAGTCTTCTGCTTTTGTGTCATCTTTGTCATTTAATATTTAAGGATTTAATTTTTCTCAGACGTAGTGTCGTTTTAATCTATAAGCACGAAAGTATCTGCTTTTCTCTAATTTTCTCGACACAAAAGTAGTGCAAAAGTTTATCCCACTGCCGTTTTGTCTGCCATTTTTTCTTTCTTTTAACGCCCCGCGGCCTATGCTTAACAGCGATTAAGTTGTGAGCCTGCCATTTTTACATTTCTTTTGTCACAAGATAAAAAAAGTGGGGCAGGATGTCATGCGTTTCAAGAAAAAATGTGTACCTTTGCGCCGCAAAAAAAGGATGCCCCATAAGCCCCATACGCCCATGACCATTGCAGTTGACTTCGACGGCACCATCGTGCGCCACCGCTACCCCGCCATCGGCGAGGAGCGCCCCTTCGCCATCGCCACCCTCCGCATGCTCCTCGAAGAGCACCATAAGCTGATACTATGGACCGTGCGCGAGGGCGAGCAGCTCGACGAGGCCGTGGAATGGTGCCGCCAGCGCGGCATCGAGTTCTATGCCGTCAACAGGGAGTACCCCGAAGAGGACACCGACCGCAACCCGCACTACTCGCGCAAGCTCAAGAACATCGACCTCTTCATCGACGACCGCAACATCGGCGGACTCCCCGACTGGGGTACCATCTACAAGCTCATCCACGAGCACAAGAGCCTCGAGCAGATCCTCACCGAGGAACTCCGCGCCGAGCAGCCTGCCCCCAAGCGACACTGGTGGCAGCGTCCCTTTAAACCTGAAACCTGAAACCTTAAACCTTAAACTTTAAACCTTAAACTAAAGTTGTACAGCTTCGCCATCTACCTCTATATGCTTGCCGTGGGCATCGCTGCCATCTTCAACAAGCGGGCCCGCAAGCTGGCCATCGGACATCAGAACGCGTTTGTCCGTCTCAAACGGCAGGTCGATAAGAATGCCCGCTACATCTGGTTCCATGCCGCCTCGCTGGGCGAGTTCGAGCAGGGACGCCCGCTGATGGAGCGCCTGCGCCGCAAGCACCCCGAGTACAAGATCCTGCTGACGTTCTTCTCCCCCTCGGGCTACGAGGTGCGCAAGGACTGGGAGGGTGCCGATGTCATCTGCTACCTGCCGCTGGACACGCCCACGAACGTCCGCATCTTCTTCCACTACGTCCACCCCGAGATGCTCTTCCTCATCAAGTATGAGTTCTGGCACAACTACCTGCAGGCTTGTCGCAAGCGCAACATCCCCGTCTATTCGGTGAGCAGCATTTTCCGTCCTACGCAGATCTTCTTCCGTTGGTACGGCCGCCTCGGTGGCTATTGCCGTGTGCTGAACTGCATCACCCATTTCTTTGTCCAGAACCAGCAGTCCAAGGGTCTCCTCGCCACCCTCGGCCACACCGACAACGTCACCATCGTGGGCGACACGCGCTTCGACCGCGTCCTCGACATCCGCAATGCCGCCAAGCCCCTGCCGCTGGTTGAGCCATTCGCCCAAGGCCACACCGTCTTCGTCGCCGGCAGCAGCTGGCCCCCCGACGAGGCCCTCTTCATCCCCTGGTTCCGAGAGAGACGTGCCCCTGCCACGCACCCTGTCACCTCAGAGGCCGCCACGGCGGGTGTCGGGTGTGCGGCGATGTCGTCGCTGCGGCTCATCATCGCCCCCCACATGATTGGCGAAGACCACCTGCGCGCCATCGAGCAGGCCCTCGACGGCTACCGTGTCCTGCGCTACAGCGCCGCCACGGAAGCGAATGTCGGCGAGGCCGACATCCTCATCATCGACTGCTTCGGGCTCCTCTCCAGCATCTACCGCTACGGGCAGCTGGCGATGGTCGGCGGAGGCTTCGGCGTGGGCATCCATAACATCCCCGAGGCCGCCGTCTATGGCATCCCCGTGCTCATCGGCCCCCACAACCAGAACTTCCGCGAAGCCCGCTACCTGCTCGATGCCGGCGCCTGCTTCGAGGTGCACGGCGCCGCTGACTTCGCCCAGATTGCCGACCGCCTGCTGACAGACGAGGAAGCCTACCGCACCGCTGCCAACGCTGCCCGCAGCTACATCGCCGACAACGCCGGAGCCACTGACATCATCTATCAAACTGTGTTTTCTTAGGATGAAACAAGAACCCACATTGCGCCAGCCACTCCACTCCCCAACGGGAGGGGGCGGAGGTGGGTCGTTGAAATCCAAGACTGCCCAAGGTCTCATCTGGGGAGGCTTCAGCAACGGCATGGTGCAGCTGTTGCAGGCAGCCTTTGGCGTGTGGATCCTCAACATCATCACCCCCGAGGATTCCGGCAAGGTGGCGGCGCTGGTCATCTTCTCCAACATCGCCAGCGTGCTGCAGGAGAGCGGCTTCACCGCCGCGCTGGCCAACAAGCGCGAGCCGACGCACGAGGAGTACAACGCCGTCTTCTGGTTCAACATCCTCGTGGGCATCGTGCTCTACATCATCCTCTTCTGCGCGGCTCCCCTCATCGCCGACTTCTACCACGACCCCGTGCTCTGCCCCCTCGGCCGCTTCGCCTTCCTCGGCTTCGTCCTCTCCAGCTTCGGCACCGCGCAGCGTGCCTACCTCTTCGGGCACCTGATGGTCCGGCAGACCAGCATCATGCAGCTGGCCGCCATCACCCTCTCCGGCATCGCTGCCGTCGGCCTCACCTCGGCAGGCCTTGCCTACTGGGGCCTTGCCGCCCAGAGTCTCATCTACGTCGCCTCCGTCACCGCCTTCGCCTGGCTGTTCTCGCCGTGGCGACCGACGTGGCCTCGTGCCTTGCGCGTCACCCTCCGCCCCGCCTGGCGGATGTTCGGTTTCTCGTCCAAGCTCCTTGTCAACAGCCTCGCTTTCCAGCTGAACAACAACGCCTTCGGTGTCCTCCTCAACCGTTTCTTCCCCGGCGGCTACATCGCCGGCATCTACGACAACGCCCGCAAGTGGGACGACCGCGCCATCGCCGCCATCGGCGGAATGGTGCAGGGCGTAGCACAGCCGGTGCTGCGGGAAAGTGTTCAAGACGCCGGCGGCGCCGGCATCCTGAACACCTTCCGCAAGCTCCTGCGCTTCACCTGCTTCGTCTCGTTTCCCTGCCTCCTGGGTCTCGCCCTCATCGCCGAGGACTTCATTGTGCTTCTCGTAGGCGAGAAGTGGCACGCGAGCGCGCTGCTGATGTCGCTGCTCTGCCTCTACGGCGCCTTCTCGCCCGTGGTGACGCTCTACTCAAACCTTGTCATCTCGCGCGGGCGTTCATCCATCAATATGACCATCGGCCTCCTGAACTGCGCCCTCGTCTGGGGAGGCATCATCGTGCTGCACGCCCTGGGCTATGGTCTCACCGTGATGGTCATCTTCTACGTCGTGCTGAACATCGGCTGGCTCCTCGTGTGGCAAGCCTGTGCCCGCCGCCTCATCGGCCTCAGCTGGTGGAGCGCCCTGAAGGACATCCTGCCCTTCTTCCTGTTCGCCCTCGGCGTGATGGCCGCCGCCTACGCCGCCACACACTCTCTCCCCATCTCCTGGCTCCGCCTCGCACTCCGCATCCTTATCGCCGTGGTGCTCTACGTCGGCAGCCTCTGGATTGCCCGCGCCAGGATTCTCCGCGAAAGCATCGACTACATCTTCCACCGGAATAACGAATCCACCACATCGTGAAAGAGAACTGGATCATACTCGAGGGCGGACTCGGGAACCGGATGCGCGTGGCGGCTTCGGCCTACGCCATGGCGCGACAGCTTGCAAGGAGCGGCACCGAATGTCCCATACGTGTCCTATGGCTCTCGCAGTGGGGGATGCGGTGCAGGTTTGATGAGCTATTTAAGGCTCCCCCTCGGGGGGGGCGGGAGGAGGCTTTCTTACGCGACGCCACAGGCTTTGAGAAGATTCTCTTTGCCCGCCCCACGGCGAAGAACCTCCACCTCCCCCGCCTCCTGCAGCGTCTCCGCTACCGCCATATCATCTATGCGCCGCAGATCTGGCACCTGAACCGCGACGGCTTCGACTACGAAGCGTGGTTCCGGCAGGGCGACACGCTGATGACCGCCTATCGCGACTTCTGCCCTTGGACGCCCGACGACCTACATCACCTCTTCCGTCCCACTGCCGAGGTGCAACGTCTCATCGACGAGCGCTGCAAGGACTTCACGCCCCATACCATCGGGCTCCACATCCGCCGCACTGACCATCAGCAGGCCATCGAAGAGAGCCCGTTGGAACTCTTCTTCGCGGCGGTAGATAAAGAGATGCAGGAATGTGAGAAGGGGCCAAGCGGCATCGCCATCTATCTCGCCACCGATGACGAAGCCACGAAACAAGCCCTCCGCAGCCGCTACGGCTCACGCGTCATCACCTCACCCGCTGAAGCCACACGTGACTGCACCGACGGCATCCGCGAAGCCCTTGTGGAGATGTATGCCCTCAGCCGCACACGCCACATTTATGGTTCCGCAGGCTCCACCTTCTCGCCCATCGCCGCCTGCCTGGGCGACGTCCCGATTACCATCCTTCAGCGCGACGGACAGGGTGCAGTGGACTTGTTTTGCCACACCCACTACGCCATGATGTCGTGATACCGTCATTTTGTCATCGCGCAGAACAATGAAAAACCGCTGTTCAAGGAATATTTATAGACATTTGAATGAAAATAGTAGGCCATGTACGCGCACATTCGAAAAAAAGGAGTACCTTTGCAGTAATTACGACACTTAAACCAACGACTCACTATGTATAACGGCAAGACTGTGGTTTACACATCGGGAACATTTGATATGTTCCACAGCAACCATCTGAAGATGATAAAGTACGCACGCGGACTGGGAGAGACACTCATCGTAGGCGTGAGCACCGACGAGCTGGTATGCAGCTACAAACGCCCGCCCATCATCCCCTTCGAGGAGCGTCTGGCCATCATCGAGGCTCTGAAGTATCCGGATGTCGTCATCCCCCAGCGCACACTGGATCACACCGAAATGGTCAAGCAACTGAATATCGATGTCTTCGTCGTGGGCGATGACTGGATGGGCAAGTACGACTACCTGAAGGACCTCGGCGTGACCGTCTTCTACTTCCCCTACGGCGACGGCGTCAGCTCCAGCAAAATCAAGCAGGAGATTCTTGACGGCTACAACGAGATGAAGTCGAAGGTGGAAGCGCGCGTGAACCCTGACATAAAAGTGAAATGACACATGAACGAACCGACGACAACACGGCGTGCGCTCGTAGTGGGCGGTGCCAGCGGCATCGGTCTCGCCATGGCGATGGCATGGGCCGAGGATCCTGCTGTGGAGCGCGTCTATATCGTGGACAAGGCTCCGCTGAAGCCCGCATATCGGCATCCGAAAGTCGAGGCCTTCCAGTTCGACATCACGGAGACAGACCACAGCTTCTTCGACCGCTTCGCTGACATTGACACACTGATGCTGACAGCAGGCTTCGGGCGGTTGGATCGTTTCCGCGACATCGATGAGAGCCTGATTGCCCGCTCCTTTGAGGTCAACACCGTATCCGTTCTCCGCCTTATCCGCCGTTTCTACACGCAGCTGGAGGGCCGGAAGCCTTTCCGCTGCGGTGTGATGTCGAGCATCGCGGGCTTCGTGAGTTCGCCCTTCCTCGCTGTGTACGGCGCTACGAAAGCCGCTCTCCGCAGTTTCATCGAGAGTGTCAACGTGGAGCTTTCGAAAGCAGGCACAGACAACCGCATCCTCTGCGTGGCACCTGGCAGCATACAGGGTACAGGCTTCACAGGCGGCGAAACACAATTGGAACAGGTCATGCCGCTGGCACGCGAGATCATCAGCCATCTGGATACCCGCGACGATCTCTTTATTCCGCTATACGACGAAGTCTTCCGCGCAGTCATCCAGCGCTACCACGAGGACTTCCGTGCCGAGGGCGCCCACAGCTACGACTACAAAGTGGCCACAGGGCGCATGAAGCTGTGACACACGTCGTTCGCCTTAACATACACTCCCTATGATAGACCAAGAAGCCTTGCGCAAACGCTTTAATCCCGAGGGCTCGCCACTCCGTCGGCAGCAACACCGCATGACGGAGATGGTGCTCGTCCTCGACGATATCTGCCGCCGCCACCACATCCGCTACTGGATTTGTTCGGGCACACTGCTCGGTGCCGTGCGTCATGGCGGCTATATACCCTGGGATGACGACCTCGACGTGGAACTACTGCGCGAAGACTACCTGCGGCTGATAGACATCCTGCCGCGTGAGCTGCCCGAATGGCTCCAGCTGCAGACCCCCGAGACAGACAGCGGCTACTTCTATGCATATGCCAAGCTACGCGACCACTACAGCCACCTTGAGGAGACCAATGCCTACGATCGCATCTTCGACATGCAGGGGGTCTATATCGACATATTCCCGATGGAGCGCATCCCGCAGGCGCTCAGATGGGTGTCGTGCCGCACGCTGGGGCGGTGCTATAAGGTGCTCAAGCGCAAGGATCTGTCCGATAAGGAGGCGCGTCGGCGCGTACGGCGCATCTACGACATCAATGCCCGCATCGTATTCCCCTGCCTGCGTGCCCTCTCCCGCCTTCTCCCGACGCGCCTGATCCGTTACTCCTTCGGTATCCCTTACGATGACATTCGTCGCGACAGCTATATGTTCCCGCTCAAGACCGTATCGTTTGAGGGGCACGAACTGCCCGCTCCTGCCAACTGCGATGCATATCTCCGCGAGAAGTTCGGCGATTGGCAGCACCTTCCCGACCTCGACACCATCCACGCCCACTCCGCAACGCTCACCATCGAAGACCTCCCCCACAGGGATTCATCTGCTCATCCGTTTTTATGAAACAACGACTCGAATGGCTCGATGCCCTGCGGGGCTTCACGATGTTCATGGTTGTGACGAACCATGTTTATGGCTTCGGCTTCGACACGAACACGAAGTATTCGATGTTCATGTCCATCTGCCTCCTGTTCCGTATGCCGCTGTTCTTCTTCATCAGCGGTTTCCTCGCCTACAAGGCATCGTTCTCATGGAACCTGCGCGACACGGGCGCACTACTGGCCAAGAAGCTGCGCGTGCAGATTGTCCCGACCGTCGTCTTCATGACCGCCTATATCGCCCTCACGGCCAAGCACTTCTGGGAACGCATGGAGTACGCCTGGACAAGCCCCACGAAGGGCGGCTACTGGTTCACGCTCGTGCTGCTAGAGATGTTCCTGGTTTATTATGCAGTGTGCCTAATAGCCCGCAAGCGCCGCGTTGCGGCGCTTGTGGGCTTATGGCTCATCTCCCTCTTCGCCTACGCCACGCTCTACATGCCCTCGTGGTTCTCGTGGTACAAGGACGACTTCTGGAGGGCAACGAGCGTCACGGAGCTGGCGCGCTACTTCCACTTCTTCCTCCTGGGGAACCTCGTCCACCGCTACTGGCCGCAGGTGCAGCGCCTGCTGGACTCGAAATGGTTCTTCCCGATGCTCATCATGATGGCCTTCCTGGGCGCCGGCGACTACCTGAAATGGCACAACCTGCGGATGCAGTGGGCCAACCTGCCACGCACGCTGTCGATGTATGCGCTGGTACTCATCATCGTGGCCTTCTTTCGCCACTACGCCAGCTGGTTCACCAAAGAGACGCGCCTCGGCACCACCCTCCAGTACATCGGCGTGCGCACCCTCGACATCTACCTCATCCACTATTTCTTCATCCCTCACCTGAAGGACGTCGGCGTATGGTTCAAGGCACATCCCACCAACTTCGTGCTCGAAGGCACCACCGCCATGCTCCTTGCCGCCCTCGTCGTCGCCTTCTCCATCCTCACCAGCCATGTCCTCCGCGTCAGCCCCTTCTTCAAAAAATGGCTGTTCGGGCGTTAGTCCCGTAGCCCTCTTCGTCTTTAACCGCGCCGACAACACGCGGCGGACGCTGCGCGCCCTGCTCGCGAACACGCTGGCGCCGCAGACGGCGCTCTACGTGTTCTCCGACGGCGGTCGCGACGAGGTAACATGGCAGCAGGTGCGTCAGGTGCGCGCCATCCTCCACGAGGTAGAGGCTGAAGTCTCTCGCGCGCGTACATTATATAATATGACCATCGTCGAGCGGTCCACGAACTACTATCTGGAACGCAACGTCATCGAGGGCATCCACCAAGTCCTTGAGCAGCACGACACCATCATCGTCCTCGAGGACGACATCGTCACCTCGCCCCACTTCCTCCAGTTCATGAACGACGCCCTCCGCCTCTACCGCGATGACAAAAGAGTGATGCACGTCAGCGGCTTTACAAGAATAGAACCTGTTGCTGCCATCGGCAGCAACAGGTTCTATTTCTCGCCCTTCATGGCCGGTTGGGGCTGGGGCACCTGGCGCGACCGCTGGCAGCAGCACTTCCGCCACTACGCGTCGCGCGCCGAAGCCCTCGAGGGCCTCACGCCCGATGACCTGCAGGCCCTCGAGTACGACGGTGTCTTTCCCTGCCTGAAGCACCTCGACCGCCAGCCCATCCCCTGGGACATCTGCTGGAGCATCGCCATCCACCGCGCCCACGGCCTCTGCCTCTATCCTGCCAAGACGCTCGTCCGGAACATAGGTTTAGACAGTGGAACGCACTATGGAAAGTGGCCGCTATCGCGGTTGATTCAACGCTTCGAGTACGACCGCGAGCCGTATGAGGGAACAATCGCTGTGACATATACTGAACCCCATATCGACCCCGCCATTGAAGCAGCCATGAAAGCCGCCCTCACCGACTGGGGAATCCGCTACACCTGGCTCGGCCGCCTGTTGCGCGCAGTGAAACAGAAATACCAATCAACAGCACCCGCCAGCAGTCACTCATAAGCAAGTTTAGCGGACAGCAATCATAGAATTTATTGTATGTAACACTTGCGTCGGTTCACAATATATACGCCCTTGGGCAGGCTACGCAGATATTTGATTGTCGCATCGCGGCTGACGAGCACGCCATCAACGGTATAGACCGTCATCGGGGCTGAGGTGGTCATTTGGCTGATACCTGTGGTTGGACCCATGTCGATGGCGAACGGTGTCTCGTAGCTGCCCACGACATCGTCGGTGAATGTCAGGGTCTGCTCGGTGCAGAACGTTTCGCTGGTCTCTGCCTGCTCCACGATGAGCGTGATGCTGACAGGTTCGTTGCCATAGACCGTGAGGTAGTGGTTGCTGCCCGCGCACTGACTGATACCGCGCAGGTCCTCACCAACGAAGGCATATACGGTATATTGTTCTGCCGGCATCTCGACTTCGTCGTTGTAGATGCGTGCGGTGATGTTCATCGTGTTGGGGTAGCGATGAGCATCCACGGAGAGCGAGGACGGGGCTGCCGGCTCACTGGCGGATGATCCTGTGATGTCGAAGACCAGCTGTTTCGAGGACACTGACTTATAAAACATTACGAACCCTACGATACGATAGAAACGAAGCGCCTGCGCTCACGTACAGCCTTGCGCCCTGATATTGCGGGGGTGGTGATTGAGGATTTCCTCGCGGAGGTGGTGGCGGTCGATGTTGAGGTAGATCTCGGTGGT
>ERZ842401.8431-NODE-8431-length-10136-cov-8.249281_pt1 | contig 10136 bp, 11 predicted proteins | sample MGYA00521270_ERZ842401 | MGnify/ENA primary metagenome ERZ842401 (study PRJEB31892, sample SAMEA3878208) | bioreactor metagenome | biome: Moose rumen | place: Sweden | collected 2011-10 | study: EMG produced TPA metagenomics assembly of the PRJEB12797 data set... | reverse complement strand
GGGCTGACTTTGTTTTCAAAAACCGCAATCAGGAAAATAAAGATTTTTCGCACGACTACGACATTATAACAGGTCCGATAGCAAATGACAGAGTTGGTGCGCAAATCCGCCGTTTTATTGAAGGCGACATCTCTTTTGACACTTTCTTAGAAAGACTCAAGTATATGAAAGGTATTACTTTTCAGTATTTCTTCGGAACAGAAAGAGCTATTCAAACGCTTGTAAACAAAGGACTTTGCAATGAATGACATTGAATATCAGATAGAATGTACAACGAGAGATCTTGCTACATATCTTGTAAGAGATTTTTCTTTTGATGTAGAACAGGCTTTAAGAGCCGTGTACAATTCCCAGACTTATCAAAAACTCTGCGACCCAAAGACCGGCCTTTACTTTCAAAGTCCTCTTTATGTGTACAACTATCTAAAAAATGAAATCAAGACAGGAAAACTACAATGAGCGCAAGTTACAAAAAACTCTGGAAACTCCTTATAGATCGTGATATGAACAAAAGCGACCTCATCAAACAGGCAAAAATCACCAGCAACATCGTAGCCAAAATGGGCAAAGGCGAAGATGTTTCAATGGAAAGCTTGAGGAAGATTTGCATAGCCTTGGGTTGTGAGATTGGGGATATTATGGAAGTGAATGGTGGAAGTGAAAAAAATAATTATAGTGTCATTATTTGACACTGTGATGTGGTAAAATATATTCGTATAGAACTTTCTATTTGAGGTAAATAAATGCTAAAAAACGGAACGCTGACATACATTTCTTTATTCTCTTCGGCAGGGGTCGGTTGCTACGGTTTTAAGCAAGAGGGCTATCAATGCATAGCAACTTGTGAGATACTTGAAAAACGATTAAACATACAGAAATATAACGATAAATGCATTCTAGATTCTGGATATATTTTAGGAGATTTGTCTTCAAAAGAAGTCAAAGAAAATGTTTATTCCGAAGTAGAAAAATGGATGCAAAAAGGAAATGACAGAGTTGATGTCCTTATAGCTACGCCACCTTGTCAAGGAATAAGTGTCATAAATCACAAGAAAAACGACAATGACATAAAACGAAACAGTCTTGTCATTGAATCTGTTGAAATGATTAAAAAATTGAAGCCACGTTTTTTCATTTTTGAAAATGTCATGGCTTTTCAGAAGACATTATGCATAACAGCTGATAATAAAGTAATTCCGATTGGTGATTTTATAAAATCTGAATTAGGAAAAGATTATGTAATATCTGGCAGAATTCTTAATTTTATGAATTACGGTGCGGCATCTTCTCGAACACGAACAATAATAATCGGAGTAGATAGCAAATATAAAAATGCAATTTCTCCTTATGAACTTTATCCAAGTTATCAAAAAGAAAAGACGTTGCGAGATGTCATTTTTACTCAGCCACGCTTGGAATGGAATGAAATACATAGAGATGATTTTTATCATGCTTTCAGAACTTATGATGAGAAGATGATACCTTGGATTCATGATTTAAAAGAATATGAATCTGCTTTTGATAACAAGGAAATTGAAAAACGACCACATCGTGTTATAAATGGAAAAATCGTTGAAAATATAAAGAAAAACAGGGATAAATACACTCGTCAACCCTGGGATAGGTTTATCCAGTGTGTGCATACACGAAATGACCAGCTTGCCGCACAAAATACTATTCACCCAGAACAGGATCGGGTTTTCAGTATTCGTGAGCTTATGCTTATGATGAGTATTCCAGAGGAGTTCAGATGGATTCCTATGTCATTGGATGAATTGAATTCACTTCCAGAAAAAGAGAAGCGTGTTTTATATAAACAAAATGAAATGACAATTCGACAGTGCATAGGCGAAGCAGTTCCAACGGCAATAATGAAGCAGATTGCACATAGTATCAAGGAAAATGTTCAAAATGAACGGCTTGATTCCGCTGCAATGAATAAAATTATTGAGGAAAAAAATCTTTTTGTTTCTCAGAATTTGAAAAACTATATAAATGATAATCCGTTACATTGTGATATATCTTCTCTCATGCGTATAACGGAACTTTGCAATTCAAGACGCGAAGAAAATGCCGCTTTCTATACAAATAAGTTTATTGTAAATGAGATAATGAACTATCTTCCCTCTTTTAGCAAGGAAGAAATACATATTTTAGAACCATCCGTTGGGGCTGGAAGTTTTCTTCCATTTTTGTTCAAAAAATATGAGGAAGTTCCCCATGTTATCTTGGATATAGTTGATATAGATTCAAAATCTATTGAATTACTAAAACTTTTGCTTGAAAAAATGGAAATCCCTGAAAATTTTACAATAAAAATTCACTGTCAAGATTTCTTGACAAGCGAGTTTCCTTATCGTTTTGATTTGGTCGTAGGGAATCCACCTTTCTCCAAATTAACTAAAAAAATCTCTGCTGCTTCTTCGTTTAGGAAAGAAAATATCAATAAGGTGACAAGAAATCTTTCTGAATACTTTTTAGAAAAAAGCCTTAGAATAAGTGATTGTGTTTCTCTTGTCCTTAATAAAACGATTTTAAGTACGGAAGAATTTGAGGAAACTCGCAATTTTCTAAGAACTATGAAAATAGATAGTATCGTTGATTTTGGACGCTATGGTTTTACAGGTGTTTCAATTGAGACCATGAATATTGTTATTTACCCAAAGCAAAAACCTTCTGTTACAAATATTTATAATATGAAATACAACAGATTTTTTGAGCAAAAACAAGATTACATTACAGATAAGTCGCTTCCGTATTTTGTCATTTACAGAGATGGAAACTTTGATAATGTTGCGGAGAAACTTGAATTTAATGTATTTGATGTATTTCGTGACAGACAGATAACAAAAAAAATAACAGAGCCCCAAAAAACAGATAACTCATTATGGGTTTTAAAAGCTCGAAATATAAATGACGATGGTGACGGGGTATCGCACATAGATGATTACGATGTTTATATTGATACAGAAAAAGCAAAGAATCTATCTGTATATCAATATGTAAATGATACAGCAATCTATTTAACTCCGAACATGACTTACAATCCTCGTGTTATCGAAAATCTTCCAAATACTATTGTTGATGGTTCTGTAGCTATTCTTATTCCAAAGAAAAGAGGATTACGTCTTTCCTTGGAGCAGAAAAAATATTTTTCAAGTCCTGAATATAGGCTTTTTTACTCAATAGCAAGGAATTTATCTACACAATCAATTAATGTTGATAAATCAAGTGTATATTTTTATGGAGTTTTAAAAGCATGACTGTAAATCTTCTTGCTCAGTTTATAAATGAACATGACTATGATATTAGAAAGTCTCGCAATGGTCGCTGGATAGACCAAAAATGTGCTTTGGACGAAGTTTGCTTTGTGGCTGACTGCATAACAAATTATGTCGATACAAAAAACGCAACTGTTTTTCAATCTCCCGATGTATGGCACGCTCCATATTCAATGGAAAGTGTTCAGTATATTTTTGGCAAACCAGATCCAACCAAAGACACAACAATGGACGAATACAATAAATTCTTTCGTCAACCAATGAAGATGCTTGCAGCAGCGGGAGTCTTGAAAGAGAATGGAACGGTAAACAATACGATTCAATTTTCTGTAGAACGAAAAGATATTCTTGATTTCATCGCCATGCGCGAGCGCAATTCTTTTGAGTTTTTATGTCTTTACATTGAAAAAACACTGAAAGATAGCGGACTTTGGGATTATTTTGCAACTTTTTTCGACGAACAGACCAAGGATAATTTCAGAATTGTAAAAGATAGGTACACAGAATTTTGTAAATTGTATACGCCAATAAACACAAGCGTAGAAGCTGGTCGTATCTTTGCAAAAGTTTTGAATCCGCTTGCCTGTAAATATCACAAGAAAGGTACTTCTCGAGGAAATCTTTCAAAAACCAATATCACCTTTGATATGCTAATGTATAACAAGGCAAATTGGCGCGATATAAGTTCAGGCAAAGAAAAGAATATTGCTAGAGGAGATTTCAATCCGATATCGGAAGTTACGGATTCTTACGATTATAGAGTAAACAAAGCAATGCGTTATCTTAAAAAATTTAATGATACTTATAACGCAGGAAAGTCAGAGATAACCGACAGATATTCAGTTGGTGAACTAGCGACCCATATGCACCACATTTTTCCAAAAAATGAATTTAAGGAAATAGCCGACTATCTTGAAAATCTGATAGCTATTACGAGTGGACAGCATTTGCAAAAAGCACATCCTAATGGAAATACTCAAAAAATTGACAAAGAATATCAATATGTCTGTCTTATCAATAAAACAAACAGCATACGAAATAATATTCTTGAAAATCATGGAGAGCCTGTCATTTATCATTTTGATGATTTTATGTTTGTATTGGATATCGGATTTAATACCGATTATTTTAAAGCATTGCCAGAAAATGATTTTAATGCGGTTTTAACAGGAATTGAATTCAATTCACCTATAAAGTAACTGTATGAAAAATTTAGTTTTGATAAGAAATCAGAAAACTTTCGTGCTTGATTCAAAATATTATAGGTACGGTGAATCAAAGCAGCTGAATCATCTCCCAATGTCCAGCTCAATCATCAAACAGATTGCTTATGCAGAATGCATCGAAAACAAAGAAAATAGCGGAGAACTAACGCATAAAAGCAAGGCGATTTACAACGCATTTGTAATGCCGTATGAAAGCAAAAATGCTGATGAAAACATGAAATTTGTCGGTTCTGCAAGGACTGACTATAAAGCTGGAGACAAATCATATTACAAAATCAAGGCTATTCTCGTAGATACAAAGTGGCTCATGGAGAATCACAACCGTAATGATAAAATGATTGCTGAACTTGCAGATTTGATTGAGAGAGGACAAAAATGAACAAGTTTTATAAGTTCCTTTTGACAATTAGTTCTACACTTTGGTTTCTATCTATTTGGGGCATTTGGTATATCTTAAATCCTCTGACTAAAGAGTTTTCCAAAACTGAAATACAAAAATGGGGCATTTGTTTTCTAATTTTGATAATTCCATTTGTATTTGCCTTATTCTTGAAGTTATTTACTAGATTTTTTTCTAGGGAAAAAATAAGCAATGTTCAATCCTGTACACTTGCAGACAATGAGTTTTTACCAATTTATTTAGGATATTTTTTCGTTGCCCTTGGAGTCAATAGTTGGCGAATTCTTATATTGGTTTATTGTTTAATTGTAGTATTTACATTTGTTTCAAACACTCAGTATTTTAATCCAGCGTATTTAATACTTGGATATCATACTTATCATGCAGAAACCGATTTGGGAACACAGATTATCTTGCTCATAAAAGGAAAAGTTATAAGAAATAAAGATGAAATAAAAAATATGAATTTTTATAGATTAAACGATACGACATACATATCAAGAAAACTAAAGGGAGAAGAAAATGAGTAAATCTGTAATATGTAAAACAAAAGATAAGTGTAAGAAACTTTTTGAGGATGAAAACTCTCTATATCCTTCAATAAACAATTTAAAATCAATTGAAGAGAATAGTTTCGATTTTGATAATCGAACAAATCTTGATGATTTTGAATGGTATAGATTAGAGAATTTTTCTAGTAAAGATTATGCAACGAAAGAAATAAAGGAAAAATCCTCAGGTGTAGATTATGATATGGCGACTAATGCAGATGCTGCAGGGATTGAATATATTTTTGAATTGTCAGATGACATTCTTTTTTTTCAAAAAGTAACTCGCAATGCATTTGTAAAAAAAAGAAATTTTATTACTTTGGGTGAAAGATTTGAAAAATGTCCAAATATTTCCTTATTTCAAATAAATGCATATCCAGATGCAATTTATGACCGAACAAAAGATGTTTTGTATTTTAGAAAATTATTTTCAATAACTAAAATATTTAATGGTATAAATGAAATATACAGAGAAGCAACAGATACGGAAGTTCAATCTTTTCTTGCTGAAAACTCTTTTAGCTTAGTTGATGGTTTTTCAGCTGATAAAGTAAAGATTCCTAATCGTAAAAAAATTGCTTTAGTACAAGATACTTTTTCAAAAATGTCAAAACAAGAAAAGAAAGAAATGTTTGACTACATTAAGGATTATTATCCAAATTTAAATGTAAACAATGGAAAGGCGCAGATTTCTAATGAAGAAGATTTAAAAAATATACTTTATGGCTTAGAAGAACGATTCTATACAACCTTAATTTCAAAAGAAAAAAGAATTGCAAATTCAATTACAACTGCAGGAGCAAAAAAAACAAAACGAAAATCTATAAACTCAAAAGTGCAGAATGAAAATGAAGAGAGCTGACATGCCCACAGAAAACAAAAGTGAAATCATAATATTCAAAACCTCAGATGAAAAAGTATCTATCGATGTCCGATTTGAAGGTGAAACAGTATGGCTCACAATAGATGACATGGCTTCTTTGTTTGAAAAATCCCGCTCAACAATAAATGAACATATCTTGAATATTTTTGAGGAAGGAGAGCTTGATAAGGAAAGTTCCGTGAGAAAAATCGGAAATTCCGATTTTTCTACCAAGCCGACTAATTACTACAATCTTGATGTAATTATCTCTGTAGGCTATAGGGTAAAGTCGTTAAGGGGTACTCAATTCCGCCAGTGGGCGACTAAGCGGCTTAATGAATATATCCGAAAAGGCTTTACGATGGACGATGAGCGGCTAAAACAGGCTGGCGGCGGTGATTATTGGAAAGAGCTTTTAGCCCGCATCCGAGATATCCGTTCTTCTGAAAAAGTGATGTACCGCCAGGTTCTGGACTTGTATGCTACAAGCGTTGATTATAATCCGAAATCGTCAGAATCAATTGCTTTCTTTAAGATGGTTCAGAACAAGCTTCATTATGCGGTGAATCGGCAGACCGCAGCTGAAATCATTTACGATCGTGCCGACAGTGAAAAGGAGTTTATGGGGCTTACTTCATTCAAGGGGGCAGATGTAACTCTTGAAGATGTCCGCATTGCGAAGAATTATCTTTCGGAAAAGGAACTTAAAAAACTGAATACCCTCGTTTCTGCTTTCTTCGACATTGCAGAATATCAAGCTGAAAATCATAACAAAATGCACATGAGCGATTATGTGGAACAGCTTGACCGCACGATTCAATCTGTTGGTGAGGAAGTTCTGGAAGGTGCGGGAAAAGTAAGTCATAAGCGTGCAATGGAAAAAGCAGAGGGTGAGTACAGGAAGTATCAGGTAAAAACACTTTCTTCTGTAGAAAAGGCATATATCGAAACTCTGAAAGAATTGAAACAGATTGAGAGTAATTCCAAGCGTTAGGGATTGTAGGGGTGGCGAAGCCGTTGCCGATAGGCAATGAAGTGCGAAAGCACGGAACCCCGGAAAGCCCGACCCCGCGCGAGCGGGGTAACGCCCAAATTTTTCCCTTAATAATCTGCATTGCGTCTGTCTTTGTTTATCGCAGCCATCTGTTTCATCTCATCATCTGTGAGGGAAAAATCCCAGACGCTTGCATCTTCTATGATGTGCTTTTCGTTGGAGCTGCCGGGGATTGCGATGTTGCTGCCTGCAGGTACGTCGTTCGCTATCGCGAACTTCACGAGGTTACCTTTGGCAAACTCGCAGAAATTTATTGTGCGAGTTTACGCAAAGCGGAAACTCGGTAAGCAAGCCGAAAGCTTGCGACGGAACCAGCTTTCCATAACTGTGCCGTACTTTGCAATGTGGGCCTTCATTTTTCCGCTCTGGTGGTATGGGTGGGTTTCGTTCTGCAAAAGGGCAGGCTTAATGCTTGTAGCTTTTACAAGGCGGTCAAAATCATCCGGCTCGTAGTAGTTTGAAAGTCCGATTGAACGAAGCTTTCCGGCCTTTACCGCGCGCTCCATTGCCTTGTAGGCGTCAACATCATTTCTTGGCTGAGAGTGGTGAAGAATCATCAGGTCAATGTAGTCCAGCCCCAGGCGTTTGAGGGAAGCGTCCACTGCTGCGTCTCCGTTTGAAAAATCACTGGTCCACATTTTTGTGGTAACAAAGATTTCTTCGCGCTTGCAGATTCCGTCTTTAATGGCCCGTCGGATTCCGCGACCAACTCCTTCTTCGTTTCCGTAGATGCGGGCGGTATCAATCAGTCTCATTCCGGCTTTGAGCGCCCAGTAAACAGAGTTTTCTGCCTGTGAGTTTGAGAGCTGAAAAGTTCCAATTCCAAGAATTGGCATTTCATGTCCTGAGTTCAGCTTTACAGTATCGTTCTTAAGATCAAAGTCCGGAGCCTCTGCAAAAATTGAAGCTGTCATCATAGAAAATACTCCTGCAATTAAAATGGATTTTAGATGATTTTTCATACAAGATTCCTTATTTTCCTAGTTTTGCAAGCCAATCCTGAACAGCCTTTTTAGCGGCACTTCTGTTAGTCTGTGCTACCTTTCCCTGAACAACAAGGCCTTTTTCTACAGTGGCGCCTTTGCAGGTTGAACGGATGCGGCTTTCTGTTCCGGCAAGTCCGCTTCCTTCGTGGGTGCAGAAAGGGATGATTGTTTTTCCCTTCCAGTCGTGGGTTTCTAAGAATGTATAAACTGGCATCGGCATGTCTCCCCACCAGTTTGGATAGCCGATGTAGATTGTGTCGTATGCGCTGATGTCGATATCAGCTTTGAGGGCAGGGCGGGCTTTTTTGTTCTGCTCGTCTTTTGCAATTTTGATGAGGTTATTGTAGCTATCGGTTGGATAAGGCTTTTGAGTTTCAAGTTCAAAAAGTTCTGAGCCTGTTTCTTCTGCAATGAACTTTGCGATGATAGAAGTGTTTCCTTCTTTAATAATTCCAACGTTATACTGATCGCCAGCGAGCGAAAAATAAACTACCAGTGATTTTCCCATTTTGGTCTCCTTTGAAAATTCGTTTGAAGTTTTGTTTTGTGCGGAAAGCGAACCTGCAAGTAAAGTCGCTGCAACCAGGCCGATAAGTGTTTTTTTCAGATTCATTTTTTCCTCCTGTAGATTGCGTTAGGCTATGGAGCGGTGCGAAGCAGTCTGCGCTAGCAGACCGGCCGTAGGCAAGCCGCGTAACAGCCGACCGCCACTTGTGGCGGTAACGCCCTGTTATTCCTTCTGTTCTGAAGGATCGAGCATTTTAATAACTTTTGCAGGCACCCCACCCACAACCGCAAAATCCGGGACGTCTTTTGTGACTACAGCACCTGCCGCAACCACTGCATATTCACCGATTGTAACGCCGGGACAAACAGTAACGTTCATTCCAAGCCAGGCATTCTTTTTGATTGTGACTTTGCCGTAGGTGTATTTTGTGTGTCGCTCATTGAAGTCATGGTTAATTGTGGCGATGCGAACTCCAGGCGCAATGCTCACTCCGTCGCCAAACTCAATTCCTCCGGAAGCCGACAAGATGGCTGAATGATTGATGAAGACATTTTTCCCGAACTTTACACGGTTTCCAGAATCGCAGATAAAGGGAGTGAGAATGCGAACATCATCCAGCTTGCGGCCAAAAAGTTCTTCAAGATCAGAGACATAACTTTGGTCATCGGGCATCTTTGCATTTGCAATCGCGCAGAGTTTCCTGGCACGCATCATCTCACTGACAGCTTCCTTAAAATAAGACTCACGAACATCTGTCGGTCCGCCTTTTTCCATAAGTTCATAAACATAGCCTGGGGTGTAGTCCATTTTGTCCTCCAAAAAATTATTCGGGCGTTACCCTTCGGTCGCATTGCTCCCTTCGGGTCGGGCTTTCCGCACTTCCGCTATCGCTCCATACCGCTTGCGCGGTACGCCTTAGGCGGTGCTACAATCCCTAACGCTCATCTGCATTATAAGCGACACATGTCTTTTTTTTTAGGGACAAGATATGGTATAATGTCGTTTAAACGACAGATGTTGCAAATGTGCCTATTAAATAGGTTTTCTGGAGGGAAAAATGTCAGAAGAAAAAACACAAATCAGACTTTTTGAAGAACAGAAAGTTCGTACAATATGGAATGCCGAAGAAGAAGAATGGTATTTTTCGGTAGTGGATGTTGTTGCGGTATTAACCGAAAGTCCTAATCCACGTAAGTATTGGAGTGTATTAAAAACACGTTTGAAATCAGAAGGAAGTCAGTTGACTACAAATTGTAGTCAACTGAAAA
>ERZ842401.8430-NODE-8430-length-10137-cov-30.830589_pt1 | contig 10137 bp, 6 predicted proteins | sample MGYA00521270_ERZ842401 | MGnify/ENA primary metagenome ERZ842401 (study PRJEB31892, sample SAMEA3878208) | bioreactor metagenome | biome: Moose rumen | place: Sweden | collected 2011-10 | study: EMG produced TPA metagenomics assembly of the PRJEB12797 data set... | reverse complement strand
TCCTATTGCCCAAAATTACGATTCCACAAAATTTGTGTTATTCTGGAACATGCCGGCTGGTTAACTAATCCTATTCTCACGGCTGCGACATGGGCCCGTGGGACAGCTGGTGGCTCCCGGACTCTCAGGGGAAGGCTGAACAAACTTGGATGTGTCCGCAAAACGGTGGACTGGTAGCACGGGAACTGGAGCCCGGAGACGGTCAAAGCCGCGATCCTGCCTCTCAGTTTTTGGCTCTGTTGCAGAAAAGTGTTGATCTTATCCACTACACCCTAAAACGGACTCAAATGAGTCCGTTAGTTTTTAGTTATCCACAACAATTCACTAATTCCGAAATCAGCAAATGTCATTGCTCCTGGTTAAATTTTATCATGGCATATTTTGACATCAAAAACTTTACAATCAAGTACAATAACCAAAATACAGAAACAATAATTAGATAGAACGTAATGAATTTAACCCTCACTTTTTCTTAAATAGTTATAAATATCATTAACAAACAATCCCAATAACTGTTTCTTAACATCCTCATTATTAAGCAGGAAATAAGAAAAGTCCTTATTTTTTGTCATTGAATCCATTAACGCATCATCTATATGATCATAATAACTGAATTGAAAATCTTTTTCAGAGTTGTTCTGTGCACTGTTACGTAATTCCTCATTTGACTTCATTGAATCGCGAATTTGGAGAGCGACCCGTTTTGCGGAATCAGTATCAAACTGCTTTCCAGTTCTGGAATTGATTTCCTCAATAATTTCTGACAATCTTTTTTCATCAGAAACTTTTATAACAGCATCATAGGAATTAGGTAATTTAACAACTGGATCGGGGATGATATTTGACTGTTTAATATCCTGTTTCTTTTTCTGTACGAAATTCGTGGCATTTAGTTTACCATCAAGATTAAATCCCGATCCGGCGTCATCGGATTTTAAGTACTTCACTAGGTAACTAATAAAGATATACTTTTTATGGAGTTCAACGTCCTCAAACCTTGTGGCAGCTGCTAGAAAATCATACAACCTAATAAAACCTTTAAGTGATTTATAAATTTCTTTTTTTATTTTAACGTCTTTATACTGATCAATTTTAGCCTTTGCTCTTGCAACATAGTTATTCATTGAGTTCTTTTCTTTAACTGTGATTTCCTCTTTTTCATGAAAAAATGAAAATTTATTAATATCATCGAGATCAAGAATGTAATAGCCATCAATCTTATGATCTAAATCGTATATTGACTGTGGTGTAACAGAGTTTGACAAAATGGTTGCAGTATAATATTTGGAAAACGCTTTCTCTATAGTTTCATAATCATTTGCAAAATCTAAAATAAACGTTTTCTTATCAAAAGGTGGGCAAATCCTGTTAAGACGACTGAGAGTTTGAACAGCATTAATACCATGAAGTTTCTTCAAAACATACATGGCACACAGTTTAGGCTGATTAAAACCAGTCTGATATTTGTCTGCAACTAACAATACCTGATATTCGGCTTTATTGAATTCATCAGGTAATGCCTTTTCTGGAAATTTATTAATCGACGTCTCGGTTTTAACTTCACCATCAACTGTTACTTTTCCTGAAAAAGCAATTAATGGTTTAATGTGATCATATCCTTTTTCTTTTGTATAATTTTTGAACGCATTATAGTAACGTACAGCACCTTCTCGGGACTCAGTTACTACCATTGCTTTTGCCTGACCATTTAATTCTTTCATTACGGACGTATTAAAATGCTCAATTATAATTTCAATTCTTTGAGCTATATTAGTTTCATGCAACTGAATGAATCTAGCAATCTGCCTTTTAGCATTATTTGTTTTCAGTAGCGGATCACTCTCTATAGTCTTATTCAGTTTATAAAAAGTATCATATGTAATATAGTTTTGTAATACGTCAAGAATAAAGCCTTCTTCAATAGCCTGTTTCATTGAATAAAGATGGAAAGCTGTTTTCTCTGTTTTGCCATTGACAGCAACATCTCGACCAAAAAGTTGAAGAGTGGTGTTCTTAGGTGTTGCCGTAAAGGCAAAGAATGATACATTATCCTGTTTGCCATGAGATGTTAATTCGGATGCTATCATTTCCTCAGTATCTTCTGTGTTGCAGTCAATAATTTCACGCTTATCCCCACTGCTTAATGAACCAGTGATAGCCCGCATATTTTTCCCCGCTGTGGAGGAATGGGCTTCATCTATGATCACTGCAAATGTTTTGTGTTTGAGATTTGAAACCTCATCTACTATATAAGGGAATTTCTGGATAGTAGTTGCGATGATCTTCGTGTTACCTTCCAGGGCTTGTTTTAGATCGGAAGATGTGCATTTTTCATCCAATAACTTAATCATTCCTGATTTATGTTCAAGGTTGGCTATAGCGGATTGTAACTGTCTATCCACAACCACCCTGTCAGTACAAATAATTACATTATCATATATGATCTTATTATCGTCATCGTGTATTGAGGCTAATCGATAAGATAACCATGCAATAGTATTGGTTTTCCCACTTCCTGTACTATGTTGAATGAGATAATTCTGGGAACTTCTATTTACTTTGACATCCTGGAGAAGTTTTCGGATTGCATCTAACTGATGATAACGAGGAAATATTACGGTTTCAGATCGTTTGATTATACCTGTTTCTGGGTCTGCCTTTTCATTAACCTCGATGAACATAAACTTATGAATGATTTCAATAAGAAAATCTTTCTTTAGAATATCATCCCACATATAGTGAACTGGCAAATCCTCATTATCGGGTATAGGGTTGCCAGCACCTGTGTTGACATCCTCACCCTTACCGATGTTAAAAGGCAGGAAATAGGTTTTGCCTTTTTCAATTTTAGTTGTCATGTAGACTTCTTGATCATCCATGGCAAAGAAAACTAAGGCGCCTGATTTCCAATTAAACAGTTTGAGTTTGGGATCACGATCTTGTCTGTATTGCTGAATAGCATTCCGATAACTTTGACCAGAGGAATTGCTTTTAAGTTCGATGACGATAATTGCAAGACCGTTTAGGAAGATCACCAGATCGACTCGCTCGCCTTTTTGATTGCGATCATTTGCTGTATCTGTGGCATATACCTCTTCAGTAACTGAAAAGATATTCTGAGCATAAAGTCTGTTTTCTTCAGAGTTAAAAGTTGTCTCCGGTTTTGTATAAAGCAATTTTAAGTGATAATTCGCTATTTCTATCCCACTTTTGAGTACTTGAAGCCTGCTACCTTTCTTTTGAGATTCGTCAGTATTGATCTTACTGACAATAGTGTCTTCAAGTTTGTCATGGTAGATCTTCTCAAGTTTATCCAACGTATCCTGCTGAGTAGCTTTGAGAAAGCGCATTAGTGCCTTTCTTTCAATTGCTTCATAAGGAAACTTTTCTTTAAAATTAGCTTCCTGCTTATAAATTTCATATCCATTGGAGGCGAGTTTATCTAAAAACTGTTGTTGGAAGTCATAGCGCTCACTAAGAATTTTATTGACCATTTTACGCAACCTCCTTCTTACCTGTTACATATTCATAAATCAGAGATTTTTTGTATTCTTTTAAAATTTCAAGTTGTTTCTGTTTTTCATAAATAATCTGATCAATCTCAGCGCGCTTTTGATCGAGATAAAAAATTATCTCTTTTTGTTCTTCAATCGTAGGAATTATTATGAAAACGTTTTCAAATAAAATAGGCGATAAATCCCATTGTCCTTCTCTGATACCGCCAGATAGACATCTAAATTCTTCCTTATAGCAAGAACGAAGTAAATGATGGAAATACTTAGGAATAATCTTATTATTTAAGAATTCGTAGATAAAATATGCAGGACTAACAACTCCTTCATACTCAGATACCCCCATAGAACCTTGCCAGGCTTTCATTTTGTTTATAACAAAATGATTTCGTTTTACCAATTTATAATTGTGTATATCTTCCGATGTGACATTGTGGTTGTCTGTTCTGCTATCTTTCGGTATGACTCCATAATCTCTGTAGACTGATAGCACTTCGCTTTTACCAAGTATATTTTTATTTTCCTTTCTCATCAAATTAAATTTAATTTTTTGAACGATCCAATTTTTAGGAATTTTTCCAATCCATTCAATTCCGCTATCTTTCATTTCAACATTGGGATCTAACCCTTTTGTAACAATTTCTGAAATGGCTCTGTTCATGAATGGTGTTGATCCAACCAGAGACACCATAGAACTCTGTCAGTAAATGTCCTCTCAAATTTCTGCAACTCCGCAAGTTTGTCATGTTGCAGAAATTGAGAGGATCTTAAATTTTATCAAATTACACTTGATAATGCTTTCCAGTTCCTGTCATTCATATCAGAACTGTACTCTGTATTATTTATATAAAGATTTTCATTCTTATTACGGACAAAACCCCAGTTAATACCATCATGTCTCATAGCATATTTGTTAAGGGCAGAAAATTTGTTTTCGATCTGAATATCGATATTTTGATCTTGTCCATTTAATTCCCCTCCTTTAGTTTCAATAAGCCATATAGAGCCGTCTGTCTTTTTAAGGATATAATCGGGATAAAACAATCTCTGAACATTAAGACCATTAGTATATACAATTGAGAAATACTCTTTACCCTTATCACCGTTTTTATAGTACCAGTCTATTTGATCGTTCTGCTCGCAGAACATCTCAAACATCCTTTCTGATTTGCTTCTCAGTCTGTCAGTTATAAACGCCCTAGTATAATTTTTATATGAATTAGATTCGATAACCGCAGTTTCTTTAGATGTTAAGTCTATAGTAAAATTATCCTGCTCTAAAATCTTGAAGTCAGATTCTTTAGGCTGAAAATACAGAGAATGCTGATTGTTATCAACATGAGAAGAAACATTCCGGAACACGGCTTTTAATTGTTCTTCATTATTAATGACAAAGGCATAGAATTCCAGTGTATTGAGGGAGAGCAGTTTTTTAAGGGAACTCCGGATTTTAGAACGAAATAGACGTTCTAGAATCGTTTTAACCTGATGATTTGATATACCAATGGATTTCTTAATACTGTCTAAACTATGCAAATAGAATATACCGTGATTATGTGTATTGACCTTCCATTTGATTTTAATCCGGTCTATTAAATCATCTTCCGTTAAACTTTCCTGACTCTTAAACATCCCATGAACAGCACTTTTATACATATACTGTCCAAAGACAAATCCGTTTTCCGATAAACTTAAAATCCTTTTATTTTCCTCACGATCATCACCCAACTTGTAAAAATTGATAAAATAGTCATAAACAAGTTTTAAGATCTCACGCTCTCCAATTCCCTTATGATCTAAATCCCTGCTTTCTTTAACTAATCTAAAGGATTTACATTTGTCTTTTAAAAACAGTCTTCGGAGTTCAAATGCTCTAGCCTCAAGGCTTTCTAGCAGCCCGGATTTATACTTCTCATCCAGAGTGTAAACAAAACAGTAATCAAGTAATTGGTCATCATAATGTCTCCTTTCAGGCATTCTTCTTATTCTGCCTATGGTCTGTATTTGAAAGTCCTCTGAACCTCCCTCCCTTAACTTGATCAAGATCTTTGCCCTCGGGCAATCCCATCCAGTGCTGATAGCCTGCTTCATAAGCAGGTAACAGGGGGTAGCATTATTGTCAGTCAGATTAGGTGGTAAATCCCTTTTGTCTTCGGACATCCAGACACTCACCAAACCATTGTCTGTAGTATATCCCAGATTGGCTAATTTGCTTTCAACTGCGTCTATAGTCTCTTTATGCCCATTAGGGAACTGAATGAGCACCAGTGGGTTAATAACCCTGTTAGGGACGGTTTTCCGGTAACGTTCAAGTATTTCCTTTCGTTTCTGCTCTGCTAAATCAATTAGCAGATTATAATCCTCATCAATCTCTACATTTTCTGTCAGTCCTTCATTTACATACAGGGCTTTAGTGATCAAGCCGGATTCAATCACATCATTATCGTCAATCTTAATAAACTCATCAACTTTATTATTTTTGGCAGTTGCACTAACTCTGATGACATTCTTGGCTGTAAATGAGTTGATCAAGTCATTGGCTTTGGATGTGTTATTACTGTGTTCCTCATCTATGATAATGATAAACTGGATATTATTCCTTTTAGCTTCATCTATTCTTTCATACAGGTTCTTTCTTTCACCATCCTTTAAGGCATTGTTATTCTTATTAGTGACTAATTCCCAATTGACAAAGGTTATACTCTCTGAGGTAAAACCACTATTTAAGGCTGTAAGCAGATCCATACTGTTTCTCTGAGGAAACCACTCAGTCATCTGAGCCTTGCTTTGCTCCTCCAGGTTGCCTTTACCTGGACATAGCCAGATAAAGGCTGTCTTGGGCTGTATATGACTTAAATACCGATCAATGAAGTTGATCAGGATAACCGTCTTCCCTGCACCTGTCGGGGCTTTAACAACTACAGTACTTCTCCTGTCAATTGAGGTGATCTCGATTAACCTATCTATCGTATTACTCTGAAATTCAAATAATTCTCTAGTTGACATAATCTAACTCGTAATTCAGTTTCTTGATTGTAATAGTCTTAAACTACTTCACCGGATTCTCTCATTTCAAACAGGAAGTAATTATCCGGGATGATCTTGATCTCTACATCCTCAAATAAGTTCTTTTGCTCAGTGGTAAATAGAACGTTATTAGCTACATACAGAGTTTTAACTGTGTCTTTGACATCATTCCATCTTGAATACAGTTGATCGGCTTCTTCGTCGGATAAGATCATAATGTATTGCTTATTGTCAAGTTTTACCCCTTGTTCTAATTGAATTAATTCTTTAATATATCCAAGTAAAATTTGCGATATATCTTCAGAATTTTTAGAAATAAATTTAATTTTGTAATATTTAAGATTGTTGGGGATTTTGTTTGAAAAATCACTTCCATTAGTACGACGCCCGGTTAAAATAGTTTTTAAGCGTGGATATGTAATTCTTTGAGCTATACCAAAAAGTTCAAATTCAGAGTTATTTTCAAATTCGTTAATGTGACCTTTATAATAACTATTTACCGATTGCCTCCACTTTTTATATTCGTTATGATGAGATTTTGAAGGTCTTTTATGAGATATACCTTTAGTGAAAAGGTAGTCACCGATTGCATTAATGCTCTTTGTATTGTCTGTAGCCAAAATGAATTTTCTTGAACCTTTATCCTCAACATTTAACTCTAAAACGGCTTGTCCAGTTGTGCCAGATCCTGCAAAAAAGTCCAAAATTGTTATATCATTATCCTTATTAGTCATCTTAATGAGAAATTTAATTAAAGAAGTTGGTTTTGCATAATCAAAAATATCTTTTTCATCAAATATTAACTCTAATTCTTTTGCACTTTCTTCATTTGTGCCTACACCAACTTCTGAATTTAAGTTGTTCTGTGGAATTTTTACAGAATCTATGACAGGTCTCTGATATCTTATTGAAAACTTTTTACTTTTTACTATGAAATAAGTGCCTGTTGAAACTTCTGAATTTAGTGTTTCTTGATTCCACTTCCATGTTCCTTCAGCATTAAATTCATTCACATTTACACCATTACTTACAGTAACAGGTTCAAGTAACTTAATTTTTTGATCAGCAGCATACGTATAAATCCCATCTTGAATATTAAAATGAACGCTTCCAGCAGGAAATGTAATTCGTTTATATGGATTACCTGAATTTAGCAAAGGTGCATCACCTCCGTCAATTAGACCTTGACTAAATTTATGTCCACTGTTTACCGCTTTACCAAAACATAAAATATATTCATACTTTCTTCTTACTTTATTTGATAAAGAAGGGGGAGTATCTGTCTTTTTCCAAAAATATGTAGCAATATAATTTTGATATCCAAATTCAGTGTCACATAAAATTTTCAAATTCGCATATTCATTCTCATCGCAACTTATAAAAATTACTCCTTCCTGTTTAAGTAACCGCCAGGCTACTTTTAATCTCTTTTTCATAAAAGAGAGCCAAAGGCTGTGTCGATATTCATCTTCTGCTGAAACATAACTGTCATTATAGATAAAATCCTCATTGCCTGTGTTATATGGAGGATCAATATAAATTACATCTATTTTATTTTTGTGGGTTTTTTCTAACAGTTTAAGTGTATAGAGATTGTCGCCCTCTAAAATAAAATTATATTTATTATCTTGTAATGTACAAATTTCTCTTTCATAATCCTCAGTAAATACCGGGATATTATCAACTAGCATCTCATCGACTTTTTCAGAGTGCTCTTCCCAGACTAAACCATACTTCTTGTTAGTTATTTCCTGTCTAATTTTATTGAGTGTACTTCTGGAATCATTATCTGAAGGATCTAATTTACTTTGAAGAATATCAATCTCTGAAAGGAGTTGATCACGTTTGATTTTAGACAGATTAGCCATTTACTGTACCTCTTTGATTATAGATACAGTTATTTACCTCTGTCTCTGAATTGAGTGATTTAGAAGTGAATGTTGATAAATATACAGAAAGGATGGGATTGAGTAATTTAGAGTGGCTTACCCCCCCCCCGGTTAAAAAATGAACAATTATGCATTTTTAGACTCCTATATGCTGATGTTAGGTGCTTTTTATCATATCTGAGAGTTGGAAAGTGTGATCAGATTTTGAAAACGTGATCAATGGCATGATTTTAAGAGTTGAGGAAATATAAATAAAGAAAAGTTATAATTCAAACAAGGAGAATATCTATGAATTTTAGGGAATTTCTAAAAAATAAAATCTTAGGACCAACTTTAAATTACAGCCGATTAAGTGGAATTGGGAGTTATTTAATCAAAACTAGATTCTATAATCATTGTGATGAGAACAATACAAACACAAAAACACAATTGCCCGCTATAATTGATACTAATAATAAAATTGAAACAGTAATTAGATTTGTAAATCAAATAATTAGCAATTACCAACAACAGATTAAAAACTTTAACATAGAAGCAGCGAATAGATTAAAAGACAATAATCAGGATATAAGAAAGATTTCTACAGAAGATAACGATCCATTGATGGATCATAATTTGGAATTAAGAAAGATGATTGATATTAATAGAGATGAAAGAAACTCAATTATAATAGATGCTTATGGTGTAAATACAAAAGACAAGAATTATTATGTTACCTCCGCAGTTATAGATAGGTTCTTTTCTAAAGTGGATTCGCAACATTATTATGGTTGCTCATATTTGCAAGGAAACAGAACAACAAGTAATTGCCCTACATCTATAAGTACGAAAAAACCTTGTTATGTTGCTTATGTATTTTTTATTGATAAGAATGAAATAATTGAAATGACAGAGGATGAAAACGAAAAGGAAATGCTTAGTAATATCTTTAAAAACTCAAATGGAGTATATATAAAATTTGACTTTAGAGTAGTTAATACTATTAAAGACATGGAAATCAAATCTCAAAGAAAACAAATAAATAACTCAAATAATGTATTATATATAAATGTAAATCCAGCATCTCAGTTATATATTATTTCACTGCACCCATCAACTTAATTTAAAATAGTAGTAAAATTATTTAAATTGAGATTAAATGTGCTCTTTCTTACAGATACAGTCTAACTTAAAATTACTTAATGCTTAATTGTTTGTAAGGAACGGCATACAAAAAATCACGGGGATATTTTTTGTTTTCAAACTTTTTGTCTAATTTATTCATAACCATGGCGGCGACATAATTTTTTCTTTGTTTGTGCTTCCAGTCAATATATCTGAGGGAATAAATATGTATACCTAAACTTTTCAGCGTGCTATCGAATTTCTTGGTGAATTCATTACCCTCAAGTTCTTTGTAGCAGTTTTCTGCAACAAAACTGTCGAAAAAATTTGCCAAATTCCACGCAGTGCAAAAACGCTCAATTTCTGTCAGTTCCTTAAGCCGGAAAATTTTACCACTATTCTTTTTTTCAAAAAAAGTGAGAAGATTATAATTCGTTGTCATATTACACACTTGCTCCTCGTTCTTACCACTTATTATCCATTTTCAAATTTAATTTACCACACATTCTTTCTAAATTGTGAAATGCGCCTGAATTCTTAAACCGGAACAGCATTCCTAAACTTCACCTGATACCCCCGGGAGTTACAGAACGTACTGAAAACGA
>ERZ842401.8429-NODE-8429-length-10137-cov-105.102956_pt1 | contig 10137 bp, 10 predicted proteins | sample MGYA00521270_ERZ842401 | MGnify/ENA primary metagenome ERZ842401 (study PRJEB31892, sample SAMEA3878208) | bioreactor metagenome | biome: Moose rumen | place: Sweden | collected 2011-10 | study: EMG produced TPA metagenomics assembly of the PRJEB12797 data set... | reverse complement strand
TTGATGAACGTCTTGTATTGCCACATGTCCAGGTGTCGCCATACACGCTCTGGACGAAAATCGTATATGGGGAAATGCTTGCCTGCTATGACAATGTCTGGCTTGCAGTACTCCACCTCTACATGTATGCTCTCGTTCGGATCGTCTGAATGGACGTCCTTGATCTTCCAATCGCTCCCACGCGGAAGCAAAAGGGATGCTAGTATCTCGTCTGTGCTCTTTGCCATACGGGTGCAAAGGTACGAAGAATCTTTGACTTGCGGGCATATACTATTGTTAAACGCTTTAACGAAACGAAATGTTAACTCACACTAAATCCAGTAGAACCAAAAAATAATAGTTGGTAATCCTCTCTGCGGTTCGGATTGCCAACTATCAGTTGCTTTTTCTCCTATCTCTGGCTCTTACGATGCCCGATAGCAATAACTATGCTCTTGATGTCGTGGGAAACCTACACCGACTGCTGGTGTGCAAAATTGCTGCACATAAGCATTCCGTTCAAAGCGTCGATAGCTCTGAACGAATGTCGGCTGTGTATGTACAAATAGTCTCATTCCTTGTAGGATTCTTTCAAATTCGGCTGCAAAGGTACAAATAAAGAACGAAATCTTTTTGCGTAGCGCTATAAAAATGCAATTTTTTAATGTTTTTCATAAAAAAATTCCTACTACGCAGAAAAATTGCGCAGTAAATATCTAATTTTGCATCGTGAATAAGAAAAAAAGCACGAATTGATAGATTAACTTCGATGTACTACTCATTATTAAAAAGGCAAATGAATAACAAGTAAAATAGATACATGAGAGAGGTCAAGACCGGCTTACTTCTATTAGTTTTATTAATTGCATGTGATAGCTGCTCAATTACCTCTCTCTCTTTAATGAAATAAGTATTAACAAGGTCAAGGCTGACATACTTCTAAAAATAGATTGTGGTTTTATTCCTGTTAGCCAATTACCTTTTAAATTAAATATGTTATGGATAAGAATTCGTTGACTAATGTAGCATTACGCTATCGTGCCGTGTTCCTCGACATCGACAGGGAAGACATAAACATGACTTCTGAGGTCTCTGCACCTGTGTTGGCATTCGTAGCCCGTCTGAAAGAGACTGGTTTCTGCGTCAGTGAGGAACTGCTTCATGCGCTGAATGCCGTTTCTACAAACAGGCTCAAAGAGATTACCGAGTGTATAAACGACGTGATGGGTGTGAAGCTCAATTGGGCACCACTTGTCAAGGGATGGAATGTGCCAACGGGTGAGAGCCTTGCTGACCATCTGGTTACTTGGATTGCCAACATCTTTGGTAAGGAAGCAGGTTTCAAGGGAACGACACTTCCTTGCGGTCACCTTATCCCTGAGGGGACTTTCCCCATTGAGCGTTACAATGGTTGCCCGTTCTGTGGCACACCGTTTAAGACAGCTGACTTTGTCTATAAGGGACAGGCCAGCAAGCTGAAGGAACTGCGTCTTTTTACTGTCGAGGACATGAAGCATGTGTTTGCATCTCTTCTCGCATCTGCTACTCCGCTTGATGGAACCCAGAAGGAATCGTTGGAGCAACTGCTCCGTGAGTTCTCTCTGCCCGAGGACGCCAATATCACCATGAAGGAAACGGCTATGCTCGTTATCAAGTTGTTGGTAGAACAGGATAAGGCAGACGAGGCATCAAAGCTTTTGAAGACTCCTACTGACGTGCTCCGTTACCTCTGGTATGAGAAAACCGGCTATGTGCAGATTATTGAGCCAAAGACACTTGTAGCCCATGCCCGTAAGTTGTACTTCCACATGTGGGGACCGCTTGATTGGGGAGCAGATGCTGCCTACTATATGGTAGAAAACCTGAAGTTGAAATACAACCGCAAGGCATGTTTGCGTACAGCACGCTGGCTGAATGCCATCCCGATGACAGCCAAGCAAGCTGCTGAGAATATGAACCCAAAGCGCGGCATGTGGGTACGCATGATTCGTGCACTCCGCTTGGGAGAGTATTCACGCAAGAACGGATTCGATCACTTAGCAGAGATTCTTGATGTGTTCTACAATCAAGAATATACTACATGGCAAGGATGCTTAGACCATATTCGCGCAGAATACGAGGCTGCCAACACACTTTCTATGATAAAGGAGCATCCTGAATTGTTTACTGACAATCCTTTTGCCACGATGATCAGCAAAAACAGGGAAAAGTTGATTGATATTTTCGAGGAGATTGCCAACAAGAAAGAACGCGCCGACCTTCTTACCGAAAAGACCTTAGCTTTGCTAAAAGAGCGCCCTGGCATGTTCGCCCGCTGTTTATTTGCTACCATGCTTCGCTTTGGAAGTGAAAAAGTACTCGCAGCTTTCGACGAAGTTGATGATAAGTTACCTGCCCGTCTGCTCCTATCGCTGGGCAATGCTGCAGAGACTTACTTCAATCCAAAAGAGGTTCGCTTAGCACGGCCAATTACTGGTGTAACTCATAAGATAAGTCCAAATAAATTGTTGAAGCTCTATAATGATACTGATCGCAAAGCAATGGTCGCAGCTGTTGATGACCTTTATAGAAGTTCTATGGCAAGACGTTTTGCCGCCCAGAAGACTGAGGCGAAGACTATCTTTATCGACCCTTCGCTGTATAACATCCCTATCAGCGTTGGTGATCGTTCGACAACTATTCAAGATACATCATGCGCCTTGATGGGTACGCACTTCCCTGTAGAAGGTGATGCCGTCCGTCTGTTCCTGCAATGGGGCAAGGGATTGCCCGCCCAACACCTTGATATGGATTTAAGTTGCCGCATCACATTCGCTGATAAGTCAATTGCTGAATGTTCTTATTATAATCTGACTTGTGTAGGTGCTCAGCACTCTGGCGACATCCGTTCCATCCCTGATTATGTAGGAACTGCCGAGTATATTGAACTCTCACTGCCAGAGTTGGAGTCTGCAGGGGCTAAGTATGCCATCTTCACCTGCAATGCATATTCCGGCGGCGCCCTGTCACCTAATCTTGTGGTCGGATGGATGAATTCTGCCTATCCAATGGAATTATCCGAAGAAAATGGCGTTGCTTATGATCCCTCCTGTGTTCAGCACATGGTTCGAATCAGCGAGGGCGATCTTTCAAAGGGTTTAGTATTCGGTGTACTTGATGTGGCCAAGCGCGAGATTATCTGGCTTGAAATGCCATTTACAGCCCAGACTTTAAGAGGAGCTGACGGTAAGTCCATTGCAGCATTGCTCCACAAACTGGAGTCAAAACTCACCATTGGCCAACTTCTCGACATGAAGGTTCAGGCTCAAAGCCTGACTCTTATAGAAAACGCTGATGAAGCCGATGAAGCATACACCTACGAGTGGGCGCTTAATCCTGCAGAAGTAACGAAGTTGCTGAATGGATAAAGTCCCCAGGAAACAAGCAATGTAATTCCTTTACAAGCTTTCAATAATGAGAAGGATGACGGGGTGCAAAAGCCTTGTCATCCTCTTTTTGTGCTGCATGTACAAGTTCACGCAAATACCTCTTCGGCTACCATGTTTGGATATGCCACTTGCTCGTCGTAAATCAGGTTGATGCCAAGTGCATCCTCCAGTTTTGAGAGCGTATCGAGTGACATATTCTCCTTGCCCTTCAAAATCTTCGACACATACTGCTGGGTGCAGTCCATGCGTTCAGCGAGAGCCTTCTGCGTCAGTCCCTCCTGCTTCATCTGCAACAGCACCTTCACGGCAATCTTCTGTGAATGCCGCATCCACGACCAGTTGTCGCGCCTCCATTCTGCTTCCTCGCGCCATGTTGATGGCGTTTCGCTCTGGTGAGCTTCGAGGAATTCTTGCGTTTTCTTCTTCATATTACCTCCTTTTTTTATAATAGTTCTGACAGGAAGTCCACAAATCCGTCAGCATCAATAGCCTGATTGCTAATCAGATAGTTTCGAACCTGTTCCATCTTGTTCAGTTCATTTAGCGTATGCTCACGCTCCTGCATGGTGCGTGTCAGCTTGATAGCACCGCCAGTAATGATATAGCATCCTGGTTCCAGCTTGATAGCATATATGCGAAGCCATGAAGCATGTTGCGGGCGCTCTTTGATTCTGGCCTTTTCCTTACCCAACAGCATCTCACTCGTGCGACTATTCTCCAACGGACGGAAAATCTTGTCGAGGTCAGCCTCTGGTGATATATCGAGAATCAGGCACTGTATGCGCTGGTTGTCATCGATGGTATCGTAGATAGCCTGATTGATGTCTGTAATCTTGAAGTACGACTCCAAGTCAGCCATATTGGCCAAAAAGAAATCCACCAGCCATTCAGGATCGCTCCACTGGTCGAAGAGCGTTTTCAAGGCATTGTCCCCCACACCATCGTAGCGTACTGCCCATAGGGTATTATTATCGAGAATTTTGTCGAATGTCATACGTTATACGTTTTATCTGGCGCAAAGGTACGAAAAATTATTGAGAAAAACAACTGACAGTTGTAAAATTCTGCTTTTATTTTAACTTTTTTAATCAAACAGAAGCATTTTCCAGAACTTTTGTGTACCTTTGCACCCAAGCATCAAGAGCAGTGCCCAAAAGGGTAACTCGCCAACCGAGCAATGGAAGCCACGGTGGTCAGTACGATGTGGTAGTATTAACTTCAAAAAATTCCAATTATGCAACAGCACATTTATTACACGAAGTATGCTCTGCAGTTCGCAGACATGCAGATTTCCGAGTTAGTAACAGTATTCAATCGTCAGGTCAGTAATACCGGCTGGACTGGTATGCGTGCCTACCACGACCAGGCACTCATCGACGAGTTCCAACGATGCGGCATTGATGTCTCAGCCGTCTATGACGGTAAGGCCATCTGCTTTGCCCATCCTGTCAGGTACGACATTGCCGACAACCGGCTGGCCATCGTCGGCTGAAGGTTCCTCTCAAATCAAAACTCCATCCTTGCCGTCTGCTCTTGGCGAAGGTGGATTTTTGCTGAAAAAATGGTAAAATAAACTATGATTCGAAATAATTTCGTAATTTTGCAGGCATGAAGCAGACTTTACCAGACTATATCAAAGAGAATGAGGCCTTGCGCAAAATTTTACTGGCGCAAGAAGGCGGTATCATGAAGTATTTGGCTGAACATTTGGATGCCAATGGCACCGCAGAGTTATTTAGTGGTTACCAAGACCATTGTGTTGATATCTTCTTTGAGAAAAACAAATGGGACTTGCGCGTAGTATGGGAAGGGGATAACATGAGACGAGCTGCACTTGGAGAGACAGAACATCTATGGAGAGAGTTGCGCTACCAGAGAGCCTTGAAACCATTATTAGCCGAAATTCCAGCTGATGTAGTAGAGGATATTGACTTGTTCACCGAACAGTATCTGACTTTTGCATATAGACAATACCGGCATCGGAGGTACCCCAATGGGATGACACCCAGGGATTTCTACCGTGAACTAATCGGAATGTTTAGTGTAGGAGGATTGGCTTATAAAAGCATGGAGTATATCCTTAGAGAGCATCATACTAATGGTGAGATGGAAAAAAAAGAAACTGAACTATGGACAGAATTCATGATTCGACATTATTCTGGTGAACTCACTCTTGATGTCATATATAAGTTACGCCAGGCCGTTGCCGAGATGTTTATAAAAAAAGAGCCTAAACTATACCGCCAGATGGCCATTGACACAATGGAAAAAGTGAGAGGTTTTTCACAGAAAATCTATCCCAAAGTAGTAGTCCGTGCACTTCGCGCTTTTGACACCGATGAATACAATAAAGAGGCCGATAAGCGTGAAAAAGACGGCGAGTGGCTACGTGAGCAAGCATACCGAGGATCAATTGAAGCCTTCTCTGATCACATCAAGACACATACCATGCGTTACTATTTCGCTGATTTTGTAAATATCCTAAAGGAAGTGGGGCGCATTTGGGCAGCACAGTTGCTGGTGCGAAAGATAGATATGAGGGATTTGGAAGATGAGGTCGCCTGCATTATGAATACTGAGAATACACCTCGATACTATGTAGATAAACACTATATTAATGATTTGCCCGACGAGTATTGTGTTGCCAATGACTGGCATGCGGAAAAATTGCTAAAGGAAATGGGACGTAAACTAGAAAAGAAATTTTATCTGAAACTTGCCAATGAAAACACTGAAGACGAAAGCAAAGGCAAGGGCAAACTCTATAGGGCCTACATTATTTTGGTTGAAGAAGGTTTCATCGACGAGAAGAAGACAAATTTGATGACCTTCATCGATGTGTTAATAAACAACGTAGACAAAGATATATATTGGATTAATGACCCTACGCGAAAATACCTGAAAGAACTCATTTTAGTTTTTCTGGGCCTATCGAATAAATATTCCTATCCTGCGATTTTTGAGGTCAGCGACAAAGGAAAGCAGTGGGCATTCGTAAAGCAACATTTCGTTGATGAAAACAACGAAGAGATAACAATAAAGAGTAACACCACTAAACTCGGTATGAAAGACAAAGATCAGTTCGAGCGTATTTTAAAGGCAATTTACTTTTATATCAGTTATTCTAAGGAGCAACAAAGAACCTGATACCCTCTAAAATTGAGTTGCGCGAATTTTTGCGCGCGCAACTTTTTTAACATTCCATATTCCTCTCTATACAAGCCGTTTTCAGAACGGCTTTTTGCGCATCACTTGCATTGCCCTTGCGAGCGACGCCCAGAATCCGTATATTGCGCTTATCGAGAGTATACCTCCGATCCATTTTGGACAAATAATTTAAAAATATAAGCATAATGGAACAGGTTAGTATTAATGAGCAGGAAAAAGCCAAAGAGCTACAGGCCTTGCTACCGCAGTTAGAGATTCTGAACGTACCCGACGAAGAGGAACCACCCTCACTATTCACTATCAATGGTGTCGAGGTGTTGCCAAAAAAAGCAGTAGGTATTATTGCGGCCCAGAAGAAATCAGGCAAATCAAATTTTGCTGGGTTATTGATGGCTGCAAGTGCCTCTAAAGAGCATCAGGTGCTGAATGGAACCATTCGCAGTAACAGTGGACAGATAAATATCTTGGTCGCTGACACTGAGCAACCTTTGCGAGATGCCCGTCGTACATATCGACGTGCCATGAGGACGGCTGGTTATACTTACGATGAGCAGTGGAAAGCTCGTGGCATCACAACGCTGACACTCAAAGATATTGAAGATGAAGATAACAAGAAGGAAATTGTTGAACTGGCCACACAAATGCATCATCCCCAATTAGTGATTATAGATGGTATTGGTGACCTTATACAGAGCATCAATGATGAGATGGAAGCCAAGAAACTCATGGCTTGGATGGATCGTATGGCTTGTGAATATGACTGCGCCGTTGTGGGTATGCTCCATCTGAACCACAACAGCGACAAGATAGGTGGTTGGGCAGGAACTCAGGCCAACAAGAAATTCACCGATAGTTTTATCTTGACTAAGGATAAAAAGCGTGGTCTGTTCACTGTCGAACACGAAGGTCGAGGTGAGTGTGCTCCAAAACTCTTCTTCAATATCTTCTGCCCCATGGGCGATAAGATTGGATGGTGGCAGTCGCCATCCGCTAATATCATATCTGACCTCACTAAGGAGGATGCTGAGAAGATAGAGTTGAGCACCCTAATGTCTCAGGCTAAATTGCCATGCAATAATGGTGAACTCGTAGCATGGGTTATGAAGGTCAAAAACTGGACGAGCAAATCGCCAGCCGACAGACTCTTGAGAAAATGCAAGGAATACGACATTCTCGACAGTCGTAAGGAAGGACGATATTCCAAGTGGTTTAAGGTCACTACGTCAGAACCTGATGTTGTTGAACAAGAACTGCCTCTCTCCGATGATTAGTGTTTATGTATTCACTCGCCTATATATAGTAACAGACACATAAATACTTATCGATATAAAGCTTCATTTATAATTGGTGTTCCGCCCGCTTGTCTATATAGGGGCGGGCGAACACATAAACACATAAAAAAATATGGAAACGACTACAACCAACATCTTCAACCAGCAAATGACGCTGCTTAAACGGGTATCCCTTACCCAAGAAGAAATGAATAGTGACAATATGGCCACTGTATCCATTGGGTACTTCCTCAATCCTCAGATCCAGTCCTACTATAGAGATACGATTCAATCTATTAGGCTGTTGTGTCCGAATCTCGACGATAAGAAACGCAATAAAGCAACTGTTGATGCGCTTAAGAAATCACTCCCTGCTGGCATCATATCTGGTGTAACCGCTGATGGTACCAGTGAAGAAAACATCATAGAGCGCAATGGTGTGATTGCTTTCGACATTGATGCCCAGGATAATCCTGCCATCTATGATTGGGAAGCCGCCAAGACAGTCATAAGTCAAAGTCCCTTTGTAAGCTATGTGGGTTTGTCAACCAGCGGCTTGGGTATCTTCGGACTGATTCCTGTAGAGAACGCTATGAAGCACAAAGAGCATTTCGATGCCATCTGTTCTGATTTTGCCAATGCAACGTTCACCATTATGCAGTGTCAGGACTCTGAACCGACTATTCTTCATGGTATTAATCTCGATAAAGCACCCAGCAATATTGCATCGAAAAGATTCATGTCGTTCGACTCCAATCCCTATTACAACACCTCTGCGCAGGTTTATACCAAGACAGTTGAACCCATAAAGTTGATTACATGGGATTACATGAAGCATCAAAACAATGATAAATTCGACATAGAGGCTTTCTTTAAAGAACATCATATTGACTATAATGTGAGGGAACGCCGTGGAGGGCAACAATATATTGTAAGCTGTCCATGGGCTCACCTACATAGCAGCAGGAGCAGGGCTGAAAGTGCAGTGTTTGTTTATCCTGATGGCCGGTTAGGTTACAAGTGTATGCACAGTCATTGCTCAGATAAACACTGGCATCAATTCAGAGAATATTATGAACCTGATGCATACACTAAGTATATAAAATAGTTCCTTTTTTAGTATCTTTTGGGAGTCCGGCTTGGGCGGAAGGGTAGGGAGGCCGGGGCGGACTACCAGAAACCCTTGGGCGGACGTTTAGTGAGGCTCTTGGATGTAGGGAATGAATAGTTAAGCATTTATGGTACTCCAAACGTGTCGAAGATGAGCGACACCTCGGCGGGCATGAAGACCCGGCGACTCTGTTCAGCAAGCTCTGCCGTGGTGGAACTCTCACGAAGCAAATCCTTCATTCTCCTCCAGGCAGAGCGGGGAGCAATGGCTGGGAAATACATCTGCGCCAGCTCCATTCTACCGTATGTTTTTATTTCCTTATCCATAGGTGCAAAATTACAAAAAAATACTGAGATAACCAAATGTTTTGTTGGAAAAATCACACTAAGTATCAATAAGTTACAGTAAGGGGATATAAGGGGATTGAGACGGAACAAAATCTTGCACCTTTGCTGAAAAATGCGTACCTTTGTAACACCTTAGTAAAGGTAAAAAGATATTTTCAGGTTTAACAATTAAAAGGTTTTTATCATGGCAAAAGAAAACATTGCTTTCATGGTGAATCTGCGCAAGAACACAGTTCCAGATTCAGACATGTTCGGTCGCTATTACCCAGAGGCCGAAAGTAAGGAAACGTTGTCAACCAAGGGCTTCGCCAAGCATGTCAGTGACCACGGTGGTACGCTGGTGAGCTACGAGCTGATGCAAATGGTTTTGGCTGGTATCGTGAAGTGCTTAAAGGAGTACATGTCACAGGGCCAGCCCGTCAAGCTCGATGGCCTTGGCACTTTCCGTCCAACTGTCACCTCAGTTACAGGTGGTGCCGCCTCCATCGAGGAAGCCCTTCAGAAGGGTGTCAACAACATGGTGGCTGGTGTGAACTTCGTGTTCATCCCTGAGAATGCCCAAGGTGAAGAGATTACCTCGAAGAAGTTCAAGGACCAGTGCTCTTTGCAGTTCGCCTACCTTGTTGAGACCATCAAGAAGGTCATTGGCGGCAAGGAAAAGTCGTACACCCTTCGCACTCCGCTTTCGGCTTGGGGTATCGCCTCGGCTGAAGACGAGGGAACAGGCGAGAACGATGGCGGCAACACTCCTGGCGGTGGAACCAACACTGGCGATGACGCTGGTGACGGTCCCATAAATGGAGGTGATGAATAGAGCATAGCCCTCTCATCAT
>ERZ842401.8427-NODE-8427-length-10140-cov-12.046207_pt1 | contig 10140 bp, 7 predicted proteins | sample MGYA00521270_ERZ842401 | MGnify/ENA primary metagenome ERZ842401 (study PRJEB31892, sample SAMEA3878208) | bioreactor metagenome | biome: Moose rumen | place: Sweden | collected 2011-10 | study: EMG produced TPA metagenomics assembly of the PRJEB12797 data set... | reverse complement strand
TAGTCGTTAACGAGCAGTTCACCAACTCTCTCTCCCGCCCGATTACCAACGCAGGTGTGTATGTGCTCCGTATCGAAACTGCCGGTGGTGCACTTGTGGGACAATTTATTGTTGAATAAAAATATAAATTTATTTGGCGGTGCAGGATATTTTTTGTACTTTTGCACCGTCAAATAGAAAATGAAATAGTACACATATAAAATTTGACCATTATGAAACACTTATTTGCAGCACTTTTTACAGTTTTCTCACTATACTCACTTGCTGTCCCTTATGTAACATTGCGACCTGGGTTAGAATGTGCAATTGATGAATATTCATATGAACTGGACTTCGTTATGCCAAAGTTTGAAATAATGACTGATACAGTATTCTATGGTGAAGAAGGTACAAATGAAGTATATTTTTCAAAGCTTTCTTTCGGTGATGAAGACGAATTCGATTATATGGAAACAGAAGGAAAACCCGCTCTTCCATTTTATTCAGTAGAGTTAATGTTGCCCAGTAATGCATCTCATTTTGAGGTGACAGATTACCAAATTATTGATTCTATAGTTATTAAATTGCCCTTAGAATATTTACCGGCACAGCAACGTCCACTTTTCGATGTCGATTTTTCATATGATCATGTCTATTATAGTACGTATGATAATACATGGAATCATGATAGTTGCAGCATTGCCACTTCCAATTATCGAGATTATTTAGGTTTTACATTTTCTCTGTTCCCTTGTCATTATGAGCCTCTAACTCAACGACTAGTTGTGGTAACAAGAGCAACTTGCAGAATCTCTTTTGACGGGATGGGGATAAATAATTATATCAGTAATTATTTGAATGAAACTGATAGATTGGCCTTTAATTATTATGATAACTTTGTGACATATCCATATTCGGTAAATCCACCTATCATTCATAGAGATCATTATCTCATTATCTCTGCGGATGAGTGGATAGAGGATTATGCCCTACGTGACTTTGTAGAACATAAAGAATCTATGGGATATGATGTTACATTATTATCTTTACACGATATAGGCGGTAACCTTCCCGCACTGATTAGAGATACAATACAACAACGATATAGAAATCAGCGGACAAAGTATGTCTTACTTGTAGGTAATGTCCCGGACTTGCCTTTTTATGATGGTGTACAAGAAACCATGAGCGATCCACCATCCGATATATATTATTCATGTTTAAGTAAATCTAACATCTCTGACCAATGGAAAGACTTTAATCCTACGGTATTTATAGGTCGTTGGCCTGTACAAAATCCTGATCAATTACATAATGTAGTAGCCAAGACTATTAATTCTGATTTATATCTGAATCTGCATAACCCAAGGAAAATAGGCTTGTTTTCAGGGAAAGGGAAATATCAGAATTATATGCATGCAGATTGTAAATATATCTTTAATAATCTAATACAACCAGGGATTTATTATACAGGAGATTTAATAGATGGACGCACCTTGTACTCCTCGTCATTTAACATCATGAGAAATTACTTAGAAGATACAACAGATCCCGTATGGTTATTCGTATACGATGGTCACGGAAATTCAACAAGTATAGGAAGCCCCTATAATCTTTCCCATACCAACATAGGGACGATAGATACTTATCATTTAAATTTTCAATCTTTCGGCTTTGGTTTTGCTTGTTTGCTTGGCAACATTTACCATGATGATAATTTTTCCAGGTCATGGTTAACAACCGATAAAGGAGGTGTTACTTATTTTGGGGCAACGACAAATACCACCCTAACTTCTGATAGATATTTTTCTCGAAAGTTATTTAATCAACTTAAAGATAAACCGATAATGACGATAGGAGAGCTTGTGGGAAACGCAAAGGCGAAGTACTATAATCCAGACAAAGTGGTATGGAGGCGCAGAGAGGCAAAAAAATATGTATTGTACGGAGACCCGAGTTTGTACTTGTTTGGTCTAAATCTCCAATATAATCAACCATACAATATCCAGAAACGCTTACAGCAAGGTGATGAGGAATTTGTTGGTGATATTATTTCAGTTAACATTTATTCAATTACAGGACAATTATTACGTGCCTGTGATGATAACAAACCAAACCTCCAAGGACTGCCAGCCGGAACATATATGGTCACTTATAAGTCTGAAAATGACAATCATACCACACAAAAAATTATACTGCAATGAAAACAAAATTCTTCTTTATAAGCCTACTTATCGGCTTTACAATGTGCATGGTTTCATGTAACAATAACGTCTCTCAGGAAAAAGAAAAAGAGTTGATAAACGCTATTTATCAGTCGCTGGATTTGACTCCCGAACAGTTTGCAGAGACAATGACCAAACAAGGTTTGCACGAAGCGGGGAGGTATGAGATGTCTTCGTCTTTCGTTCAATCTTTCACAAACGTAAATCTCAGTTCGAATTATCACTATGAAGATCAAATTCTCGTAGAAATAATATGCACAGGTGATGTTATAAATACTATTGGATATAGTCGATATCTGAATGGAGAATCCAATATAGCTGCTTATTACAAACTGTTTTCAGATAGAATAGCAGCGTATGGTTACACGGATTGGCACGGTTATTATGCAGACCCTGCGGAAGAGCCATTTTCTTTCTCCGGCGGAATCGCAGGGGAAGAAGTTGCTGACAGGACAGAGCTAAGCGGCAAAATAAAAGACGAAAACCTGCGTGACAAGAGTACCATACAGTACTATGTAGAGGAATTTGTTGTCAATCATGACAATCTGAGTTTATGGAATGGACGGATTCTTTTGTCTTCAAATGTTTATGAGGCAGGAATATCGTTAACAGGCAGTATAAAAGACATTCATCTTTCATTTACTTTAGAACGTAAATAATGCCATCTACATTCTCTTCAGGGTCAGTAGGTGGAATAAGGCTTGAACAAGAGTCAAACAAGACGTAAGTAAGAGGCAAGTAAGGGGCAACTCGTGATCATTTTCGATTTGAGCATTAAAAATGCACTTTTCTCTTGCGAGATTCAAAAAATCTTTGTACCTTTGCAGCGTGAAATTAGAATATAAGATGAAAGAAGATCAACATACGGAGTTCAAACGATTATGGAAAGATGAGTTCTTCCGCGAGTTGAGTGCGTTCGCTAACAGTCAGGGCGGCACGCTCTATATTGGCGTGAAAGATGACGGAGCGATTATCGGAGTGAAAGATGCCAAGTCTTTGCTTCAAGACATGCCGAACAAAATCAAGAATAACTTGGGTTTCTTGGCGGATGTTAATCTCCAGACAGAAAATGGAAAGGAATATATTGCAATTATCGTCAAACCGCAAGAAGACGGCATTTCGTACGATGGCAAATACTATGTGCGCAGCGGCAGTACGGTGCAAGAACTACGCGGACAAGAGTTGGCTTCCTTCCTCATGCAAAAGGCGAAAATCTATTGGGATTCTCTCACTCGTCCGGAAGCTAAGTTGAGCGATTTGGACGATGAAGCATGGGATTTCTTCATTACTACGGCTCTGGAGAACAAACGTCTGAACATGAGTGCCAAGACCGAAAGCCAAGAGACAGTCCTGCGAAAACTCAATTTAATGACAGAGAAAGGAGAATTGACGAACGCGGCATTGATGTTGTTTGGCAAAGATATTGAGCGATGGAGTCCGCTTTCTGCTTTCCGTATCGGGCGTTTCGGGGTCAATCAGGCAGATTTAATCATCCATGACAATATCGTTTGTCCGTTAGTGTTGATGCCGGATTTGGTGTTGGACACGCTGCGCACCAAATATCTTGTTTCCACGGTTGGTTACGAAGGCTTGCACCGCAAAGAAACCTTGGAGTTACCGGAAGACGGTTTGCGAGAGATTATCTGTAACGCTATCATGCACCGTGATTACATGGGCACGTTCATTCAAATGCGCGTATGGGCAGACCGCATCCAATTATGGAATGATGGCACATTGCCACCGTCACTCACCATTGAGAAATTGATGATTGAGCATGAGTCTCGTCCTCGCAATCCGCTTATCGCAAAAGTCTTCTATCTGCTTGGTTTCGTGGAAAACTGGGGACGCGGCTATGAGAAAATCCGTAACTCCTTTGAGCAGGCATATTTGCAAATGCCGACTTTTGAACAAGTACGTGGTGGCATCATGGCAACCATCCAACGCGAGGTGTTCCTACAAGTACAAGGAAGCCAAGTGGCTACAGGTAGAACTACAGAAAGGGCACCGAAAACCAGGGAGAAAACTAGGGAGAAAACTAGGGAGAAGATTCTTGTGGCGATTAAAGAAAACCCTATGATTACAGCTAAAAATCTTGCTGACATTATAGGAATTACCATAAAGGGGGTAGAATGGCAAATAAAAGACCTAAAATCTCAGGGTCTCATCCGACGTGTCGGACCTGACAAAGGCGGTCACTGGGAGATAATAGAATCCAACGTATGACCCATCAGCCGCGAGTGATCTTTGAGCGAAGCGGTCTTTTTCTCTAACAAAAAGCGTCCCCCCGGACGCTTTTTTTGCCTTTTTTCTTGCATATGTAATTTTTTTTCCGTATCTTTGCAGCCGAATTTACGCCGAAGCCGTTTTTAACGGCGGTGGAGGTGGGTTCTTTACATATTGATGGCGTTTATTGACGCTTTGTACTTGGCGCGCGAAAAGCCTCGAACACTTTTAGCAAAATTCAGTCAAAGACAAAGTAACGATAGATGCCTACGGGTATGACATTCATACTCGCCTGGTCATTTCGTTGACGGGCGGTTTAGTCATATCGGCGTAGGTTTCATTGTTGTTTGTTTGACTGAATGGGGTAGTTCGAGGATCCTAGCGCGCAGATGAGCAATAGCGAAATCTGCGCTTTTTTATGCATGGATGCAGTCCATGAATGGATTAAGCATGCGGAACACGCAAAGTGAACCAACACACAACCCGATAATTAACATTATTAACCCCAAAACTCTATCATTATGAAAAAATTCATGATGGCAGCAATGGCCTTAATCGTTGCATGTGGTTTCACTTTCGCTGACAACAAAAGCGAGCAAAAAGAAATCCGGAAGGAACGCCAGGAAATTCGCAAATTAGCGAAGAAAGAATTAACGTCCAGAGTGGACAAAGTGGTCAAACGCGAAGCCAAACGTCTCAGGAAAGAGGGCTGGCTGGTAAAACCGGGAGCTCTGCCTTTGGAGAAACAACTGGAACGCGTATATATGATGCAATATGAGTATGACGACAACCTGTTCCCTAAATATATCATGGGCGAGGCTTCTTCCGTGGGGGAGCATTACGATGCAGCGAAGACTTCCGCTACCAGTCTGGCTATCACGAATCTCGCGGGGCAGATCCAGACTGAAGTAACGGCTCTCGTGGAAAACACCGTGGCGAACCGTCAGTTGTCCGCTAACGAAGCCGCATCTATCAGCGAGAGCGTTATGGCATCGAAAAACCTCATCTCCCAGTCTATCGGTCGTACCATTCCTGTTATGGAATGCTACCGCACGAACAAAAAGAAAAATACAGAAGTTCTGGTTCGCCTGGCTTACAACGGCGAAATGGCTAAAGAAGCGGCCAAGAAAGCAGTTCGACAAGAACTGGAGAAAAAAGGAGAGGATCTGCACGAACAGCTCGACAAAGTGCTCGGTTTCTAAGAGTCAGGCCGTATGAAAACTACTTACCGATACACATGCTTTCTGCTATTCGTCGCCGTGGCAATGACGGCATGCTTGAATAACGACAGGACGACGGTTGTTCTGCCTACAGGAACCGTATCCCATAATGTCATACCGGACGAGCTTCGAGATGTGATTACGGATCATATCCCCGTCTATGAGGGAAACGAGATACCCAATATCTCGGGATATTATCTGGCAGACAACGTAGTGTCATTGTATTGCTCGGATGAGGAAAGCGGCGGCTATTCGCCGGGAAAGTCCTTCGCCGATGAATATTCCTATTTCGGAGAAATTACTTCCAGAGGACTCATTTACGAATACATGGAAAGGGAAGGATCGGCGTATTATTCCTCGAATCTGGTTCAGGTAATGGGGGATGGAAATAATTTCACCGCCTATTATGTTACGGAAGGTAATACGGATTTAGATGACGATGGGATAGAAGAGACATGGTCCAAGGTGAGTACTATCCTTTCGGGAACGATTACAGCAGATGGTATTAGAAACTGGAAGAAAGCCATCATCATGGTGGACAAAATAGACCCGCTGAACAAGTTAATGGAGGTAAATGTCTATCGTGTGTTTGAAGAGTCCGACGGCATTGCCGAGCGCATATCCCCATGGACGGCTCCGGAACGCCGCCACGCTCCCGGAGATGCATCCGGGGAGGAAGAAAAACTGCCTTCCAAAGCTTCTATTAACCAATAACAATTTACCCCATGAAAACGAAATGGATCTATTTATCACTTCTGCTATGGATGTGTAGCACATCTCTGATTTTCGCACAGGATTCGCTTGGGGTGATCCCAACTTACCGGACGGACACTGCTGTCCTTGCCGATTCTTTACCCCAGAGCGCGGCAGAACGTTGGAACCGGAATACGGAAAAAGACAAATGGCAAATAGGTATGCGGATGAGTTTCGTCGGCTCGGACATGCTATATACCTCTGCCGCATACAATGGCTACTACCATCCGTTGTATGGGCGGGGCGGTATCGGCTTCTGGGCGGAGCGATCGCTCATAGAAGGTTTGTCTATACGACCCGAATTCGCCTTCACAGGACGTGGGGCACTGCTCCAAAGCGACGACATTCGGTATGGTTTACACCTCAGGGCTTTTGATATCCGCGTAGGTCTCATCTATACCTTCTTGCGCGACAGGAAGGTACAACCATACGTCTTTCTTACGCCCAACATGAATTTCGTCATGTCCGGCCACGTCACCTATAAGGACGGTAAAGGGCAGAATCTGGATACCAGACTGACCAAGGGTAGTATCAATCCCTTCAACTTCAGTATCATGCCCGGTGTTGGTCTCCGCTTCCCCGTAGAGGCAAACGATTTCAAGTTCTACGTAGATGCGGAGATCGGGTATAACTTCGGTTGCGTGAACACATTCTCGACAGCGGAAAAAAACGGCACCAGCGTTCCCCTCAACGGTATCAACTCGGATATCGTCGGCTCGCGGTTGAGCAGCAATCTGGAGTTCTCCGTTGCTGTCGGCATCCCCTTGGGCAGTATTGTTGCCAAAGAACGGGCTCCGAGGGAGAAAAAGGAGAGTTGGTTTGAACAGCGGGCGCGGGAGCGGAGAGAGAGAAAAGCCGCGGAAGAGGAACTGGCTCGCCGGCAGGCTGAGCTGCTCCAACTGCTGCAGCAACAGCAAGCGGAGAAACAGAATAACTACAACGAAGAACTAGCGCGGTATAACGCTAACCTCTCGCCGCAAAACAGGGTCGGAGACGGCATCAAGATGTATGTGGTGCCGAATGTGGCTCTCGACACCGCCGACGACGGTTCGCCGGAAATGAACCTGAAACTGGAGTTCGCTTATGAGACGGTCGTAAAAGAGACACCATCTCTCAAGTATGACAAAAACACGGATGACTACCCTGCCGGAGCATATCTGCCTACTCAGTCCAAGGCTTGCAAAACCACCCTCAGTTTTATGAAAGAGCAGCTGGACGGAGAACTGAAAGAGTATTTCACCCCCGACACACGTGTTACCATCCGCATCACCGGCGAGACGGACGGAAGCGCCATCAAAAAGCGTATCCCGTACAAAGGTGAGTTCGGAGATTTCGAGCAGGAACTGATCTATCTGAACGGCATGATAGACGAGATGACCGTTACTCGAAAGAATGGTATTACCTACAATGGCCAGTTGGGATTCCTTCGTACGCAGGGCGTGCAGAAATATATGGAGACATATATAGATGCGCTCCAACGGACCCGGAACACCTACCAGATATATGCGGTTGAGAGGACGGAAAAAGGCTCGCAGTACCGCAAAATATCGGTAGAACTGACCATCCATAATGCCTATCAGACGGAAAAACGCCCCGTTGCTGTCGTTACGCGCGACACGGTTCCGGCCGCTCAGACGGAGGCGAAACACGGCAGAAAATCAAGGTTTAAAAACAAACCGGAGACTCCGGAACCGGAACTGCCCAAGACGGATACGCTGCCTAATGTGGACACCGATATTCCTCTTACCAATATGGCTAACACGGATACCTATGTGCTTGTCATCGGTAACGAAAAGTACAAAGATATAGTTGGTGTTGTTCCTTTCGCTGAGAATGACGCTAAGATGTTCCGCATGTATTGCATGAAGACGCTTGGTATCCCTGACCGCCAGATACGCATGACGCTCAATGCCACACGCAACGAGATTGTAGACGGTTTGGACTGGCTGGAGAACCTGGTGCAGGCACGGAACGGAAAAGCACGTATTATCTTCTACTACGCCGGGCACGGTATGCCGCTCAATGAGACCACCCATCTGCTGCCTGTGGACGGAAACCCGGAAAAAGCGGAACAGCAGATCGCCTTGAATGAACTGTATAACCGGTTGAGCGACTGGAATGCCGCATCCGTCACCTGTATCTTTGACGCCTGCTTCTCCGGTACAAGGCGAAACGGCCAACCCATTGTGCAGGGTGGGCGTGGTATCGCACTCAAACCGAAGTTTGATCCGGTCCACGGAAATCTCGTGATCTTCTCTGCTGCGGAAGCCTCGCAGACTGCCTATCCTTATCCGGAGCAGAAACACGGATTGTTCACCTATTGGTTCCTTAGAGCTCTCCAGGAATCGAAAGGGGCGATGAACTACAAAGAACTCATTCATTATCTCACGGAAAGAGTTTCTGTAGAGGCGTCCCTGATGAACCGGAAGCAGAACCCCAACCTCCAATACAGCGAAGCGCTGGAGGGGAAATGGTTCGATTGGACATTCCAGAAACAGAACTGACAAGATGCGTAGTTTCTATCTGGTCATAGTATGTTGTATGGGTATGTGCGCAGCGTACGCGGGAGACATCACCCGCGTCGCTGCCACGTATGAATACGTCTCCGGTAACCCGGACGAGACACCGGCGCAAGCCGAAGCAAAAGCATTTGAATATGCCCGCCGGAAAGCGCTTGAAGACAAGTTCGGACTCGATGTGAGCAGTGTCACGAACACCTTGGTTACCAATAGAACCGGTAACGGAAGTGAACACTCCGAGACCAATGTCTTTGCGCTGGGAGAAACATCCGTGCGCGGAGAATGGATTGAGACTGTTTCCGAGAAAGTGCTGGAGAAAAACTTCACGAACGGGTTTTGGATTATCAAAGTCCGGGTGGAAGGAAGGGCGCGTAATTACTCTACCGAAAAAGCAGACATCCGCTTTGCTTTTGTCAGAAACATACAGGATATAGACCCGCCTGTCACCTTCCGGGACGGGAATGATATCTTCCTCCGTTTCTCCTCGCCCGTCTCCGGCAAACTATGCGTCTATCTGGTCGATGAAGACAAGAAGGCTTTCTGCCTCCTGCCATACCCGAAACAGCAAAGCGGTGCACAGTCCGTCGAGGCGAACAAGGAATATATTTTCTTCTCTTCCGATTTTGATGAGTCTGCCCAGGAATATACCCTCAACTGCGAGCGTTCGTCCGAGCAGAATGCATTATATGTCATCTTCTCTCCAAATGATTTTACCAAAGCGGCGGACAAGCAGGGAGGAAAGAATTTCCGCGACGAACAACTGCCGCGGGAACTGACCTATGAAGCATTGATGAAATGGCTCGCCCGCAACCAGACCAAAGACCCCGACATGGCGGTACACTCGTCGATAATAACCATACGGAAATAAATCTATGTATATGCGAAAATTCAGTTTTTTAATAGTACTTCTACTCCTCTGCGGACAAGTCTTTGCCGTAGGAGGCAAATGTGGCGAAAATGTCAAATGGAATCTTGATAAAAATGGGGTGCTCACTATCTCAGGAAAAGGAGATATGTATGACTATGAGTGGGATAGTAAAGAAAAGGCATATAATACCCCATTTTATAAGCACCGCGAGTCAATCATTTCCATAATAATTAACGAAGGAGTTACAAGCATAGGTAAGGGTGCCTTTTGTAAGTGTAATAAATTAAATTCAATTAAGATTCCCAATAGCGTCAAAAGCATTGGAATTTATGCTTTTGAAGGTTGCACCGGTT
>ERZ842401.8426-NODE-8426-length-10142-cov-8.231585_pt1 | contig 10142 bp, 13 predicted proteins | sample MGYA00521270_ERZ842401 | MGnify/ENA primary metagenome ERZ842401 (study PRJEB31892, sample SAMEA3878208) | bioreactor metagenome | biome: Moose rumen | place: Sweden | collected 2011-10 | study: EMG produced TPA metagenomics assembly of the PRJEB12797 data set... | reverse complement strand
AGAGCTCCAGCCTTCCAAGCTGATCACGTGGGTTCGATTCCCATCACCCGCTCCATCTTTTGCCGGAGTGGCGGAACTGGCAGACGCAAGGGACTTAAAATCCCTCGGGAAGTGATTCTCGTACCGGTTCGATTCCGGTCTCCGGCACCAGTTTTTTTGGAGGTTTTCTAATGGCAGTCTACTTCGTTTCATACAAAATTGACGAAAAGCATCAAGACTACGATGAACTCATTGAGGCTATTAAAGAGTATGATGCGGGTTGTCGTGTTTTTGGAAATCAATGGTTTTTACTTTCAGACGGTTCTGCTGAAGAAGTTCATGAGGATTTAGCCCAGTACCTTTACGAAGGTGATTTTATTCTAGTTATGGAAATTGACGAAAATTATGCCGGTTGGTTGCCGGAACGTGTCGTTGATTGGCTGGATGAAAATATCTAACAATTTAGGCGGTAGTGGCGGAATGGCAGACGCGCTAGCTTCAGGCGCTAGTGGGGGCGACCCTGTGGAGGTTCAAGTCCTCTCTGCCGCACCAAGTTTTTTGGAACGAAATGAGGTGTTTCTTATGGATGATTATCAATTATTTGAAGAATTTTTAACTAATGAGGAACTTTTTTTCAAAGCAGATAAGTTTCCTAATGGCACTCCGTTTTTTCGTATTCCGCAGAAAATTAAGAATGGAAGTTTAGTTGATATATTTGTTGTTTTTGAGGAAGAAAACGTTAAAGTTTTATTCTTAAAAATTGCAACTGTTGAAGACGATGAAAAACTTCCTGTCTTTTATGAACTCTTTAATGATTTAAATCGCAACTACAAGTTTTTTACTTTTAATTTAAATTCCGATAATGAAGTTGTACTTGAGGGCAATTTACCGACTGATCTTCGTGATGGAGAGTTTCAGCCTGAATCCCTTTTTGGTTACATTATTGCTGCACTTAAAACTTTGAGTGATGTTTACCCGAAAATTATGAAAGTTATATGGGCTGATTGAAAATCAAATAAGCGGTTGTGGTGGAATTGGCAGACACGCTACTTTGAGGGGGTAGTGCTCGTTTGGGCGTATGAGTTCAAGTCTCATCGACCGCACCACTTAAGAAATTTACAAGCTCGTTTCGACGGGCTTTTTTTAGTTATTGAATAGATTTTTAATTTAGAGTACCATAATTTCAATTTTTGAAAGGAAGAAATTTTAATGGAAAACGTAAAAATTTTCGCTGATTCTGCAGATGTCTTAATGAAGACAGTTTTTATAGTGTCAAAAAATATCGACGCTGAAAAAATTTTTAAATCCGTTCAAATTGCTCCCGCTACACTGAAAAATATTGATGATGCTGATACTATTATTGCCGTTGCCAAAAGTGATGAAGTGGAGGAAATTTCAAATTTAATCCCGAACAGTAATTATTTAAAAATTTTAATCACTGATAAAAAAGTTGACGCCTGCGCGAATTTCGATACATTTTTTTTGAATCTAAACGACGCCGAAAAAATTATTCCTAATCTCATTGTAGCTTTAATGCCTGTCAAGATGCTTGATTTCGCTGATATTGTATATGTTTTGCAAAACGCCGGTGAAGCCGTAATTTTAAGCGGCGAAGGCGTTACAGGTACTGACGCCTTGAAAAACGCAATGGCAACTGAAACGAATAAAAATTTGTACTCCGCCAAAGGAATTATCTTGCGTCCATACGGTAATTTGAATTTGCTTGAATGTACTGAAATTACTGCAGAAATTGAAAAAAATTTTCCTGATGACGCGGTTATAATGTGGGATGTAGATTTTCACGATAAAACGCCTTACGATAAAGTTACAGTAATTTTAATTCTGACGCAATTTAACCGTAACAAAAATTTTCTCTTCGTAGCCGCAAAAAGTAGCGAAGTCGCCGCCATTTCAAGCGCAATTAAAAATTCGCCCGCTGCTTTAAAAATTTTAATCACTGATAAAAAAGTTGACGCCTGCGAAGACTTCGACGCTTTTATTTTGGACTTTGATAACGCCGGAAAAATTATTGACAGAATTAACAAATTGACTGCTCCAAGTGCTATGTTTCCGATTGTCGGCAAAGAAAACACATTTAAACTTGAATAAACGATTGACAATAACGCCGAAACAGTGAAAATTGCGGTTATTGCGGCGTGTCACGAATCAAATTTGAAAAGAATTTTTCTACGTACAAACGACGGCGGTATTTACATAATTGGCAGAGGTTAAAACGGCGGAATTAACCGCCGCTTTTTTTGTTGCGAAAAAATGTTATAATATAGCAAAGGAGTTGAAAATATGGACGCGAAAATTTATCAAGCCGCAAAAATCCTGCGCGACGCCAAAATAATTTTGATAGGCGCGGGCGCGGGTTTATCGACTGCCGCAGGTTTAGATCACGGCGGCGAACGTTTCAGAAAATATTTTTCAGATTTTGAGGAAAAATACGGTTTTCAAGATATGTACAGCGGCGGCTTTTATCCCTATCCTACCGCCGGCGAATTTTGGGCTTTTTGGAGCAGAAATATTTTTTACAATCGCTACGATCAGCCGCCAAGTGAAGTACATAAAAAACTTTTGGAACTTGTCAAAGATAAAATTTATTTCGTACTTACAACGAACGTAGATCATTTATTTCAGAATAACGGCTTTGACAAGGCAAAACTTTTTTACACGCAGGGCGATTACGGCTTGTTTCAATGTTCCACGCCTTGCCACAATAAAACTTACGATAATGAAGAAATTGTTAGAAAAATGCTTGCCGCCGAAAAAAATTTGTCCGTACCTGAAGAATTATTCCCGCGCTGTCCAAAGTGTGGCGAAGTTATGACTACCAATCTTCGCGCAGATGATAAATTTGTTGAAGATGTCGGCTGGAAACTTGCCTCTGCTCATTACCAAAAATTTTTGCATAAATATTTACTTGAGAAAATTGTTTATCTTGAATTGGGCGTTGGCGGCAACACGCCCGGTATTATCAAGTATCCTTTTTGGAATTTTACCGCCGAAAATCCAAAGGCGCGTTATATCTGCGTCAACAAGGGCGAGGCGGTTGCTCCCAAACAAATTGAAAATCAAAGTATTCTGATTGACGCCGATATTAAAGAATTTTTGAACGCCGTTTAATATTTCCGCACGTCGAAGGAAATTTGCCGAAAATGTATGTTATATTTTTGCATTTCGTCTTCGCTTAAATGGCAAGAATCCGCGTAAATCACATAAACTTTTGCGCGGGTTTTTATTTTGGCTAAAGTTGTCCAGCTTAAATCTTCGCCGCCAAAATAATAATACGCTGTGTCGTCATCTACGCCCAATAAATTTTTTTCTTCGCAGGGCTGATAATTTTTGCGCGTCTCACTGTAATAAATATATTCGCAAATTCTTTCAAACGGTACTGCCTCATTTATAAAATCATCTTCATCAAAAAGACTTTCGCCTATTTCGTAAAAATCAAAACTGCCGCCAACTCGTTTAACGCGCTCGGCTGTAATATTTTCTGCGTAGTCGTTTAACTCTATCAGAATAAATTTGCGGTTGCCGCCGTCTTGTTTGTTCAAATTTATAACCGCGTGGGCAGTTGTCCCGCTCCCTGCAAAACTGTCAAGCACGATTGAATTTTTATCGCTTGCAAGTTTTAAAATTCTTTCAATCAATCTTGTTGGCTTGGGAAAATCAAAATTTATTTCCAATGATTTTACCTCGCGTTTTGATTCTTGAGTGTCTCCAACTTCATCACGTAGCCAAATTGTAAAAGGAACTAAACCTTGTTGCACTTCAGATAAAAAAGTTTTTCGACGCGGTACGCCGTTTCCATCTGCGCCAAACCAAATTCTGTTATCTGCAAGCATTTTTTGAAAATTTTCTTGACTGAAAGACCAGTGGTGACCTTTTGGTACGTTAAAAATTTTTCCAGTCGGTCCGATAATTTCGTAATATCCATTGGCGCGTTCGCCGTTTGCAACTAAAGAAACTGAAGTCCAAACGCCTCGCGGGTCGTTATCTGGATTTTTATAACCTTTTGGAATTTCTTCAGCGCGTGGCAATAAATTTGGACGCCATTTATTTTTATCCTTAGCATAAACAAAAATATAATCGTGATTATCACAAAAATATTTTGCATCGTTACTGCGCGAAAATCTTTTCTGCCAAATAACATTACAAATAAAATTCCACGCGCCAAAAATTTCATCACAAATTAATTTCAAATTTGCCTGTTCGTTATCGTCAATGCTGATAAAAATTGCGCCGTCATCAGCCAAAAGTTTTTGCAAAAGTCTAAGGCGCGGGTACATCATACACAGCCATTTATCGTGGCGCGTTAAATCTTCGCCTTCCTTGCCTACAACCTGCCCTAACCATTTCTGCAACCTTGAATCTGAAACATTATCGTTGTAAATCCAATTTTCATTGCCGGTATTGTATGGCGGATCAATATAAATGCAATTGATTTTATTTTCATAGCGCGGCAACAAAGATTTTAACGCAATTAAATTATCGCCGTGAATAATTTTGTTGTCGCTATTGCCGACTGAAAATTTTTTGTCCAGAAAATGATACGGTACTTTCTGATGATAGGTAACGACTTTATCTTTGCCGAGCCAATTTAAATTGGGCATTTGAATACCTCCAACTTTTTTGCTAGAATGATACAAAATTTTGACAAAAGGAGCAACTATGGACAGATTAACGAAAATCAAAAAACTCAACGCGCAACTTTTAGCCGAAATGCCAAATTTGCAAGTTGAGGAAATTCCGAACGATTTAATTTCACAGCGAAAACTTTTACGCGCCTTAATGAACGTGCGCCCGCCAATGCCATTGGACGAAGAATTTTTGAAGTTGCAGGACGAAATTTTAACGGCAGAAAAATTTGAACGAGGAATTGTAAAACTTTCAGAAATTCCCGACGTGGCAGAAAATATAAAACTTTGGCAGGGCGATATAACGCGGCTTGAAGTTGACGCCATTGTTAATGCCGCAAATTCGGCGTTACTGGGATGTTTCGTACCGTTGCACGCTTGCATAGATAACGCCATACATTCTGCCGCCGGTCTGCAACTGCGCGACGCCTGCAACAAAATTTCAAACCGCAAAGAACCGACGGGACGCGCCAAAATTACGCCCGCGTTCAATCTTCCCTGCAAATTCGTTATTCACACGGTGGGACCAATAATTTACACTGATAAACCTACTGCCGCCGAAGAAAATCTTTTGGCGTCGTGTTATGAAAGTTGCCTAAAAATCGCAGTCGAAAATAATTTGAAAAGCATTGCGTTTTGTTGCATTTCGACGGGCGAATTTCATTTTCCTAATCAACGCGCCGCCGAAATTGCCGTTGCAACCGTCAAAAAGTTTTTAGCTGAAAATAATTTAATCGTCGTGTTCAACGTGTTCAAAGATTTAGACTTGCAAATTTACAGGGAAATTTTATGTTAGTAGCCGGAATTTTAAGTTTGATATTGACTGCGGCGGGTTCGCGCTGGATAGATTTTTTGTACCAAATACCAAACGCGCCCTTGACATTCCCTGAAGAAATTGCAAGCCGTTCCAAATTTCGCAAGCCGTTAATGTTTTTGCTAATGTCAATGTGCTTGATAAGTTTTTCCTCAACGCCGTTGCCGCAATTTTTTTACCTGACGGCGATAATATTTTTCCTGACGCTGATAACATTCACAGACTTTGAACAGTACGTAATTTTTAATAAAATGCTCCTGCCGTTCGCAGTTTTGGGAATTTTGGCGGCGATACATTTAAATTTACCAATTACTGACAGAATTTTAGCGGCGATAATCGGCGGCGGAATTTTTTTAGTAATTGCACTGATAAGCGGCGGCGGAATTGGCGGCGGCGATATAAAATTAGTGTTCGTACTTGGAATTTGGCTCGGCAGTGAAATATTGGTGAACGTTGTATTGGCGGCAAGTATTTTCGGCGGCGTTATTGCAATGCTTTTAATTCTTACAAAAAAAATGAACCGGCAAAGTTATTTTGCTTACGGTCCATACTTTACCTTGACGACAATTTTAATTTTGACTTGCGAAAAATTTTTCTGAAAATATCTTGAAAAAACTCTTTACAAATCTGAATATAATATGATAAAATTACCGAAAATTAGAGTTAGGTAGTTAAGTTAGAGAGGACGATTTTAATGAGTTTTTCGGACTGGATGAGAAAGATACAGGATATAATAATGCCGATTGAAAACGAAGAAGAAGAAGTTGCCGAAGTGAAAGACGCGGCTAAAAATACGACTGCACAAGCACAAGCACAAACTCAAGCACAACCGCAAATGCAGGCGCAACAGGCACCAAATCAAGCACAAAATTTAATGGAATCAATGGCAGCACATCGCGCGTCAATGGGCGGAAATTCCACCTTTGCCCAAAGTTCAACCGGCGCAAGTTATAAAACTTTTAAAGATGCTAAAACGGAACGCCCCAACTTGAAACTTATCAAGGCTCCGGAATTTGTAATGAAGGTTTACACGCCCTCCGACTACAGCCAAATTAACGGCATTGCCGATGACATTTTGGCGCACAAAGCGGCAGTTGTAAATTATGAATACATTCGCAACGAAGAACAGCGCAGAATCAGTGATTATATCGACGGCGTTTGCTACGCGGTTGACGGCACTGTTACTCAAATTTCAGAAAAAATTTGCCTGTACGTACCGGCAGGAATCAGCACAAGCGATATTGCCGCGTTGGTTGCCTCCGTGCGTTATCATTAAAGTAAACAAAAAAATTACTCCTGTTGTAGCTCAAAAGTTACAGCAGGAGTTTTTTTATTGTACAAGTCTCAAGAAATTTAAAATTTTTTCGTACTGCATTTTTAATTTTGAGGAAATATCAAAGTACACGGCGTCAATAAGTTCAATCGCCAACAGTGAAAAATCTGTTTTGCCGGAAATTCTTTTATTTGGGAGCAAATTTTTTATGAAGTCGTTGATACTTTCGCCGTGAAAAATGTTTCTACTTGTAGCGTAAATTATCAATCCCAATGTTACAATCGCAGAAATTATCCACATTATCGCCATTGAAAAATATTTCGCTGCGATTGGGAAAATTTTTTGTAGCAGAATGAAAATTACTCCCGCCAACAGTCCAAAAAATATGCAAAACAGTTTGAAGATAAAATTTGCGGCGGACAAAATTAAATTCAACGCCGAAAAAAATATGTTCGCCAAAATTCGTCGCCTCCTTTTAACATTGCCGTTTAATTACAAAGTGTCAAAAATTCTGTCGCCCGCGTCGCCGAGTCCCGGTACAATGTAGGCGTTTTCGTTTAAATGATCGTCAATCGCCGCCGTGTAAATCGGTATGTCTGGATGATCTTCAGAAATTTTTTTAATACCTTCAGGCGCGGAAATTATGCAGACGAAGATAATATTTTTTGCGCCGGCGTCTTTGAGCATTTGCAACGCCGCTGATGAACTGCCGCCTGTTGCCAACATTGGATCTACAACTAAAATTTTTTTGTTAGAAATATTCGGCGGCAATTTTTTATAATATTCGATTGGTTTATGTGTAGTTTCGTCGCGTACAAGCCCAATATGACCAACTGCCGCGTTTGGCAAAACTTTTAAAACGCCGCTAACCATTCCGAGACCTGCGCGAAGAATTGGAACAACTATAAATTCGTCAGCTAAAATTTGCGCCGTGCATTTTGTAATTGGCGTTTCAATTTCAATTTCTTTAGTTGGAAAATCCCGCGCAATTTCATAAGTCATAAAAGTTGCAATTTCTTCAACGGCTTGCCGAAAATCTTTTGATGAAGTTTCTTTGCAGCGCATCAAAGTTAATCTGTCTTTTAAAATCGGGTGTGAAATTTCTTTAATCATTGGCGTAAACTTCCTGCGCGTAACCGAACGCCGCCCACGCTTTTGGCCAGCCGGTATAAAATGCTAACTGCGTGATAATTTCAACCATTTCAGCCTTTGTAACGTCGTGATTTTTTGCGTTGTTAATGTGAGACTTCAACGCGCTTGTAAAAATTCCCGCGCCAATTAAAGCCGAAACTGTAACAATACTTCTATCGTGCAAAGACAAAATATTATTTCTGCTCCAAACTTCGCCAAATAAAATATCGTCGTTGTAGCGGGCAAATTCCGGCGCAAATTCGCCTAATCTGTCGCGCCCCGCAGTTTGTACTACTTTTACAGCTTTTTTATCGTTTGACACTTTCGCCGCCTCCAATGTTGAAAAATTTGTTGTAAATAAAAATCCAGCCGCCAATCCCGCCGCTATAAATTTTTTCAGCATAGATAACACCAACTTTTTAATTTCTGTAAAATCGTTAAAAAAAAATTACCGCCGTTTTTAATTTGAAAAAAATCGTTTAAATTGCAAGTTTAAAAATTCTTGTAAAAATTAACCGAATTAAAATTTTTTCAAATCTATTTCAACTCCGTTAAAAATTCCTCAAATGGCAAGCCGTAATTCCACGCAAAATTTAATTTTTCGGCGTGTTCAATGCACTTTGTCACAAAATCAGCCGCCTTGCGTACAGCCGCCGTTAAATCTTCGCCGTTCATAATCGACGCGGCAACAACTGCAAAAAATACGTCGCCCGCGCCCGATCTGTCACTTCCCAATTTTTTTGAAGTTACAAAATCAATCTTGCCGTTATCAAAAACAAAATTGGTAATGTTGGAGCCGTCGTCCATTTCCAGATTTACGCCGGTTATAACAACACGCCAGCCGCGAGTTTTCGTTGCAATGTTCGCCGCCATTATCGCCAATTTTGAATCTGAAATAACGCCGCCTTCAGGATACGGTATATTTAAAAGTTGGCAAGCCTCCGTTAAATTCGGCGTCACTAAATCTGCATAGCGCAAAAGTTTTCTCATTTTAATGCACATTTCTTGCGTATACGATTTATAAATTTTGCCGTGATCGCCCATTACGGGGTCGATTAAAATTTGAGACTGGGAATTTTTTAAAAACTCCTTGACAATTTCAATTTGCGCCGCCGAACCTAAAAAGCCCGTTGCAATGGCGTCAAATTCCAAATTGTTCAGCTGCCAACTTTTTATGTAGTCGTTCATTTTGTCGGTATAATCGTCCATAAAATAATTTTCAAAGCCGGTATGAACAGACAAAATTGCAGTTGGAAGGGGACAAACTTGAATTTTCATTGCAGAAATTATTGGAAGTTCAACGGTTACCGAACAACGCCCGAATCCTGTTACGTCGTTAATCAGGGCTAATTTTTTTTGTTTCAAAATTTTCATCACTCCAAATTATTGGTGTTGCGCCAAACGATTTTTTGCCATTTCCTCAAATTCGCCGCGCCCGTAATTTACAAACGGTTCAATCGAAATTCCGCCGCGCACTCTAAAATTTCCTTCAATTTCCAAATAACGCGGTTGCAAAAGTTTTATTAAATCGTCGGCAATTCGATTCACAACCTCTTCATGAAAAATTCCAACGTTGCGAAAACTCGTCAAATAAAGTTTGAGGCTTTTACTTTCAACAAGTTTTTCGTCGGGAATGTAACGAATTTTAAGCGCGGCAAAGTCCGGCTGATGAGTTACGGGACAAACGCAGGTAAATTCTTCGCAATTCAGCTTTACAAAATAATTTCGCGCAGGATTTTTATTTGGTATCGCCTCCAAAATTTCCGGCTTGTAGTCAAAACTATAATCAATCTGTTTGCCCAAATTCTTAAGCTCTTCCATTGAAAAAGCTCCTTTCTTTAAGGTTTTAGGTTCTAGGTTTTAGGTTTTAGGGATTTGAAATTTTTAGTCCTAACACCTAAAACCTAACCGCTAAACCCTAGATTAGGGACGGCGTTTAAATTCAGAGTGGCGAAGTCATTTTTCAGCGATTGATAATAACCGCGACAAGCAATCATTGCGGCGTTGTCAGTGCAAAGAATTTTCGAAGGGTAGAAAAATTCAAAGCCGTTTTCATTGCAAACTGCGCGAAGATTTTTTTCAAGCGAAGAATTAGCCGCCACGCCGCCCGCCAATACAATTTTTTTCAGGTGGAAATTTTTAGCAGCGTCAACAGTTTTTTCAATCAGCGAATCTACAACCGCTTTTTGAAAACTTGCCGCCACGTCAGCATTATTGACAGTTTCGCCCTTCATCTGCGCCGAGTTTAAATAATTCAGCACGGCAGATTTTAAACCGCTGAAACTAAAATCGAAGTCAGAAA
>ERZ842401.8425-NODE-8425-length-10143-cov-6.335250_pt1 | contig 10143 bp, 5 predicted proteins | sample MGYA00521270_ERZ842401 | MGnify/ENA primary metagenome ERZ842401 (study PRJEB31892, sample SAMEA3878208) | bioreactor metagenome | biome: Moose rumen | place: Sweden | collected 2011-10 | study: EMG produced TPA metagenomics assembly of the PRJEB12797 data set... | reverse complement strand
GAAGCCTACGAAATCGCGGTCAATTTTGCGGGCGGCCTTTTGGCGCATGGTGTTGTGCGCGAAGAGCATATCGGCTTAATTTCCGACAACCGCAAGGAGTGGGAACACGCCGACATGGGCTTGATGATGCTCGGTGCAATTGATGTTCCGCGCGGCTGTGACGCAACAATCGGCGATTTGGAGTACATTCTTTCCTTCGCGGAGTGCAAGCGCGTCATCGTGGAGAATTCCAGCCAGATTGAGAAAATCCTCGGAATCAAAGAAAAACTTCCGCTCGTGAACGAGCTTATCGTTTTTGAAAAGCCGACCGAAAAAGACTTCGAATCAACCAAAGCGGCAGGGGTCACGCTCTATTCTTTTGAGCAAATCGTTGAGGACGGCAAAAAATTCAATGCCGAAAATCCGAATACAGTCACCGAAGAAATGGAAAAGGGCAAGTGGGACGACTTAGCTACGATTATCTTCACTTCGGGAACTACGGGAAAGCCAAAGGGCGTTATGCTCTCGCACGGAAACTTCATTACCCAGCTCGACGAAGTGTGCGAGCGAATCTATTTGTACCCCGGCGACCGCGGGCTTATGGTTCTCCCTGTGTGGCACGCGTATCAGCGGGCGGTTGAGTATGTCGTTTTGAATCAGGGCGCGACCATCTGTTATTCAAAGCCAGTTGGTCCCGTTTTGCTCGCAGACCTCAAAACTTTGAATCCGCAGGTCTTGCCCGCCGTTCCGCGCGTGTTTGAAGCTGTTTACGACGGCATTTGGCGCAACATGCGAAAGACGGGCGGCATGGTCTTCCGCTTGTTCAAATTCTTCGTGGCTATCGCACTTTTCCATTCAAAGCTCGACCGCGTGCTTTTTGACCGCACTACGCGCTATGGCATGGACAAACGCTGGCTTCAGTGGCCGGCTTTCGTGCTTCCGTGGCTTATTTGTTACCCAATCAAATTGCTCGGTCACGCGCTCATCTTCCGAAAAATCAAAAAAATGCTCGGATCTGGCTTCCGCTCGGGTGTTCCTGGCGGCGGTGCACTTCCCCCGAATGTCGATAAATTCTTCTGGGCAATCGGAATCAAACTTTCAGAAGGCTACGGTCTCACCGAAACTTCACCGATTATCTCCGTTCGCCCGATTGTTCGCCCCGTTTTGGGCAATGTCGGCTCGGCCGTGCGCGGCGTTTCTGCCCGAGTCGTTGACCCGCTTACGCGAAAGCCCGTCAAACGCGGAAAGAAAGGAGTGCTTGAAATCAAAGGCGGCACGGTCATGAAAGGCTACTACAAACAGCCCGAGCTTACGGCAAAAGTAATCAATGACAACGGCTGGTTCGACACGGGTGATTTGGCTCGCCTCACCGCAAACAACGAAATCGTGCTCTGCGGTCGCACAAAGGACACAATCGTTCAGACGGGCGGCGAGAACATTGAGCCGCTTCCGATTGAAATGAAAATGCAGGAGTCTCGCTTCATTCAGACGGCGGTTGTGCTTGGGCAAGACCAGCGGTATTTGGCGGCTTTGGTCGTTCCCGAGCAGCAGGAAGTTGAAAATTTCTGCAAAGAATCAAATCTTCCGTATAAAAAATATTCCGACATGGTAAAGAGCGCGGAAGTCTTGCACTTAATCGAAACCGAGGTCGCCACGCGCGTAAACTCAAAGAACGGCTTTAAAATGTACGAGCGAATCAACAAAATCGCCCTGCTTGAAAAACCGTTCGAGGTGGGCGTGGAGCTTTCGGCAAAGCAGGAAATCATGCGCTTCCGAATCAACGAGATTTATTCAAGCGAAATCAAAAAACTGTTCAAATAGCGAAAATTGTTTTTAAAAGCCATTTCCACATCGGAATGGCTTTTTTAAATTCTTACTAAAATTGCACCCGAGTTTTTGAAAAAACTCGTTAGCGGAATCATAGTTTTACTATGATTCCGCCGGATTTTTTGTCGATTTCGTCCAAGTATTCGGGCGTTTTGATTTGCAAAAGCTCACCGTTTTTGGGCTGAATGTGATGCTCGTCGATTGCAAGAAGAAGCCCTAGCTCACTGCACGCGTAGTAGCCCGATTTGTGCAAGTCGGGCAGGCGGATAAAGTCCGAGGCGATGCGGATGAATGTTTTTTCGGAACGGGTTTCTTGCTCGCCGTTCTGATTTTTTACGCTTTCGGCAAATTTTTTTGAAATCACGAAACTCAAAGAAGCGCGTTCTTTTGCCAAGCCCGCTTTTTCGGAAAGTTTCAAGAGACGGCTCGGAGCATTTTCTGTGTCAAAGGCGAAGTTGCACCATTTTGCGTTTTTGCCCTGCGCGTTCGTAGTTCTGCCGTTTGTGCGCCCTGCCATGGGGCATTCGGCGGTGTGCGTGCAGGGCGCGACAGGCAAGAAATCGCGGCGGATAAGCGCGTCGCGCATAAGTGAGATGAACCTCGCGGAATGCGGGTCGCCTGGCTCGACGAGCAGAACGGCGGAATCTTCGCTTTTGAGATAGGAAAGCAAGTCTCCCGTGTATTTTTTTGCGAGGAAGTCCGTGGGCTGTTCGTTTCGTTGTAAGATTTCGTTGAACACATTGGCGCACGCGATGAAGTCGGCTTTTTCTTTAATGGAAATGCCAAGCGCACCTTTGACGCGGATAATGTTCCATGGCTCGGCGTTTTCAGAAAGCGTTTTTGCCGCGATTGCAAGATACAGCTCTTCGCCTGCGGAAAGGGCTGTCTGGCTCAAATCAAGGCAGTACCAGTTGATTTTTTTGCTTCTCAGCTCGGGGCGGGCGAGCCACAGCGCGATGACAACGGTGAGCGTGCCGCTTCCCACATCGAGCGCGACGGGCTTTTCGGATTTTGCGAGCGATTCAAAGGCTGATTTGGGAAGATTCGCGAAAAGGCGCGTCATGCGGACGAGATTCCACCACATAAAATAGCTGATGTACGCGCTGATTGAGGCGGCTTCGTTCATGTACCCGAGGCGGCGGCTGCCCCTATCGTCGGTGAGCTGATGCGAGAGATTTTTGATTTTTCCGTAGAGCGCGACTTTTTGCTTGCCGCTCAAATTGCGGACGCTTGATACAATGTCGTCAAAATGCTCGATAATCTCGCGGCTTTCGGCGGGAATCGCGTTTTCAGCAAACAATTCTCGGCGGAGCGAGGCGAATTTCTTGCGCTCGGCTGATTCGTGGCGGTGCGCGTGTGTGCGTTTTCGGTCGAGTTTTTGTTTTGGTGCGGTGAATTCTGTTCTTTCGCTGCGCTCTGTTTTTTTTGCGCGGAATCGTTCGTAAAATTCGCTCATTTTTTTCCCTTTTTAATCTGAAAATATAATTCCGTAAGTTCGGTGCGAAGCTCGCGGATTGCGTTCATGGCTTCGACGTGCGTTTCATACGCCTGTGACTCGTGCAGGATTTCGTTTCGCGCGCCCTCAATCGTGAATTTCCGCTCGTAAATCAAATGCTTTAAGCGGAGAACGATTTCAAAATCGCGCTCGGTGTACACGCGCCGCCCGCCCAAATCCTTTCGGGGCGCGAATCCGGGAATCACCGTCTCCCAATACCTGAGAACATTCTGTCGAATACCACTCAGCTCTTCAACATCTCCAATACTGTAGGTCAATTGTTGTCTCCAAAAATCGAAATTGCAGGGGGCGTTACGGGGGATTTCCCCCGTAGAGAGGGTAGCGACCAACGAAGTGGGCGCGTAGGGGGAGACTTCCCCCTCCTAACTCCTAACTTCTAACTTCTCATTGCTCACTGTTCTCTCTTCCCACCTTTTTCGGCTTGGCTTTAGGTACACATCCACGGGGATTTGGTCGAAGCCCAAGTCTTTGCGGATTGAGTTTTTGAGATAGGTGACATAGCTTTCGGGCACATTGTCGGGGCTTGTGCAGAAAATGCGGAAGGCAACGGGATTTGTGCTCGTTTGCGTCATGTAGCGGATTTTGAAGTGAATCGCTTTGCTTGCTGGCGGCGGATAATGGAAAAGCCAGTCGGAAAGCGCCTTGTTGAGTGCGCTCGTTTCCACGCGGCGGGTAAGCTGTTCGTACAATTCAATCGCTTTGTTGAGCAAATCCTTGATTCCCTCGCCGTGAAGCGCGGAAAGCGGCAGAATCGGCGCCCAGTTCATGTGACCGAACATCGTTTTGATGTAATCAACCGTGCTTCGGAGCGTTTTTTTGCTCTGCTCCTGCGTGTCCCACTTGTTCAAAACGAAGATGATTCCGCGCCCGCGTTCGTAGGCGAGCGAGCAGATTTTTTTGTCTTGGTCTGCCAAGCCCTCTTGCGCGTCAATCATGAGGAAAACGACATCGCACTTGTCGAGCGTTTTGATTGCGCGGTTCACCGAGTAATATTCGACATTTTCGTGGACTTTCTTTTTGCGGCGGATTCCTGCCGTGTCCATGATTTCAAAATTACGCCCCGCGTAGGTGAATTTTCCCTCAACGACATCGCGCGTTGTTCCCGCGTAATCGGAGACGATTGATTTTTCTGAGTGCGTGAGGCGGTTTGAGAGCGTGGATTTTCCTGTGTTCGGCTTTCCCAAAATCGCGATTCTGATGGGGGCTTGCGGCTTTTCGCCTTCTTCGACTTTTGAAAAATCCAAATCAGAAACGATTTTTTTTGCAAGGTCGGTGATGTGGTCGCCGTGGTCAGCGGAAATGAAAACGAGTTCTTTAAATCCGTATTGGAGATAATTCCATGAAACATCTTCGCCCTTTCCGCCCTCGCATTTGTTCACCGCAACGATGAGGCGGTTCCAGTACGGTCGCAAGAGGTGAATGAATTCCTCATCTTCGCCCGTGATTACGCCCGATTCAAGCAAAAGCAAGATTTTGTCGGCGGTTTTGATGGTGGCGACGGTTTTTTGAACAACGAGTTCGTCCATTTCGGATTCGCGGGAAGTGGGGTCGCGGTCGAGTTTGTAGCCGCCAGTGTCAACCAAATGCACGGGCTTTCCCATGATGAACGCCATTGCCTCAACAGGGTCGCGCGTAACGCCCGGAGTAGGGTCAACGATTGCAAGGCGGCGGTGCATAAATCGGTTAAAAAGCGTGGATTTTCCCACATTCGGGCGGCCTGCGATTACCACCGTGGGGAGATTCACATAGTATTTTGAAGTGTCGTAGCCAGCTTCTTTTACCGCTCGTTCGTATTCGGAAAGGTTTTCGCTTTCTAAGAGTTCTTCTTTTTTTTCGAGTTCGGTGAATTCTTCATCTTTTGACATTCTTCTATTATAAACTATTTAGTCTTTTTGAGGAAATGGCTTTGAGCTCTTCTATGCTCATTTTTGACAAAAGTTCTTTCACGCTCGTGATAAGTTTGGGGCTCATACTCAGCGTGCGCACGCCCATTCCTGCCAAGACCATTACGCTGTCGGCGCGGCTCGCCATTTCACCGCACACGGAAACAGGAATTCCCGCCGTTTCAGCCGCTTTTATTGTTTTGTGAAGCAAGCGCAGAACCGCCAAGTGGAATTCATCGTACAAAGGGGCAACAAGGGAATTCTCGCGGTCAACGCCGATGGTGTATTGCGTGAGGTCGTTCGTTCCGATTGAAAAGAAATCGCTCACTTTTGCAAGGCAGTCTGAAATCATAGCCGCCGCCGCCGTTTCGACCATAATGCCAATCGGAACATCTGCCTTGAAAGGAATATTCTCAGATTTGAGTTCTTCGCGCACTTTTTCGGCAATCGCAAGCACTTCTTCAACCTGCTCAACGCTCGTGACAAGCGGAATCATGATTTTAAGATTGCCAAACACACTCGCACGGTAGAGCGCACGGAGCTGAGTGCGGAGAAGCGCGGGATTTGCAAGCGTGAGACGGATTGCCCGCAAGCCCATGAGCGGATTTTTTTCTTCGCTCGTGGAATGCTGAACATCAAGAGACGAAATGATTTTGTCGCCGCCCGCGTCGAGCGTTCGGATAGTGACGGGGCGACCGCGCATTGTCTCGAGCACGCGCTTGTATGCGTTGAACTGGTTTTCTTCGCTGAACGCCGCGATTTTTGAGTGAGCCGCCCCCACCGCGCTGTTTGCATTCGCCTCGCTCATGAACAAAAATTCCGTGCGGAACAAGCCGATTCCGTCCGCACCCTCTTCCATAGCAACGCGAGCCTCATCAACCGTGCCGATATTCGCCATGAGCTGAAAATCTTCGCCGTCCGCGCTTTTTGCTTTTTTGTCGCGGAAAATCTTGAGTTTTTCGGCATGCTCTTTTGCTTTTTGGATTTTCGCTTGGTAGTCGGAAAGCGTGGATTCGTCGGGAGACTCAATGACTTCGCCCGAAGTGCCGTCAACAATGAGAAGCGCACCGTCTTTGATTTCTTCGAGAATGTTTTCGATGTCAAAAACGGCAGGAATTCCGTAGTTTCGCGCCAAAATTCCGACATGGGAAGAAACGCCGCCGTCTGTGAGCGCAATTCCCGCGATGCGACGCTTGGAAAGAATAACCGTGTCGCTCGGATTCATGGATTTTGCGACAATCACCGAATCATCGGGAACGCTTTCAATGTCGAAAGGGTGGAAATCGAGCAAATCGTTCAAAACGCGCCCGAAAATGTCGCAGATGTCTTCGGCTCGCTCGGCAAGATAGGCATTTCCGCTCGAACGGAGCTTGTTCGCATATTCTTCGGTTTTTTGGTTTAAAATATATTCTATAGAGTAATTTAATGATTCAAAGGTCTTGCGCACATCGCCCAAAAATTCGGGGTCGTTGAGCATGAGGAAGTAAGTTTCAAAAATTTCTGACTGAACTTTGTCGCCCTTTACGGCATCGAGCTGGGAAGCAATCTGCCCCGTGACTTTGGCAAGCGAACGGTCAAAGCGTTCAAGCTGCTTGGGCTTGTCTTCCGCCTTGATTTTTTTTGAGGAAATAACGCGTTTTTCTGATTCTGGAACGACAAAAGCCTTGCCGATTCCGATACCGTTTGAAGCCGAAAGCCCCAGAAGAACATTCATAGAACGATTGTATGCCTATTTTTGTTGAGTGTCAAATAACGCGTGCGAATTTGCAAAAAGCGTGGTAGAATAGAGGTATGGCGAAGAAGAAAGCAAAGAAAAAGACAGAATGGTTTGAAAAAGAAGAATTTTGGAACAACTACGCGCCGATTATGTTTGACGCGGCGCGATGGGCAGAAGCTCCCACCGTGGCGGAAAGCGTGTGCAAAATCGCGGGGCTTGGGAAAGGCGCGAAAATCCTTGACGCGGGCTGCGGGCCGGGTCGCATTGCGGTGGAGCTTGCGAGCAGGGGGCTTGAGGTCACGGGAGTCGATTTGATTCAGAGCGAGCTTGACGCAGCGGCAGAAACGGCGAGCGCGGAGGGCGTTGACTTGGAGCTTATCAAGGCGGACTTGCGCACTTTCAAGAGCGAAAAACAATTTGACTGCGCAATCAATCTCTACACCTCGTTCGGATATTGCGACACGATTGAAGAAGATGTGCAGATTTTAAAGTCGATTTTCAATTCCGTGCGTGAAGGCGGATTTTTCATTCTGGAGAACATCAGCCGCGAAATCGCAATCAAGGATTTTACCGAAGGCGAGTGGTTCGAGCGCGCGGGAAAGACCGTCCTCACCGATTTTAGCGTGGTGGGCGCGTGGGAAGGTTTGCGCTCACGGTGGATTTTAATCGACAACGAGACCGGCGAGCGAATCGAGCACGAATTTATCCAGCGATTGTATTCCGCAATCGAGCTGAAGCGCATCATGATTGGAATCGGCTTCAAATCCGTGGAGATTTACGGCGACTTTGATTTTTCCCCGTACAATCAGAACGCCCGCACGATGGTGATTGTGGCGCGGAAGTGAGCGTCCCCCGTGTTCATTGCGGACAGAAATATGACAGTATCAAACCAAAGGGCTATTTCATTTCAGACGCGTTTCTTCTCTAAAACTCGTCCTCAAAACATGCTGCCGTCAATGAAAGTAAAATTCAAAAAAGCGCCCGTCTCTTTTCAAAACTTTCCGAAGCCGACCAAACAACATTCATTCGGCTCATGGAAGGAATTTTGAGAAAATGATTCGACAGAAAAATGATGTGAAAATTTTCTGATTTGTGATGTATAAAACAAAGGGGAAGATGTGCCTAATCTTTTTGTTGCAACAAAATCTCTTCTCCCGAAAGCAAATCAATTTTCTTTTTTGAAATGACCTTCCATGAAATCTGATTTTTAGAATAATCATAATCGCTTTCTGGAAAGAACGAATTGCAGACATATTTTTGCAAGGCAAATCTCATATTCAAAATGCAAAAGATTGTTGAAAGCAGAGCACGCATTTTGAATATCTGTCACAGACGCTCCTACAAAAAATCCTGCCCGAATGAGCAGGATAAAAGACAAGCATTTTCTTTCGGTTTCCCTATCCGACTTGTGGTAAATGCCTAACCCTTGTAAAGCTCCTAAGACACTGCCCGTCGGCACAACGCCTTATTCATCGCTCGCGTAAGCAATCAGTGTTACTTACGCCTTTAATATAATGGCAAACCAACGGAAAGTCAAATGCTTTGTGTAAAAAATCCCCAGACAACACGAATATTTCCGTATCATCGGGCGATTTTCGTAAAATCACGAGGACGAGGTCGCAACGCGACCAATGTCCCGTGCCAACTTCTCACTCCTAACTGCTCACTTCTCCCTTTTTACACCGCCGTGGTCGCAGGAACGACATTCTTCGCGTCAACGGGGTCGTCGTCCACGAACTGCGCTCCGCCGCTCGCGTACTGGATAATCGGCTCGACCTCGCCCTTTTTCGTCCAGATTTTGCCGTTCGGAAGCTCGTCGGGGTTCTTGCCAATCGGGGCATTGCTCAACAGCAGCTTCAAGCGGTTCAACTGGTTTACCTCAGACGCGCCGGGGTCATAGTCAATCGCCGCGATGTTTGATTCCGGGTAACGCTTGCGCAGTTCCTTAATAACACCCTTACCCGTAATATGGTTGGGAAGGCACGCAAACGGCTGAATACACGCCACCGTGGGCGCACCGGAGTGAATCAACTCCACCATTTCTGCGGTCAGGAACCAGCCTTCGCCCGCGATGTTTCCCGTCTGCACAATGCCGTCCACAAGGCGCATCATCTTCCAGATTGAGGTGGGAGCCTCAAAACGGCGGCTCTTCTTTAAACGGCGAATCATGTAGCGGCGGTACAGTTCCAGCGCCCACACCAAGAAGCGGGACATACGCTGTTCTTTCTTGGGGAAGGCGAGTTTTTTATAGAGGAACTCGCCGTCGCTCAGCGCATAGAAGAAGAAGTCCATAAAGTCCGGCATCACGCATTCCGCGCCTTCGCGTTCAATCACGTTTACAATGTCGTTGTTTGCCGTCGGGTGGAATTTGACCAGAATTTCGCCCACAACGCCCACGCGCGGTTTTTTCACCGGCAGAATGGGCAAGCGGTCAAAGTCCTTAATGATACCGCGAATGACTTTGCGGTACTGGCGGAACGACGCTTTTTCGAGCATCTGAATCGCCTTTTCGTTCCATTTTTCGTAGAGCGCGTTGGCACTGCCCGGCTCTTTTTCATACGGGCGCACACGATACAGCACGCGCATGAGCACGTCGCCAATGAACATTGCCATAAGACCGCGATTGACCATCTTGGGTGAATACGTCCAGCCCGGATTTTTCTCAAACCCCTGCACGCTCATGGAGATGACCGGCACATGCCCCCAGCCCGCGTCGTTCAACGCGCGGCGGATAAAGCCAATATAGTTTGTGGCACGGCAGCCGCCGCCCGTCTGGCTCATAATGAGCGCAGTTTTGTTCACGTCGTATTTGCCGCTTTCCAACGCCGCAATCATCTGCCCCGTCGTCAAAATGGACGGATAGCACGCATCGTTGTTTACGTACTTTAATCCTGCCTCTATCGCCTTTGGGTCTACTGCGTCCATGACCACAAAATTGTAGCCTGAATACTGGAATGCTTTTTCAAGCAGGCGGAAGTGAATCGGGCTTATCTGCGGGGCGAGAATCGTGTATTCGCCCTTCATTTCTTCGGTAAACACCGTGCGCTGATACGCCGCAGACTTTTTAATCACCTTACGCGGGTTACGCTGGCGAGCCTTAACCGCCGCAATGAGCGAACGAATACGAATGCGGATTGCGCCAAGGTTAGAGCCTTCGTCAATCTTAATGAGCGTGTACATGCGCCCCTTGCTCTTCATGATTTCGTCCACCTGGTCGGCGG
>ERZ842401.8424-NODE-8424-length-10144-cov-28.056993_pt1 | contig 10144 bp, 7 predicted proteins | sample MGYA00521270_ERZ842401 | MGnify/ENA primary metagenome ERZ842401 (study PRJEB31892, sample SAMEA3878208) | bioreactor metagenome | biome: Moose rumen | place: Sweden | collected 2011-10 | study: EMG produced TPA metagenomics assembly of the PRJEB12797 data set... | reverse complement strand
CTCTCCGACCGATAAATCACTTGGCTGAATAAGGCTTCGACCTTTTAGCATTTTTCCCCCAACATCGCCAATGGCGTTTTGCCAAAAGCTTATTTTCTCAAAAGTTTTCGGAAAAGAACTATATCATTCTCGCGACAAATGTGCAACAGGTAGAAAAAAATGCGGATTGAAAAAAAACGTGCTATACTAAAAGTATGATTATGCTGCAAAAGAATTGCAGATGAATTAAACCGTTTATTCAAGTGTTCAAGAAATTTTTTATGTTGGTGAAACCTATGGCTTTATTGTTAAAAATCAAAAATTTATTTAAGAAACATCGCAATGATTCGAGGGGAGAAAACGACTTCTGCGAAATAAGCGTGCAATCTCTTTCGCTCGCAGAACGAATGGTGTTTGGCGCAGAAAACGAAAAAAATATGCGCTCAGAAAATAGATTGTCGTATCAAGTACGGCAATGACAAAAAAACATCTTTCAAAAGCATTTCAAAAATCATATAATTGCGTTTATGCACAGATTTTTAATTTTTTCTTTGGTCTTTTTTCTGGTGTTTCCGATGAATGCAGTTACATTCGACGAATTATGCGAAAAACTCACCGCGCACCGCGTAACTTCCGGCACTTTTTCGCAGGAGAAAACCGCGAAGGCGCTCAAAAAGCCGCTTTTGTCGTCGGGCACGTTCCGCATTGATGAAAACGGCATTGAATGGAGAACCGAAAAGCCGTTCAAAAGCACGATGAAGGTAAACAAAACCGAACTTATCCAGATTTCCGCCGACGGAAAAACCACCAAAATGGACGGCAGCTCGAACGCCGTGTTTATGAGCGTTGCCGATACGATTTCCGCGATTTTTTTGGGCAACAAAGACGCGCTCAACACGAATTTCGCGGTGGATTTTGCCGATGAGGGCGAAACGTGGCATTTGCAGCTTGAGCCAAAAGATGCCACGATAAAAAGCGCGCTGAGCACGATTGAAATGTGGGGAAATCCAGATTCCGACACGTTCGACCGCGTAAAAGTGACGCAGGCTTCGGGCGACACGATTTTGTACACGTTCGCCAACCAAACGCACTAACCATTTCGGGACGGAATATGAAAATACAGCTGACAGACAATGCCTTTTTTTTCAGATTATGGCTTTTTTTCCACGCCCTCGTTTTTGCCGCGCTTATCGTGTCCGTAGCGGTGCAAAAAAAGTTCCGCTTCGACGCAGATTTCTTGAATATGCTCCCCGCCACGTCGTCCAGCAGGGCATTGCGCGCCGCTGATACCGCGCTTTCCAAGACCGCCGCAGAAAATGTGTTTATCCTTGTGGGGCATACCGATTTTCAGAAAGCCAAAAGCACCGCCCAAGCAGTGTTTGCCGAACTCAACGGAAAACCGCAATTCAAAACCATAACGATGAGCGCGGACATTTCGGCAATGGACGACATCAGGGATTTTATAAAAGAATATCGCTATTTTTTCCAGAGCCGCGAAAAACAAAACGCAATCCGTGAAAATCCGGCGCTCGCGGCAGAAAATGCGCTCGCTCGGGCTTCGGGGTTTTCGCTGCTCGGCTTGGACGACATTGAAAACGACCCGTTTATGCTTTCGGAATCCTGCATTGAGGATTATCTTTCGGCAGTGAGCGATTCAGGCGTTAAGATGAGCGCGAAAGACGGCGTGCTGGCGCGGGAATTTGAAGGCGTGTGGTATGTGATGATTCGCGCTGATTTGAGCGAACAGGGCGCACGGCTCGCGAGCAAAGAAAATGCCGTGCCGCTCATCAAAAGCGTGTGCTTGCCGCGCGAAAAAGACGGCGTGCGCTTTGTGTTTTACGGCACTCCGTTCCACAGCTACCAAAGTTCTTCGAGCGCACAAGGCGAAATATCGGTGATTTCCGCAGTCAGTATGGCGGCGGTGATACTTTTGCTGCTCGGCGTGTTTAAAAGCGGCGTGCCGATTGCGTTTTCGCTATTGGCAATCGTGCTTTCGGCGCTGACGGCACTGGCGGCAACGCACGCGGTCTTCGGCAAAATCCACACGCTCGCGCTCGTCTTCGGCACATCGCTCGTCGGCTCGTCGATTGACTACAGCCTGCATTTTTTCATCAACTGGAAAACAGGGACTTCGCTCAAAACGGGCAGAGATATTCGCGCAAAATTGTTCAAAGGACTTTTTCTGTCGCTTATCTCCACCGAAATCTGCTATGCGCTGCTGTTCTTTGCGCCGTTCGGTTTGATAAAGCAAATGGCGGTCTTCTCGTTCGCGGGAATGCTCAGCACATTCTTGACGGCGGTCGGTCTTTTTCCGCTCTTGCCGCTCCCCGCTCCCCAAAACCGCACGATTCCGCTCATCTCCCGCTTTTCAGCCTCCATTCCGCGCCGCATTTCCCGCGCCGTGCCGATTGCGCTCGCTGTTGTGTGCGCCTGCGTGATTATCAGCAAAAAAGACACAGTGAAAATCAAAAACGACATCAGCGCGCTCTACAAAATGGAAGGCAGACTCAAAGACGATACGATTTTGGCATACAAAATCTTGGAATACAGCCCCGCAAGCTATCTTATCGTGTCGGGAAAGAGCGCAGAAAGCGTGCTTGAAAAAGAAGAAGCGCTGTGCCAAAAAATAAAAGAGAGAGGAGAAACGGGATTTTTGTGCGCAACGCGATTTATTCCGTCCGTCAAAAGTCAAAAAGAGTCGCTGGACGCGTGCGAATCGCTCTTGGCATTACTTGAAGAGCAACACGCCTATTTGGGCTTCGACGAAAGCAGCAGCGAGGCTTTGCGCAGTGCATTTTATGCAGAAAAAGAGCATTTTTTTCGGATTGACGAGCAAACGGATTTCCAAAAAATCCCCGCGTCAATCCAAAGCGTGCTTTCTTCGCTGTATGTGGGCGAGGTGGACGGCGTATTTTATTCGCTCATCGTGCCGTCAAAGATGACCGACAGCGCCTTTTACGCGGATTTGGCGAAAGCAGAAGACGGCGTGTTTTTTGAAAACAAGGTTGCGTCAATCAGCGCTGGTTTGAATGAGCTCACGCACTTTATCGCGGCGGTGTTTGCGCTGGCGTATCTGGTGATTTTTGCCGTGCTGTTCAAATGCTACGGCTTGAAAAAATCGCTCAAAATCGCGTCTATTCCGCTTTTGAGCGTGGCGGCGATTGTGGCGGTGTTTGCGCTCAAAGGCGCTCATATCGAGTTTTTTGCCGTTACGGGAATGATTTTGGTGTTCGGCTTGGGGCTTGACTACATCATCTACCGCACGGAGCACCGCGAAAACCGCGAGGAAACGGCGGCGATTGTGCTTTCGTTTGCCACGACTGCGATTTCGTTCGGTGCGCTCTCGTTCAGTTCGTTTGTGCCTGTGAGCGTGCTGGGCACGGCGATTCTTTCGGGCTTGAGCGCCGCTTTTATCGCCACGATTTTGTGATGAAGAAACGGCAGATGTTTTTTAGCAAAAAAGGTGTTTTGAGCAAAAAACAGTTGTTTTCTTGCCCAAACAGTTGGCGGGCGCAAAAAACATTTGTTTTTTACGGGCAACACTTGTGTTTTGACCAAAAAACAGTTGTTTTTTTGCCCAAACAATTTGCAGGGCGCAAAAAACAGTTGTTTTTTACGGGCAACACTTGTGTTTTGAGCAAAAAACAGTTGTTGCGAAGCGAAAACACTTTGCAGGGCAGACAAAACAGTTGTTTTGCGCTCAAAAATATTTTTTTGCCCAAAACAGTTGTTGTGCGGCTTGTGTGTCATTATCTTGCCTCGCCCGATAATCTTTTCAAAATGCCTGCAGAAGATAGAAGCACAGGAATGACAGAAAGCGCACAATGACGCGAAAAGGGAGAAATGCCGATGATGTTTATGATGAAAGCGATGAAGCAAATACAGACCGCGGTTTCTTTTTGTGCGGTTTTTCTGTGTGCCGTCTTTTTGTACGCGGCAGAAAACACGGCGTATATTTCGCCCTATCCGCAGGACGTTACGCGCCGCGCTCTTTCAAGCCTTGCCGAGATTTCTGTTATCACGTTCAATCCGGGAAAAGCGGTATATCAAACATTCGGGCATTCTGCAATTCGCGTGTCTGACCCCGTGAAAAATATCGACAAACTTTTTACGTTCGGCGCAATTCCCAATATCGACAATCCCGAAGTGCTTTTGAGCGCGCTGCTTTCAAAAGCGGAGTGCATTGCAGGTGCGGCAAGGTTCGGCGACGTGCTCTCGTTCGACCAAAAAGTGCAAAATCGGCTGTGCATTGAGCAGAAACTCAACGTAACGCACGAGGAAAAAGAGAAAATCTATTCGTATTTGCTCTGGAAAACCGAGGAAGCAAACCGCGCCGAAAAATACGACCCCGTAAAAAACAACTGCGCCACAGCCGTGCTCGAGGTGCTCAAGCTCGTGTGGGCAACGGGAATCGCCGACAATCATTTTTTGCGAAAATCCGCATCTCCGCTGTCGTACCGTTCTCTCATCACGGCGCATTTGAGCGAAAATCCGTGGGCAAACACGGCGGCGAAGCTCTTTTTGGGCTGTGCGGCAGACCGCGATGCCGAATTGCTCGATATGGCGTTTATGCCCGATGTGCTTCGGAGCATTATTGCCGTGGCAAAAACAAAGGCGAACGGCGAAATCGTGCCGCTGGTAAAAAGCACCGCCCGCATTGCCGATGAAGTGCCGGAGAGCGCGAAAAAAAGGGGAGAAACAATCGTGCGGTTTTCACCAAATGCGCCGGCGTATTTTTTTCAGGCGATTGGAATCTGCGCGGTTGTGTGTACGGTGCTGGAGATTGCGCTTTTTGTGATTGCCCAAAAAAAGCAGTCCATCATACAGGCGGCAAAAATCGTTTCGAGTTCAATGGCGGCGTTTGACATTCTGTATTTTTTTGTGAGCGGATTTGTGGGATTTCTCGTGCTCGTGTTTTCGCTGAGCGCACCGAGCGGCATTGTGGGGGGAAATCTCAATTTTTTGTGGCTGCTTCCCACAAACGCCGTTGCTTCGGTGTTTTGCGTAAGAGAAAAACCATCGCGCGTGCTTTCGGGATATTTTTTAGCCGCGGCGTATCTGTGTGTGTTTGTGCTGATTTTTCGCGAAAAGTTCCCGCAGACCATCGACGGCGTTTTTGTGCCGCTGATGGTTGCAACCGCCGTTCGCGCTGTGTTTCAGGCTCTTAATCGACCATTGAAAGCAATGCTTCAAGCCCGCGCTTGATTTCGGCAAAGGTTAGCGCAAAATTGCCCGAATACCACGGGTCGCTGATTTCCGCGCCGCAGCCCGTAAAATCCAAGAGCTTGCACACCCGCGCTTTTATCATTCCGTTGGACGAATACGGAGAAGCAGGGTCTTCCTGAAAAATGTGGCGCACGTCCACTGGCGTTACATACACCGCATTGTCGCCCAAAATCCGATGCACATTGTGCATATTCTGATTGTCCATACAGATTATCCAATCGTATTTTTGGGCATCTTCTTTTTTTATCTGCACGGCTTGATGAACTACGATTTCAACGTGATTGCGAATAAGGCACTCGCGCGCTTTTGGATACATTCCGTTCCCGATTTCCTCGGTACTTGTTGCGGCAGAATTGACGAGAAACCGCTCTTCGATTCCGCGCTGCTTTATCATCTGGGTAAACATTGACTGCGCCATCGTTGAGCGGCAAATATTGCCGTGGCACACAAAAAGAACACGAATATGAACTATCATATTTTTGAGTATCGGCATATTTTTGCCGTTTGCTCTTGTTCTCTCGTAAGCCGAGCTTTTATCGTAAGCCTTTGAGTTCTTTTTTGCGCTCGTACATCAGTGCGTCGGCGCGCTCAAAGACCGTCAAAATCGACAAATCTTCGTCTTTGCAAAAATCCGAAATGCCCGCCGAAACCACCACGCCAGATTTATTGTCGCGGTTTGATTCCGCCTGTGCGTTCAGTTTTTTCATAATCTCGCTTCGTTCAGCAAAATCAGTTCCGCTCAAAATCGCCACGAACTCATCTCCGCCGATTCTAAACACGGGGCTATGCTTGAACAGCGTGCAAATCAAGCGGCACGCTTCCTGAATGTATGCGTCGCCCGCCTTGTGCCCGAGCGTGTCGTTAATCTGCTTGAGCCCGTTCACGTCGCACACCACCACGGCAAAATCTATCTTCTCGCCCGATTGCAGGCGCGCATTGATTCGGTTTTCGTATTCCAAAAAGGCGTGCTTGGATTTTACGCCCGTGAGCGGGTCGGTATTTGCGATATTCGTGGCTTTTGCGCGCTCGGCATCGTGCTTTGAAACTATCATCGAATTTGACACCATAATGATGAGCTGGATTGCAAACAGCAGAACCACCACAATAGTTCCCTGCATATTTGATGTGTGAATGTCTTTCATCGCACGGCGCATATATTCCGCCTCGCCCTGCATATATTCTTCGGGAGTCGCAAGCCCGTGCGTAAAATCGCTGATTTCGCTCAAAACGTGCGCGATTGCCTCTTTATTTGTTTCCGAAAGCCAAATGAGGCTCATAAAAAGAATGAGCGCGGAAAGGATAAACCACACGATTGCGGACGATTTTCCGAACCTGTTTTCGTCGTCGCGCTGCAAAACGTTGTGGAACGCCAAAAAGCCCAGAACCGACCAGACAATGAACAAAAAATACGATTCGGTTGCAATCGAGCTTTCAGCAAAAAGATTGGGCAGGAATAAGAAAACTGCGAAAACTACCATGAGGACAAATCCCGTGCCGCCCGCGATTTTTTCTTTTGCGCGGTGTTCTTTTTTTGCCAGCTTCCACGCCGCCAACGACACAAAACTATACACGATGGTGGCATTGATTGACGTTACGTCCACAATCCAGCCGATTGCGGTGCGCCCCAAAAAAGGAATGAAACACGAAATGCCGATGATGAGCTTTGTGGCGTTTGCTGGGATTCCCTCGCGATTAAGTTCGCCGAATTTTTTGGGCAAAATCCCTTTTTTTGACACCGCCGCAATGAGCCGCGTGAGCACCATCACGTTCCCCAAAAAACTCGTTATGATGAGCGCGAACAGTGCGCCGAACAAAAGCGCAATCCCCGTATTGCCCAAGTAATGCCGCGCGGCAAAAAACGGCGGGAGCGCGTCAATTCCGCTCAGACTGCCGCAATTTTTGATGTAGTCGAACCAGTTTTTGAACGCTGCGGGGTGCGCCGAAATGGAAAGCAAAATCACAAAAAGATAAAGCGCGGTTGCCGAAAGGACTGCGGCGCGCAAAATGGCAAACGATTTTTTTCGCGAAAACCCAAAGTCGCCCGTCGCGCACGAAATGCCCTCAAAGCCGATAAATGCCCACGGCGAAATGAGCGCAATACGCAAAACCTGCGAAAATGCGCTGGAAGAGGGCGCAAACGACGGCTCAAAGTCGATTGACGTGCCGCCGCGGAACATCGCCGCCACAAAACACACCGCGATAGCAATCGAAAAAAACAGCACACAAAACAGATTGAGCCTTCCCATAAACCGCCTGAAATTGATGCACAAAACGCCCGTGAGCAGCATTGCCGCGATGGACAGCACGGCTTCATTCACATACACTTCGTAGCCAAAAATGGAATAATGCGCGCCGAAACGCAGAAAATCGCCGAGCAGATATTTTGCAAACAGCGGCAAACTGGTGGCATTCGCCCAAAAAATCGAAATGTAAGTGAGCGCCATAAACCACGTGGCAATAAAGCCAAAATCCGCGCCCAAGGCTTCGCTCGCATAAGTAAAAATGCCGCCCGAGCCAGAAAAATGGTTCATCAAAAAATGATAGTTCAAACTGATAATCAGCATAACCGCCGCCCCGATGAGCAGCCCGAAAATCGAACCTGCGGGACCTGCGCTTTTGAGATAGGTGTTTGTGGTAACCACGAACGAGCCCCAGCCAATCGCCGTTCCAAGCGAGAACGCCCACGCGACAAGCGGGCTTATTGTGTCTTTAGATTTTGTGCTGTGTGTGTTTTCCATCGGATTCCTCTTAAAATTAGTATAACACACAATTTTTGTTTTGCGGGTGCAGATGCGGCGATGAAGCAGACGTTTTTGTGTGATTTTTTTAACACCTCTAAACGACGTGAAAAAAAATTTTCCCGTTTAGTGCACAAAACGCCCTGCTTTTTTTCTGGGCAAGCCATTTTGTGCGCTAAAATGCTCGACTCTGAAATGGGGATTAAAATTTGTGGACAAAACGGCTTTCTTTTGCTTTGGGAACGCTCTTTTGCTCACAAAACGACCCGCTTTTTTCTTGGGCAAGCCGTTTAGTGCACAAAAAACGCATTTTTACGAAAGTTGATGATTTTTTTCTATGCCTGTTGAAACAAGAGGCTTAAAGCCCCTTGCTATTTCTGGTATGGATAATGACATCTTTTTGTAAAACAGGCTGTGCCTTTGTTTCGGAATCTTTTTCAAGCACCGTTTCCGTTTGCCTAAAAGAAATTACAGCGTAACGCCGTCTTTGAAGATTGCGATTTCGCGGTAGCCGTTCTGCTCGTTTTTGCTCTGCGCTCTGCCCGACACGATGTCGCAAATCTGCGAAAGGAGCGCGTCGCGAACGTCGTCGCTCTTTTCGTCGAGAATGCGGGAAGCGTCGAAGTCAATCCAGAGCGATTTTTTCTCGGCAAGCGGGCGGTTCGTCGCAATTTTGACCGTCGGCACCGGTGCGCCCAGCGGCGTTCCCCGTCCCGTGCTGAACAAAATGATGTTCGCTCCTGCCGCTGTCATATCGGTGGTGGAAACGATGTCGTTGCCCGGTCCTTCCAAAAGCGACAGCCCCGCGCTTTCAATGCGCTCGCCGTATTTGAGCACGCCCGCCACGGGTGCTTTGCCGCCTTTTTGCACGCAGCCGAGGGATTTGTCTTCGAGCGTGGTAATGCCGCCCGCCTTGTTTCCCGGCGAGGGATTTTCGTAGCAGACTTGATGATGTGCGGTGTAATAGCCCTTAAAGCCGTTGATGAGATTCACGGTTTTTTCAAACGTCGGCTTGTCCACACAGCGATTCATCAGCATTTGCTCCGCGCCGAACATTTCGGGCACTTCGGTGAGCATAACGCGGGCATTCATCGCCGTCATCGCGTCAGACACGCGCCCGATGAGCGCATTTGCGGTGATGCCGCTCATTCCGTCCGAGCCGCCGCATTTCATTCCGAGCACGACCGACGAGAGCGGAGCGTCTTCCCTCTTAAAGCCGCTTGCATACGCATTGAGTTCTGTCAACAGCTTTCGTCCTTCGGCAATTTCGTCGCTGAAATCCTGTGTGACCAAAAATTTGACGCGGTTTTCGTCGTATTCGCCCAAAAACTGCTTGAAATACGGGATATTATTTTCTTCGCACCCCAGCGACACCACCAGCACACCGCCTGCATTCGGGTGTTTTACCAAATCGGCAAGCACGCGCGCGGTGGTTTCTTTGTCCGCGCCCATTTGCGAGCAACCGTAGGGGTGTGTCCACGCAAAAAAGCCCTCCACGCCGCCGTCAATGCTCGGTTTTGGCTCGCCTGCGCAAAATTGTGCGTTCGCCCACAAAGCAAGTTTTTCGGAAATCTTGTTTACACAGCCCACGAGCGGCACAATCCAAATCTCGTTCCGCGAGCCGACCCGCCCGTCCTGCCGCTTGTACACGCGCACACTCGGCACGTTTTCGCGAAAGGCGCGGGTGGCTTCCTGCCACGATTGTGCCGCCGTTTTCGCCGCCTCTTCGCTGTAGGTGTATTCGCCTGAATCCGAAAGCAGCGTGCGGATATTGTGCGTGTGAACGTGGGTTCCCGCTTTGATGTCCACGGTCGCCTCTCCAATGGGATAGCCGTATTTTATGATATGTTCGCCTTTTTTGATGTCGCGAAGGGCAAATTTGTGCCCCTGCGTGATGTCTTCGGCAAGTTCCACGGTGATTTCTTTGGCATTGTCCTGCGCTTCGAGGGTAACTGCCGTTCCCTTACAAAGATTTTGTAATGCGACTGCCACGATGTCTGCAGCGTTTATTCTGATTGCAATTTTGTCCATGTGCCGCTCCTTTAAGAGATGTGTGGATTTTATTCTAGCCCGATTCACGCCGCATGTGAACGGAAGATACCGACGGCTATTTGCAAAAAATCGCGGAAAAAGCGGCACTGCCGTTGATTGAAACGCGGGGCGAGAAATGCTAGAATATGCGCGATTTTGGCAAGACGGGA
>ERZ842401.8423-NODE-8423-length-10145-cov-13.765709_pt1 | contig 10145 bp, 6 predicted proteins | sample MGYA00521270_ERZ842401 | MGnify/ENA primary metagenome ERZ842401 (study PRJEB31892, sample SAMEA3878208) | bioreactor metagenome | biome: Moose rumen | place: Sweden | collected 2011-10 | study: EMG produced TPA metagenomics assembly of the PRJEB12797 data set... | reverse complement strand
CCCCGCCCCCACCGACGCACCTGCTCCACCCTCTTCCCCTGCCGACAACGCAGCGCAACCGGAGGAATGGGCTACCGTCTCCGTCAACATCATACCCTACACCCACGAAATCACGAACTTCCGGTACATCACGGTCGGCTCTACCGTCAATATCGAGTTCGACATCATCGGCAAGTATTTAGCCCGCTTTGCCTCACTCCTAAAGTCCTGAAACTATCCTTTCAGGTACTAGAGCATTACCAGAGCATTACTAGAGCACTACCAGAGCATTACTAGAGCACTACCAGAGCATTACTAGAGCACTACTAGAGCACTACTAGAGCACTACTGGAGCATCTGAAAAGATCCGTGTTACTTAAAGACACTTCTAAAACTACCAAATAAAATATGAACCAAAACAGCATTAGCTTCCAACTGGGAGCACAAGTCGCACAAGTACTCATGCAGTACGGCGAAAAAGAACTTAATTTTGATGACTTCAAAGGAGGTCTCGACTTCGTCATGAAAACCTCCTCGGCCGCGAAAGAGGACGGTATCCGCTTCCTCGAGAACAATGCCAAAAGACCGGAAGTAAAAACAACCCCGTCCGGCCTACAATACGAAGTAATCGAAGCAACCTTGGGACAGAAACCCAAAGCCACGGACAAAGTCCGTGTCCATTATGAGGGCACACTCACCGATGGCACGGTTTTTGACAGTTCCTATAAGCGCGGAGAACCCATTACCTTTGGCTTGAACCAAGTCATAAAAGGCTGGACAGAAGGGCTGCAACTCATGTCCGTCGGCTCGAAGTACAAACTCTATATCCCCTATGAACTGGGGTACGGTGCACAAGGTGCCGGCGGCTCCATCCCACCCTACGCCACCCTCATCTTCACCGTCGAACTCCTGGGAATTGAGTAAAAGAAAACAAAAACCAAATAACAAATGAAAAAATCAACATTACTACTCCTGGCATCCATTGCCTTGGTATCGTGCGGGAACACGTACAAAGCCCAAAAGGTCGTACTGAATGACCTCAACGATTCAGTCAACTACGCCCTCGGTTACCTCAACGGTGGTCAACTCAAAATGATGTACCTCCAAGAGGACAGCTCCAAGGCAGTCATCAACGAGTTCATGGACGCCCTCAACCGCGGCTATAACGGTGAAATCAAAGAGCGCAGCGACATCGCTACCGCCGGCTATAATATCGGCGTGAGCGTCAAAGCCGGCGAAAAAACAGGACTCGCCGACAATAAGGCGTGGCCTCTCAACGAGAAAATCTTCTTCCAAGCCCTCGTGAACGGCATGAACGGAGAAGACGCCAATATGTCCGTGGAAGAGGCACGTACCTACTTCATGAACGCCTACCAGCAGACGGCACCGACCACTGAGGACGAACCCGCCGGTGTGGTCAAGAAAGCTAAATGCCCCAAGAAGGTCGCACACGTGGAGCTGAAGACCGCCAACGACAGTCTCAACTACGCCTTTGGACTCCTGAACGGCGACCAAGTAAAACAGTACCTCCTCCATAACGACTCTACCGGTAAAGACGCTACAGAGTTCATCGCCGCTATCAACGAGGCACTCTCCTGCAAGGAGCACAATCCACAACTCGTCAATATGGCGGAGCAAATCGGTAAGTCCATCCACGAGCAAGAGCCCCAAGGCCTGCTCGGCGAAGAGTCTCTCGCTACAGACTTTGAACTGATTGAACAAGGCTTCGTCAATGGTATCTACGCCTTCAACGAACCCTTCGACATGCAGTCCGCCAACGCCTATATCTCCGAGACGCTGAACAATATCCGCTATGGCTCTATCAAGAAGCAAGGGGAGCAGTTCCTCGCCGAGAACGCTCTACGGGACGGCGTTATCGTCACCGAGTCAGGGCTCCAGTACGAGGTCGTCAAGATGGGTAAGGGGCATAAACCCGCTGCCACCGATAAGGTCAAAGTGCACTATCACGGTACCCTCATCGACGGTACGGTCTTCGACAGTTTCGTGGAACGCGGCGAACCCATCACCTTCGCCCTGAACCAAGTCATCAAAGGCTGGACAGAAGGTCTCCAACTCATGCCCGTCGGCTCGAAGTTCATCTTCTACATCCCGCAGGAACTGGGGTATGGTGCACAAAACGCCGGAAAAATCCCGCCCTACTCCACCCTCATCTTTGAGGTCACCCTCCTCGGTATAGAATAGGGTCCCTCTATGGGCATCATCGCGAAACAAGGCATCAAAGGCACTATCGTGACGTACATTGGCGTCGCGATAGGCTTCGTGACAACCTTCTTCGTGATCACCCGTTTCCTGACTGCCGAAGAAATAGGCTTGGCGCGCGTCCTCATCGACGCCGCCACGCTTTTTATAGGCCTTGCCCAGTTAGGCACCTCCTCCTCTATCATACGCTTCTTCCCCTATTTCACAGGTGCGTCGCCTGAGTCAACCGCTGTGCAGCCGAACCGCGAACCGCCTTATCATGGTTTCTTCGCGTGGACGGTCTATGTACCCCTTCTCGGGTTCGGCATCGTCGCCCTCATCTATGGGGCATGCGCAACGCCGCTGCAAGCGTGGTTCGGAGAAAAGAGCCCACTCTTCAACGAGTACTACTACGCCGTACTGCCGCTCGCGTTCTTCATGCTCTACCAGACAGTCTTTGAGACCAACGCGAATGCGCTCATGCACATCGTTCTGCCGCGTGCCGTACGCGAGATAGGAGTGCGACTGGGTATGTTAGCCACCTACGTGCTCTATGCCTTGGGGGTTCTATCAATGGACGGCTACGTCCTCTGTATCTGTCTGACGTATGCCGTGGCAGCACTCATCAACCTCGCCTATGTCATCTACCTCGGAGGAGCCACCCTGCGCCCCGATTGGGCGTTCCTACGAGCCAATAAACCCCTCCTACGGGACTATGGACTCTACACGGGATTTCTGATTATCAGTGCCTTGACTGGCATATTAGGCCCGACACTCTCTACCTTCTTCATCACCGCCAAGATGGGACTGGACTATACCGGCATCTTCGCTATCGCAACCTACATCGCCGTGATGGTCTCTATCCCCTATCGCTCGGTCACAGCCATCAGCCAACCCGAGTTAGCGCAAGCCATCAAGGACGATAATAAGGCGGATATCAAACGCCTGTTACGACAGGTCAGCAGTAATCTCTTACTCATCGGAGGCTTCATCTTCCTCGCGATATGGATGAACATCGACCTCATCTTTGCTATCCTGCCCAATGGTGCAACCTACGCTATCGCGAAAAAAACGGTCTTCCTATTATGTCTGAGCCAACTGATACTGGCGACCTTCGCTATCTTCACACCCGCTATCAGTTACAGTAAGTGGTATATCTTCAACCTCCTCTGCTCACTCATACTGACTATCAGCGCGTTACTGCTCAATAACTACCTTATTCCCCGCTATGGTATGGACGGTGCCGCAGCGGCAACGCTCATCAGCAATACCATCTTCTACGGGCTCATCGCCATCATCGGCTGTGCGGTGCTCAAGGTCTTTCCCTTCAGCCGAAGCCACGCCCTGAGCATTGTTCTACTCGTAGCCATCGGGCTCGCCGATGCCCTGCTGCAACGCTATATCCCTTGGCCCAATCTATGGCTCAGTTCTATCGTGAGAACAATCGTGCTCTTGGGCGGAGGACTATGGACCGCCTACCGACTACACTTATCCACAGAAATAGATGCGCTACTTCATTCGATTCGGTTACCGCGGCACTAATTACCATGGCTCGCAACGCCAACCCAACGGTATCAGTGTGCAGGAGGTTATGGAAGACGCCATGACCCGTATCCTGCGTGAGCCGATTGCCCTGACCTTTGCCGGTCGCACCGACGCAGGAGTGCATGCCGAAGAGATGTATGCACATTTTGAGATGCCAAATGCACCATGCGAACTGAAAGACCTTGTCTATCACCTCAATGCACTACTCCCCGCAGATATAGTGGTGTACGACATCTACCCCGTACCGGCAGATGCCCACGCGCGGTTTGACGCCAAAGCACGGCGGTATGAGTACCGCATTATGTGGAAGAAAGACCCCTTCCTGCTCTCGCTCCGGGCACGCGTGGGGGAAGGATTAGACTTTGAGGCAATGAATGAAGCCGCGCACTATCTACTCGGGCAACAGGACTTCGCCTCCTTCTGTAAGGTGCACACGGATGTCAAAACCACAATATGCGACGTCCGACACGCCCGATGGATCTACGATAGAGAGAAACGTGAAGCCACCTTCACCATTGAGGCAGACCGCTTCCTCAGGAACATGGTTCGGGCCGTCGTCGGCACACTCTACCTCGTCGGCAGACACAAGATAACGGTCGAGGATTTCCAAACAATAATCGCCTGCCAAGACCGTTGCTCAGCAGGCGATAGTGCCTCCCCCGAAGGGCTGTACTTAGTGAAAGTGAGTTACTGACTTGCGACTACCGCTAATCATCATACCTGCAAATGACGCACTTCTTAGGCTCGCCGACCTTAAAGAGCACGGTGAACTTAACGCCCACTTGCAGAGGGTTCACACTATTGGGGCGTGCCTCCGAGAGGAGCAGGTCATTGAGAATGATGCCGGAGGACATATCCTCCTCGTTGAAGCGCTGAGGCGTGATATAGAGTTGATTAGAACCCGTCGCCACGGCGTTCAGCACACCATAGTCGGCAAACAGTGCAATACGGTACTGTATCTTCCTCTTCTCCTTATAACCAAAGCCCGTCGCTTTGTACCCGTCGCCTAAACGCAGACCTATTTCGGCACTCGCCAAGACATTGAAGTTAAAGGAGAGCGGGGCTTTATTAGCCGCCAAGTAGTCCGAGAAATAGGCATGCTCATCCATGTCACGGAATGTACCGATAAACTGCTTATAGGCGCCTTCTGAACGCACAACGGCAGTCGCCGATGAGCGACCGAACATGCTCAGGCTGACCTTGGCTCCGACTAAGAAATAGAACTTATCGAACTGCCCACCCACTAACACAGGCACATGGACAGCCAAATTGGTGTAGGCGTCCTTACGCTCGTCAAAGTAGTAGGTATAGGTCATCGCATCGTTCTCAGTATCAACATCGTCAAAGGAGGTCTGGTAGGGTCTTAAGGAGAAAATCGAGTACGAGGGATTGATATCCGCACCGGCTGTGAACAAGAAATGCTTCTGCTGTAACTCATAGTGCACACCTACACCACCGCCGATACCGAAACTACTATTGGAGTTGACGACCTCAGTCGTCGTTATCCACGAGTGTTCCCCCACCTGTCCCGTCACGGTGACAAAATGGTCCACGGCTGCCCAAGTCGCTTGGGTGCCGAGTAGAACCACGAACAGGGATAGTATGAACTTATAATTCCTCATCACTTACTTCTCTATGTTGTACATTCACGGCATCTTCCGTGCCGGTCTCCAGAATGGTTATCTCAACACGGCGGTTGCGTTGACGACCCTTCTCGGTGTCGTTAGTCGCAATAGGCATGGACTCACCCTTACCATCCGTCTCCATACGAGCAGCATCTATACCGCGATCTACCATCGCCTGCTTAACGGAAGCAGAACGACCCTCCGAGAGCTTCTGGTTATCCTCGTCGGTACCAATCCAGTCGGTGTGACCCGTAATCAAGATACGTACACCCGGGTTTTCGCTCAGGAACTCATAGAGCTCTTGCAATGCTGGCTCAGACTTAGGCAAGATGTCGGTCTTGTCGGTGGCAAAGAACATGTTCTCTAAGATATATGTCCGCTTCTCTATCGGTGTCAGAGCAAAGGTCAAGTCTAAATCGTCATACCCTTGGTGCCCCACAGGGAAGAGCTGCTGCTGATAGTTCTCCGCCTGAATGAGAGCATCGTAGTAGTCGCCGAACGGCACCTTACCGGTCGCCTTAGCCTGAGAAGCCTCATGACGGAGGGTCAGGTGGGTCTTGTTGGTCGCCGTATCAACGATAGCGACGGTTGCCGTAATGGGTTGACCGGTCTTGATATCCGTAACATGAATGGTCACGGTCGGCTCGGGATAGAGCATGATAAAGGTCGTGTCAATACGCTCTTGCAGATTCGTATTGACATCGGCAATCAGCGTTGCGTCAAACGGGTCATATGGCAGATAGCCGGGTTGGCTGATCGTCACATGGTACGTACCCGGAACGGCACGATGGAGCACCATCGACTTGGAGTTCGGGGTACGCTTGGTCACCCGCCCGTTAGCGAGCGCAGTAATCTCAACGGCAGCCTTAGGCTCGGAAGCAGCAAGGGGCTGACCGGTCCGAGCGTTGATGAGCCGCATAACAAGATAGGGGTTCTGAGGTTTCGGCTTCTTGGGCTTATTCAGTTGCAACAAGGCCGTGAACTTGGCACCAACCATCAAGCTATTCACTCTACTATTGGCCCAACCGGACTGATGCAACGAACGGGTCTCTAAACCATGGGTCCCTGCCTCCCCGAGACGGTCCGCATCTATGGTGGCAAAAGCCTTATTCTCACTGACGTTGATATTAGGCAGACCGTAGTCGAGGAACACGCTCACACGCATGTGCCACGGGTGCTTGCTATCCTCGTTATTGTCCTGCCAGTCGGCAGAGAGGTAGTCGTTGAGCATCACACCTACCTCGGCGGAGAGCGTAGCGTCAAAGCCGAACTTATCCGTGCCGGCATAGAGTTTACCGCTCGTCGTCTCGGTGTTATGACCGATGTCATACCAGTGGGCGTCATACGCCCAGTCGTCGGTGATAGAGGTCGTCAGAACACCCTTCTGGCTGTAGGGGGAAAGAACGGTATAACCAATCTTGGCACCTGCCATGAAGAAGATATGTCCTATATTCTCGACCGCGAAGTTGGCACCGAACAGAATCGGAAGCATAATCTGTCCCACGGTCTGGGTTTGCTTCAGAGTCACATAATGGTCGGCATCGCTACCGAAATGGTAGTTATAGGTCTGTCCATACGCCGGCAACTGCAAGGTATAGGGTCTACTGAACAGCAGGTTGTCTTGCGACGAGAAGATACGGAACTCCGGACCTACCGACAACTGGAACCGCTTGTAGTGATACTCATAACCCACACCTATCAGACCACCGCCACCACCAATGAACGTATGCTGACCGTAATCCGCCATACCATAGGAGTTAACAAGACCGCTATAGCCTACGCCACCCCAGAAGGCAACATGATGTATATCGTCCAAGCGGACGGGTTTATTGCTCTGTTGGGAGGAAGACTTATGCGCACTCGACGAGTTCGAAGAACTACGACCGACGCTGCTCGTGCTGCGAGACGGAGTACTGCGGTACTGCGCATGCACATCACTTGCACCTATTAGTAATATAATCAGTAATATGGATAAAAACTGGCTATTCTTCATAATCGCGTCCCCCCTCCTTAGTCTTTAATCAGATTACGTACTCTTCTTCCGCGGGCATCGTAGAGCACTCCGTTCGCGCGGATGTACATCGTGCCGTTGTGGATAAACTTATCACCCTGCACCTTATTGAGCTCAACCTCCTCAAGGGCAGTCACGCCTACTACAAAGTCGCAACTCATCTCAAGCGTGCTGTCGGGGTGAATCAACTCCACACTATAGGTGTCGCCATAGGGGAAGTCCACACCCTCGCCGGCGTAGTAATAGGACTGCGTCGCGCCCTCAATGGGCTCGCCGTTGTGGTACCACTGGAAACCGATAAAGTCATACAGCGGCTCCGACTCATCCATCGGATTGCGGCTCTTGTACACCGAAAGCACATTGCCCCAACGTTGGAAGATATAGGAGAACTGATAGTCTATATGCAGTGTCCGCGTACTGTCGCAACCATAGATATTTTGCTCCGTCATCAGCGGGAAATCACCGGCTTCTGTATAGGTCTGACCCTCAAACTCAATGACTTGACCTTGACAGAGAATGAGCGAATCCACACTGGTGTTAGGACCTATTGCCGGCACGGCAAACGCCATATGGTTGCTGCTTTCGCAGCCTTCCTCCATGCTGACATACAAATCAATATAGACGCTGTCACCATCATTGGAAGCCAAAATAGGTGCTACATAAGAGGTATCCACCACCATATCGGTCAGCCCGCTCTTGGTGCGGATATGCCATATCTGGTGATTCAAGCCACCCTCTATCCGCGCGGAATCCTGACGACCGGTCTGTGCATTGGTGAAGAAACCGAACAAACCACTCTCATTCGTTACCGCCAGATAGTTCCGACAGTCCTTAGGCGCATGCTTCGCACTGAAGAGTGCCTTCGGCAAACGAGCCATAGCAGAGGCATGGAGCGTGAAATAGCAGTTCGTGTTGGACTTGGACATCAAATCGACATAGTAGGTGTTCGAGTCATTGGGCGATACAAACAAGGACTGAGCCGCGGGGTCTTGTCCCTCATAGAAGGGCTCCTGCATATTGAAAGGCTTGTACCACCGATAGGCGAAACCTTCATCAGCCACCATCTCACGCGGTTTCTCACCGCAGGTCACACCACCCAACTTACCGCTCGCGCAATCCAACACGAAGTAGGCATAACCATAGTGGCAGGATGCACCGCAACCGTAGTTGGTAATCTCAATAAAGATATCTTGGTCCAAGTAATCTTGCACATTGACCCCGATCGTCGTCCAGTCTCTCCAATAGACATAGTCACTGCAAACGGAACCTTGACCGTCATCTTGTGCTCCTTTATGCCAGCCTGCCGTGCGGGGGTTGCTGTTCAGCGCCGCCATATCGGCATCATTATTAGGTGCCATAAAGAGGAACGAGCCACACTCAGCACCATTGATGATATTACCGTTGGGGTCAGTCAGTTTAAGCCTCAGGTGCGGCTGAGTCAAGTCGCCCGAACCATGACCGCCGGTCTGACCCACATAAGCATACCTGAACAACACAACACCCATCGTACTATCCACGTGAATCGTATATTTAACACGCTCGTAATGTTGTCCTGGATATTGGTTATTAGGCTCCTTACCGCCCAATCGTACCGAAGCAAAACTGCCTTGCGGTACAGTCCGCAATTCGCCGTTGGTCATAATGTCGGTCTCATTGGGCACAAAATGCAATGTGTGAGTCGAATAGCGAGATTGAGAACCATAATCATTATACCCCATAGTGGCAGGACTTAACGACTCCGAAGAACCGCTCCAACTACCGCTTCCATAAGAGCATTGTACGCCCCGAGCATCGAAGTTCAGATAATCAATACAATGCGAAGTCGGGTCGTAAATGAGCTTGTTACGCACATACGCCCAAGCACTGTTGCTCTCGCAATCTGCCGTCCTGACCATGAAACTATAGACGCCGTTGGCAATCGTAGAGATAGGCACCAAACAAGTATCTATCCCCCCATTGGGAGTGGCATACACAGTATCCATCTGCACCAATAAGGTATCACCATTAAAATAACGCACCTCATACGCACCGGCATTACCTCTCCATGTCAGTTGGGCATAACCGCTGATTAGCGATAACGAAAGGTCCTTGATCGGATAATCACAAGCCATCTGGTCTGTCTGTCTCCGTACTACCTCAATATTATCCACGGCGGCACCCATGGCTGCTTCACGACCTTGGGAACGGAAGGTAACTACCAGAAGATAAGTACCCGGCGTAGGCACCGTTACAGTAGAACTCATCGGCAACCATGTGCCCGCTTTCATATCCGTCAAACCCGATATATTACCACTATTGATCAGATTCGAATAACTGGTACCGGTATAGTAACGCAACTCGCCTTGCGTCATGGTGTCACGCGGTAACAACGCTACCGATACATAAACAGTATCACCATGACGGGCAGGAGCAAGGACATCTAACGATACAGAATAAGTACCACTCTCCAAACTAAGCTTGTGGTAAGCACTAACGCAAAAACCTGTACCATACGTCATCGAATGGGTATTATTACCGAGACTATCTACGGCCAAATCGCTCGTGTACATACCATACCGACCGGTAGAACGTAACTGCGTTCCTACCTTCCAACTCTCGCTTACCCTGTTACTACCGTTAAAGGTCATCCACCCGGAGGCAGCATCAGGGTCCTCAAAATCAAAGAAATAATTCGCTGCGTACGCGGGCTGTACAATGGCAGGAACTGCCACCACGGCAGCAATCACTATTGCCAAAATATGTAGTGTTTTCTTCATAAGCTGATACCTTAAAAACGTAAAAACGCA
>ERZ842401.8422-NODE-8422-length-10146-cov-21.271826_pt1 | contig 10146 bp, 4 predicted proteins | sample MGYA00521270_ERZ842401 | MGnify/ENA primary metagenome ERZ842401 (study PRJEB31892, sample SAMEA3878208) | bioreactor metagenome | biome: Moose rumen | place: Sweden | collected 2011-10 | study: EMG produced TPA metagenomics assembly of the PRJEB12797 data set... | reverse complement strand
AAAATTATAAATCAAATGAGCTTTTACCCTTCTGTTCTACCTGAGATTTCTGTTCTCACTGAGCTCATCTTAGGACACCTGCGTTGTTCTTTAACAGATGTGCCGCCCCAGCCGAACTCCCCATCGGAAATTAGTCTTTGAATGAGGTTTTTTTTTTAATTAACTGATAACTTTAAATTTTATCCTTTTGGAGAATAAAATATTCAAATTAATAATTTAAAATCAATTGAATCATATATCTCTATACAATTTAAACAATTAACTTCAATTATTAACTCTTTAAAAATTATCATTTAAAAAAATTAAATCTAGAATTAACTCTAATATTATAATTTGTCCTAATTCAAAAAAAATGAACCAGAACAATGAAATATTAAAATTATTCCTCATTAATCAAATAAGTAAAACAATAATAAAAGCAGCGGTATTTCAAGTTCGATAACTTCTGCACCCTAATCCTCCCACTCCCTTCCTTTGACAGAACAAAGCAGAAAAACTAAGATGTTTAACGAAATTATCTCCCGCTTATTCTACATCTCTTAAATCATTTCACACAATCTGACTAGAGTCAAGCTCAAGAGGGTCTTCTTTCCCCGCTGATACTTCCAAGCCCGTTCCCTTGGCTGTGGGTTCGCTAGATAGTAGATAGGGACAGTGGGAATCTCGTTAATCCATTCATGCGCGTCACTAATTAGATGACGAGGCATTTGGCTACCTTAAGAGAGTCATAGTTACTCCCGCCGTTTACCCGAGCTTCATTGAATTTCTTCACTTTGACATTCAGAGCACTGGGCAGAAATCACAATGTGTTAACACCGTTTTCCAGCCTTCACATTGCTGTGTTTTAATTAAACAGTCGGATTCCCCTTGTCCGTTCCAGTTCTAAGTTAGTTGTTATTTCTTTTAATAACCTTATCTATTATATTCCTACAATAGACTTTTATTGAATCCTAAAAACTATCTCCGAAAAGATAATTCTTTGATAAAATATACTCAGATATCTATTCGAAAACTCAGACGAATCCAAGTCTCCTGATTAAATATAAAATAGATATCATATCTAATATATTTTATTTATTCAGTCAATCCCTTCAAGTTTGATCTTAAATTCATTTTAAAATCTTCAATCTTGCGACCGAAAATTAAAAAATAATTTTAAAACCAAAACAAAAAGAAATTTTAAATTACTGAAAAGATTCAACGGTCCAACCCTTAGAGCCAATCCTTTTCCCAAAGTTACGGATCTATTTTGCCGAATTCCCTTACCTACTTTATTCTATCGACTAGAGGCTATTCACCTAGAAGACCTGTTGCGGTTATCAGTACGATCAAATTTTTTTCGACCATAAAAATTCAAGTTTCAAGGATCGTTAGACATACACCAGACCATAATACTTTGCATATCAATTGTTTTTCAACAACAAGACCTCAATTATTTATAAAAAATCGAGGGGTTCTTCCGACTGTATAACTAAATAATTTCTCTGGATAATCCATTTTCATAGTTATAATGTATGCAAATAATATAATTCTTAATACATAATAAAAAATTCAGTCGTTAACAAGAAAAGATAACTCTTCCCAGGATGTCTACCGATAAAATTGAATTTTTTATAAAAAATTGTCACCAAATAAAATAATAATTAATAATCCGAAAACTATTAATTAATTAAAAAAAAATTTGATACAGGAATATTAACCTGTTTCCCTTTCGTCATATTCTATTTTCTCATTTTAAAATTTTAAAATTATATATTGCTATATAACAATAAATTTTAAACTTCAATTAATACTGTAATTTAACAGTTTGACTTAGGATCGATTAACCCATGTCTCAATTAGATTCACATGGAACCTTTCTTCTCTTCAGTCTTCAAACTACTGCCCCATTTTTAGGTATTTCCACATTTGAATAGTTGCTACTACCACCAAGATCAGCACTAAAGGCCGTTCCACTAAAATCTTATAGATTAATTTATAACCCTAAACATTTGAAAGACTTCAACTAGATATATTTCACCCTAGCCTTAATTCCTTTCTCACATTTAGTAAATTAATCCTCTATTTCATTAAGATTTTCATTTACATGAAAGCTTCTCTACTTCGCGATAAAAAACCTTCACGCCCTCCTACTCAACAATAAATTAATCTTTAAATATTGTTGGTCATGTATAGGTTAGTTATATAATTAATATGCTCTAGCGCCATCCATTTTCAGGGCCAATTCATTCGGCAGGTGAGTTGTTACACACTCCTTAGCGGATACCAACTTCCATGGCCACCGTCCTGCTGTCTGGATGAATTGACACCTTTTATGGTTTCTGTAATGAGCATAAATTCCGGCACCTTAACATAACGTTCGGTTCATCCCGCATCGCCAGTTCTGCTTACCAAAAATGGCCCACTTAGAGCTTATAATGATTTATATTAAATAACTTTTTTAATATCTCTTATTTCCAATTTTTCAATTCATCAATAATTGATTCGATTCATTCATTTTCCGAAGAAAACTTTTTCAAGAAATCTTTTAATTTTAAACAAACTGGAAAAAGATTTTTATAGAAAAATCAAATAAATTCCATGATTATTTAAATCATAAATCACCCATTTCAAGCGGTTTATAACTAAAAACAATCTATAGAAATTTAAACTTTGTTCAAGTTAAATCATTTTGCCTATTTAGAGTTTGAGAATAGGTGAAGAGAATTATTCTCCCCAAAATATAAATCAAAATTCAAAAAGGCATTTACCTTTTCAAACCTTAATTTAAACCTCTAATCATTCGCTTTACCCGACAAAACTCTTTTAACTATCAAGCTCCAGCTATCCTGAGGGAAACTTCGGAGGGAACCAGCTACTAGATGGTTCGATGAGTCTTTCGCCCCTATACCCAAATTTGACGAACGATTTGCACGTCAGTATCGCTACGAGCTTCCATCAGAGTTTCCTCTGACTTCTCCCTAATTCAGGCATAGTTCACCATCTTTCGGGTCTTATGATATATGCTAAAACTCGAACCTATCCTATTATAGATATAATTTTCATTATTCGTAAATAACAAAATAGTGATCTATAAAATAATCTCTTAGATAAGTCGGTTATTATTGCCATTTTAAACTTCGACAGTTTAAAACTTAATAATTAATTCACTTTCATTTCGCATTAATTATATAATTTAAAAAAAAGTTTTATCCACTTAAATACTCGCATATATCATAAACTCCTTGGTCCGTGTTTCAAGACGGGGCAATATAAAGCGCATCATTATAATTTAAAGCCAAAATAGTATTTTAATTAGAGCAATAATGAAAATTTATTACCTTTTTTGACAACCGATCGATATTAGATTCACCATCCATCAATCAACCCCATAAAAACAATTATTAAAATATTCTTAAGACAAATCTCTAGCATCTATACACAACCTTCCAATGATAAAATCATCTTCAGATCATATATAGAAAATCTAAAGCTGCTTAAAAACAAAATTTAATAACTTTGAGATCAATCAAGTTTCTGTGGCCATCTCGTTATCGGATTTTAAATTTTTAACGATAATAAATCTCATTTCGGATCTCATAAATTAATCCTTTTAATAAGCTCTCTGTTCAAACTATTCTCCCCCTTTGTAGATAAAAGAAAATCGAACTATTATTAGTTCTGAAGCAATTTAAAAGATCAGGATAAATCCCAATCTCAAATCACAACAGATACATTTTCAATAATCTTGATCTCGGGTTTAAAAATAAAACAGAAAATAGCTTTGGCCGTATTCTGTCGCCTACAATCAACATTCCAATTTTTATTTTTTTGTTGACAATAAAATTAATTTTCTTATTCAGATTTAATTTCTTATCCCAAAAAATAAAAATTGAAATTCTGTACAACAGAAGTTCGAAATTAATCAAATCTCTACACTTACTTATATTGCTTATCCTTTCAACAGTTTCAAGCACTTATTTAACTCTCTTTTCAAAGTCCTTTTCATCTTTCCTTCACAGTACTTGTTCGCTATCGGTCTCTTATCAATATTTAGCCTTGGATGACTATTACCACCCAATTAGGGTTACAATCTCAAACAACCCGACTCTATAATTCTAATTTTAATTATTTCTTACTTATAACGTGATATTAAAAAAAATGAAACGAGATCAAATATAAACGGGGATTTCACCCTCTCTGTCACTCCTTTCATAAAAGGATTTTAATTTTGATTTTAATCTCTAAAATTCTTCATATCACAAGTAAAATTCTTATTCCTAAGAACCAATTAACCATATAGTCATAAACTATACAATCAATTTAGAGAATTTACAAAGTACATCTCCATATTATATTTACAATAAATCATATATGGATTATAACTTTGGGCTTTTCCCTCTTCCCTCGCTGGTACTATGGGAATCCTAGTTAGTTTCTTTTCCTCCACTTATTAATATGCTTAAGTTCAGTGGGTAAATCTTATTTAATTTCAGATTGAATATTTTTATAAATAACAATAAAATAAAATTTTATTTTAAAATATTAATTTATAATAAAATTTTTATTTTATTTTTAATTATTATAAATTAAATTTATTATTTATTATTTGTTTAAAAATAATAAATATTTAAATCAATTTATTTTTTTTAATTAACATTTTGTTTTTTTATTCACACAAAAACAAAATATATTTTAAATTTTAAAAACCAATTCTGAAATAAATATGGTTACTCAACTTTATCAAAAAGATAAAATAAAAATAACCGCAATGTGCGTTCGAAATTTTGATGACTCGAAGAGTTCTGCGATTCGCATTAACTATCGCGCTTTGCTGCGTTCTTCATCGATATAAGAGCCTAGATATCCACTGTTAAAAGTTTTTAATCTTTTTTTATTTTTTTATTTTTTATTAAAATAATTTTTTTAGTTTTTTATATATTTATTAAATAAAAAAATATATATTGCTAATTTTATTTTTTTTTTTTGAATTTATTATTATAATTTATTTTATATAACTAGATAAAATTTGTTAATGATCCATTCGCAGGTTCACCTACGAATACCTTGTTACGACTTCTCCTTCCTCTAAATAATAAGATTCACTGTTCTTCTCATGATTTCACTGAATTAACCCCTTGCGAAGTCAAATTCTGCAAAACCTCAATCCGAACATTTCATCTGATCATTCGATCGGTAGGAGCGACGGGCGGTGTGTACAAAGGGCAGGGACGTAATCAACGTAATCTGATGAATTACACTTACTAGGTATTCCTCGTTCATGATTCAGAATTCCAAAAATCAATCCCCATCACGACCAACTTTCAAAAGATTACCCAACCCTTTCGGATAAGGATTTAATTCAAGCTAAAAGGCTATTTAAATCCAATTATCCCTAAATGCTGAAAGATATCGCTACCTCCCAACACCTAAAGAATAATCAAAATTAAATAAATCCAAAAACCCTGAATTTAAAAACTCTTTGAATTGGTCAGTGTAGCGCGTGTGCGGCCCAGGACATCTAAGGGCATCACAGACCTGTTATTGCCTCATACTTCCCCCATGTGCAACCATGGTAGTCCCTCTAAGAAGGTTAATAATCATCATCTTTTATTTCAAAGACAATCCAAAAGAACACATACTTGATACTGCCGTCCATTACCATTTAAACATCAAAGTTGCCCTCAACATCTAAACAATAATGAATCAAAAAAAAAACAATACCGCATACATGCTCCCATTTATACCCAAAAACACTGCTATTAACAATGCCAAGGATATAAATTAGAGTAATAATAGAACCTTATTGCTAAGATTCACATTTCATAACTGAAAAAACAAATCAAACAACCTTGCGGCCATCTAACTCATCTCCCCAATTATAAAACTTGACTTATATTACTCGGCTATTTAGCAGGTTGAGGTCTCGTTCGTTATCGGAATTAACCAGACAAATCACTCCACCAACTAAGAACGACCATGCACCACCACCCACGGAATCAAGAAAGAACTATCAATCTGTCAATCCTTCCCGTGTCTGGACCTGGTAAGTTTCCCCGTGTTGAGTCAAATTAAGCCACAGGCTCCACACCTGGTGGTGCCCTTCCGTCAATTTCTTTAAGTTTCAGCCTTGCGACCATACTCCCCCCAGAACCCACAAACTTTGATTTCTCTAAAAGGTTCTGACGATGTTAGTTTATAATACCCCTTTTTCTAAAGCCCATTTCCGAAGAAACAACCATTAGAAAAAAAAGTATAAAAAAATTAACTCCCGACAATCCCTAGTTGGTATCGTTTATAGTTAAGACTACGACGGTTTCTGATCGTCTTCGATCCCCTAACTTTCGTTCTTGATTAATGAAAACATCCTTGGCAAATGCTTTCGCATAAGTTCGTCTTGCATAAATCCAAGAATTTCACCTCTGACAATGCAATACCAATGCCCCCAACTATCCCTCTTAATCATTACACTTTTTCCATTTAAACCAATAAAATGGATTTTTATTTCCCCCCCGAAGGAAAGAAATAAAAAAGTGTCATATTTTATTATTCCATGCTAATGTGTTCAGTTGCAATTAGAAAATTATCAAAAAGATAATTAAAGCCTGCTTTGAACACTCCATTTTCTTCAAAGTAAAACATTCGAATTTCAAACTATTACCTCGATTAAGAGGAATACCGAATTTCGAAAAACAATTGATATGAAATGAGTCAAAGGATAAGAAAAAATACTTTTCACGAAAAAAAGCAGGGTTTCCTATATCCAGAGAAGGGCTCCTTAACCCAAAGGTTAAAGAACTAAATCTATGATAACAAATTAGCTTCAAACAAGATTAAACCAACCCTATAATAAATCCCTTCTACCAAGTAAAACCCCGTAAGAAACCAAGGATTTTGACCTTGATAAAAGTTAATTATAGAATTGAAATCTAACCTCTAACTAATTTGCTTTTAAACATCATAAACTTAGTATACCCTCCCCGATAAAAGAATAAACAAGAACTTCTCTCGAAGCCCCCATTTATTCAAAAATATCACTTTTAAAAAACTCATCCCAAAATCCAACTACGAGCTTTTTAACTGCAGCAATTTTAGTATACACTATTAGAGCTGGAATTACCGCGGCTGCTGGCACCAGACTTGCCCTCTAATCGTTACTCTCATAAGCATTTACATTATAACCATTCCAATTACAGATGTCTTTAAAACACCCATATCAGTATTTTTTGTCACTACCTCCCCATGAGTACCATTATTGGGATTGGGTAATTTGCGCGCCTGCTGCCTTCCTTGGAAGTGGTAGCCATTTCTCAGGCTCCCTCTCCGGAATCGAACCCTAATTCTCCGTTACCCGTCAAAACCATCGTAGGCCTCTATCCTACCATCAACAGTTGATAGGGCAGAAATTTCAATGACACATCGGAAAAAAATAAATATCCCAACTAAATGTAAAATATCTATTCTTTTAAACTTCCGATTCGACATTTATCATGATTCAACCATTATTAAAAAAATATTGGTTTTTTCGATCTAATAAACACAATCCTTCCATCCTAATATAACACCCTTGCGAATATTATATTAAAATAGTCAAATCTTTACGCATGTATTAGCTCTAGAATTACTACGGCTATCCATATAGTAATGAATTTATAAATAAAAACACCGAAATGTTTTCTTCATTAATCACTATCAAATGAATTATAACTGATTTAATGAGCCATTCGCAGTTTCACAAGTAGAAGTTGCTTATACTTACACATGCATGGCTTAATCTTTGAGACAAGCATATGACTACTGGCAGAATCGACCAGATTCATTAATATTTATATTATTAAAATATATTACTACACGGTAATATATTTTAAAAATATTAATGTTTTTTTTTTAAAATATTTGGATTATTAAAATAAATTAAAATAATTCAAAAATATTTTAAATTATAATCTTTCTTTAAAATATTATTGTTTATACAATAATATTTCATTAAATATTTTCTTTTCACAAATTTAAACTTCTTAATAAATTAAAAAGAACTTTTTTATTAAAATCTTTTCTTTTTTAATTCAAAAAAAGACTTTAATAAAAATAAACAAAGTTTATTTAATAATTCAAAATAACTAAGTATTATTTCAAATTATAAATATCCTTTGAATTTTCTTTTAAATAATTAAAATTATTAAATTTGTTTTAAACAAAAATATTTTAACTTTAATTAAAAAAAGATTAAATTCAAAAAATCTTTTTTTTTCTTTTTCTTTATTTTAATAGCAAATATTTCTAATTTCCATATATTAATTATTCAATGAATTAATGAATATATATTATTTCATTTATTAATTATTTATAAAGTTAAAGTAATTTAAAATAAATTAAAAATAATATATTTGTTTTCAAACATATTATTTCTTTATTTTAATTATTTAACTTTCTTTTATATTTTAAATACAAAACAATTTCATTTTACTTTAATAAATTATTAATTTAAAAACATAAATATATTTTTAAATTAATTTTGTTTTATAGGGAAAGAAATGCCCTATGAAAATATATCCTATTTAGTTCATACCACCCCATCTCTTATCTAACACTCATTTTAGTACCATTTCTCTCTCTTCCCATTTTTCCCTATATGAGATCCACCCTTACTATTTATATCATTCTTATCACTCATCTTATATATATAAGACATATACAGTTCAATGGAATATATTTTCTAAATCTATATCTCATTACCTTTAATTCTAAATAATTTTCATTTTTTCAAATTTTTCAATTTTTAATCTCAAACATCTCAAAACCTCTTGCATGTTCTCTTCTTTTTCTCTTATTTCTTCAACACTTCACAATTATAACTTACTAAATTTATATTTATAAAAATTATAAATTATTATTTAAAATTAATTTTATTATTATTTAAAATAAAATTTAAACATCTTTCTAAAATATTTTTAATATTTAATCAATTTTCAATTATTCTCAAAATCTCTTCTTTTCATTATTCTTCCACACTTCTCTAAATATATATATATTTATTTTATAAATTTATAAATTTATATTTTAAATATAATATGTAATCTAAAATATATTTTTAATGAAATTAAATTTAAATATTTAATATTTAATATTTTTAGAATTTTTGAAAATTAATGAAAAATTGAGATGTTGGATATCATGAAAATATAGAAGATATTTGATATATATCGGAGAGAATGATAAGGATAGATAGGGAATTAGATCTAATATATAATGAAAATATTTATAAGATTATAAGTATATGTTATTGGGAAAGTGGGAGGATGGAATGAAATGAAGATTTGATACAAGGGAAATATATAGGGGAAAATGGGTAAATTGAGAAATGGTACTAAAATGGGTGTTAGATAAGAGATAATAGGAAATGCACTAAGAGCTAATTCTCAAGCCTTATATAATATAAGGACATTCATAATGTCTTTTCTTTTTCAAATAATAATGAGTTTTCTCAACAAAATAAAATAGATTTTACATCTTCTACATCAATAGAATTTAGAAATAAAATATTTAATTTTTTCAAAATTATTCGAATTATTTTTACAATTATTTTTATTATTAATTTAATTATTAATTATTAATTTAATTTATATTTTTATTTTTTATTTTTTATTTTTTATTTTTATTTTTAATTAATGTATTTAGTTATTTAATTTAATTTATATTATTTAATTTTAAAATAATTAATTATTAATATTGTTATTATTAATTTTAATTTAAATGTAAATATATTTATTAAAATTATTAAATTAAATTAAATTAATAAAAGAAATTAATTGTGTAATTTAATATTTAATTATTAATTGATTTATTTAAATATATATTTGTAATTCTATTAATATATATAATTAATAAATAGAATTAAATTAATAATTTAAGAAATGGTACTAAGATGAGAATTCATTAAGAGATAATAAGAAATGAAATAAACATTAATTATAAAATCTAAAAATAATTAATTAAATAAATATAAATATAAATAAATAAATATAAATAATTTAATCTATTATTTTTATTTTTATTTTAATATTAAATTATTAAATTATTTAATTAGTTGAAAATTAAAAATTGTTATAAATTAATTAAATTAATTATAAATAATTATAAATAATTATAAATAATATTAATAATATT
>ERZ842401.8421-NODE-8421-length-10147-cov-3.723742_pt1 | contig 10147 bp, 12 predicted proteins | sample MGYA00521270_ERZ842401 | MGnify/ENA primary metagenome ERZ842401 (study PRJEB31892, sample SAMEA3878208) | bioreactor metagenome | biome: Moose rumen | place: Sweden | collected 2011-10 | study: EMG produced TPA metagenomics assembly of the PRJEB12797 data set... | reverse complement strand
TGTGCCGCAAGAGATGCTTACTATAAGAAAAAGGGAGTATATATACCTATATGTTCAGATGGAGGTATAGTATACGATCATCATATCACACTAGCTCTTGCTATGGGTGCAGATTTTGTTATGCTTGGAAGATATTTTGCCCGTTTTGATGAGTCTCCATCAGCAAAGGTTATGATCAACGGAACTTACTATAAAGAATATTGGGGCGAAGGAAGCGCTAGAGCTAGAAACTGGCAACGATATGATATGGGCGGCGATGCAAAGCTTCAGTTTGAAGAAGGCGTAGATTCTTATGTGCCATATGTTGGATCGCTTAAAGACAATGTCAGACTTACTGTACACAAGATAAAATCAACTATGTGTAACTGCGGTGTCACAGACATATCAGAATTCCAAAAGAAGGCCAATCTTACACTTGTCTCTTCTACTTCGATTGTTGAAGGTGGAGCACATGATGTATTGCTTAAGAGCAAAAATAATCAAATAGTATAAAAGGAGGAATTATGGATAAAAGGCCAAAGAGTTTAAAAAGAATAGTAAATAAGAAACAAGCCGAAAAATACATAAAAGATCAGATTGCGACAATTAAAAAGCAGGTCGGGAAGGATAAAGTTTTGCTCGCTCTCTCTGGTGGAGTAGATTCTTCTGTCACAGCAGCTCTTCTTATAAAAGCAATAGGAAGAAATCTTATATGTATGCATGTGAACCATGGACTTTTAAGACAAGGTGAATCAGAACAAGTTATAAAAGTGTTTAGAAAGAACCTCGGAGCAAACCTAAAGTATGTCAATGCGACAGAGCTTTTCTTAAATAAGTTAAAAAATGTTGCTGACCCTGAGAAAAAAAGAAAGATTATAGGAAAAGTTTTCATAGATGTGTTTGCAAAAGAGGCAAAAAAGATAAAAGGGATAAAATATCTAGCACAAGGCACAATATACCCTGATATACTTGAATCAAAAGGTGTAAAAGCTCATCATAACGTAGGCGGACTTCCAAAATCACTTAATTTTAAACTTGTTGAACCAGTGAAGTATCTATATAAAGATGAAGTTAGAATAGTTGGCCTGGCTCTTGGACTTCCAAAAAATATGGTTTATAGACAGCCATTCCCAGGACCAGGATTAGGTGTAAGATGTGTCGGAGCTATAACTAGAGATAGGCTAAACGCCCTTCGTGCGGCAGATGCTATAGTAAGAAAAGAAATTGGAAAGTTAAAGAAGTTACCTTGGCAGTATTTCTGCATAGTGCCAGACATAAAATCAACTGGTATAAAGAATGGAAAGAGATACATGGGATGGCCAGTAATTATAAGAGCGATAGACACTAGAGATGCCGTGACAGCAAAATCTCATGAGATACCATATAAAGTATTGTATAAGATCAGGGATAAAATTATAAAAGAAGTAAAGGGAGTTAATAGAGTTTTACTTGATTTTTCAGATAAACCAATAGCTACGATTGAGTGGGAGTAAATCTATAGATTGCATTTTCAGGACATTTTTTAACACACTCGCCACACTCTATACATTCTCTATCACTTACTTTTTTTACATCCATAAGACATGTATTTATGCACACATTACAATGTGTGCATTTTTTTTCGTCGATTTTTAGTCTAAGGATGGCGTGATTGTTGAAAAAGCTATAGATAGCACCAAGCGGACAGATAAACCTACAGAAAAATCTATACATGAAAAGTGACATAGTGATAATGATGATGGCGATAAAAACTTTCCAGTTAAATAAAAAACCTATAGAACTTTGAAGAGCTTTATTTAGTGATACATGGATGATACCTGCTTCAATAGTTCCAGCAGGACAGATGTATTTACAAAAGCTTGGGTTATCAAGGATTATAGGAAGAAGTATGGCAAAAAATATAAGTATAAAATATTTTATAATGGTAAGTTTTCGTGTAGTATCATTTTTTTTGATTTTAGGAGTTTTGATTTTATATACGAGTTCTTGGATAAGTCCAAAAGGGCAAAGAAAGCCACAGACAACTCTTCCAAAAATGACACCAAAAAGTATAAGAAGACCAAGGACATAAAAAGGAAATCTATTTAATAAACCAGCAACCCCTTTTTTTTGCATTATGTAGTTTTGAAAAGAACCAAGGGGGCAAGCAGCTATAGCACCAGGACATGAGTAGCAGTTGAGCCCTGGCACACAAGCATTTTTGATAGGGCCTTGATAGATTTTTGCATTTTTAAAGCCTGAAAAATTGGCGTTGTAGAGTATGGCAGATGCAAGTTGTATGATTTTTCTTTTGTCTATCTTCACTATCCTATACCGATACACTCAAGACATATGAGCCTTGCTTTCTGATAGACATCATAAAACTCACCATTTTTAATTCCTATGGATATAAAAAGAATGGCAATAATAACGATAAGCATAGTAGATTTTTTAATTGATACTTTATTCATTAATTACAGAATCAAGTGCAGCTTTAAAATCTTCCTCTGAAGTGGCGCCAAGAAAAAACTTTTTGATTTTTTTGTCTTTGCCAACTATATAAGTAGTAGGAATTGCTGTAATATTAAACTTAATACTATAAGCATTGTCTAAATCATATGCTATAGGGAAAGTATAACCTTCTTCACTTATAAAACTATTGACGTCTTCTTCTGTCTCGCCAGAGTCAATCAGTATAAAGTCAACTTTATCTTTGTAAGAGTCATATAGATTTTGAAGTCCTGGCATCTCTGATCTACAAGGAGGACACCAAGTAGCCCAGAAATTGACAAGAGCGGGCTCATCTATTTTACTTAGGTCAAATGTTGAACCTTGATTGGTTTGAAGGACGATATCTGGCATATCCATACCTTCTGAAAGATTTGAGTATGAGACATCTTCTTCAACTTTTTCTTGTGTGTGACTTGCTGAAGAGACAGCACAAGATGTGAAAACGCAAAGTATCGCGAAGATACTTGTAAGATATAAAAACTTTGTGATAAACTTTAACATAGGATACTCCTTATACATTATATTTAATTAAAAAGATCTGCGTGAGAACCAGTTCTAAATAAAAAAAGTTCAAGTTCGTTTTTTTCAATTTTGTATATTAGCAGCCAATCTGGATTTATATGGCATTCTCTAAAAGATTTATATGAACCTTTTAATTCGCGGTCTCTATATTTTTTATCAAGCTTAAGACCTTTAGCAAGGGTGTCGACAACGTTTTCTAATTCTTTGATATTTGCCTTTCTTTTTATCGCTAGCTTCAAATCTTTTTTAAATTGATTTGATGGTACTATTTTAAGCATTATTGACCTCTGAGAGCAAATCTTTAAATGAAGAATAACGTTTGTATTTCTTTTTATCTTTCATGTCAGTATATTCATTTAAAGAAACTTTAGTTGTGTCGCTATAAGTATTTTTGTTGACTGCGAAAGGAATGCCCTCTTCTCTTATCGCTTTTTTTAAAAACATTGTTATAGCAGAAGACATTGTAACACCTAAATCATTGAAAAGATTGTCGGCAGCAGTTTTCAATTTTTTGTCAACTCTTATATTGATATTTGTAGTCATATTAAACCTCCAATATAAACATTATAATTTGCACCAAGAGAATTGTCAATACAAAATAATAATTTGTTTTACAGGGCGTGAAAAAGTTGACAAAAAAGGGCTCTTATGGTATTTTGTATTAATAAAAATATGAAAGATATAAAAAATAAAAGAATAATACTGGCATCTAATTCCCCTCGTCGAAAAGAAATACTTGAAAAAGAAGGGATAGTTTTTGATGTATATGTACCAAAAGGCGTAGAATATGACATAGTAGGAAAGCCCTATAGCAAAGACTTAGTCAATGAATGTGCAAAGAGAAAGGCAGAAAATGCATATAACGAAATAAAAAAGAAAGATAATATAGATGAATTGATTATTGTTACATGTGATACAGTTGTAGTAAAAGATAATATAATTATAGGAAAGCCCAAAGAAAGAAACGAGGCGCAAGATATACTTAAGTCTCTTTCTGGAAAAGAACATGTAGTGTCATCTTCTATCTGTATAGTGATAGATGATAGATGTTTTGTAGATAATGAAGAGACAAAAGTGCGCTTTAGAGAATTAAGCGAAGAAGACATAAGTAGTTATATTGATAGATGTAGGCCTTTTGATAAAGCAGGAAGCTATGGCATACAGGATGAAGGCTTTGACTTTGTAGTTAAGATTGATGGAAATATTGATAATGTAATAGGTTTTCCGAAAGAAACATTTTATAAAATGCTTAAAATGATAGAAGAAAATAATTATGATAAGTAATATAGAAAAAGAAAGAGATAAAAAGAAAATTGGCGATATGTAAAAAACATGGTATAATGTATATACGAAAATTAATAAAAGTGTATAAAAAGTGAGAAAAAATGAAAAGAAATGATATAGATGCATTAGGCCATGCAGGTTGGCGTAAATGTGCAAGAAAAAAGCGATATAAAGATGAAGTTGAAGCAAAGCAGAAAGCAAAAGAGTATCAGATGAGCTATTATTTTTGCGATATTTGCAAGGGGTATCATTTGACGAAGAAAAAATAAGAAAAGGTATTTATTGCTTATAAGTAAGTCTATGCAGCTCTCCTTTTTTCATAAGGTTTAAGAAATCGTTTTGTCTTAGCGCTTCGTATAGGATGATTGCTACGGAGTTTGATAGATTAAGAGATCTTTCGTTTCCTATCATTGGGATGCGGATACAGTGTTCTTCATCATCTTTTAAAATCTCTTCGGGAATTCCAGCAGATTCTTTTCCAAACATTATGTAATCGCCATCTTTAAATTTAACATCAGTGTAAGATTTGTGAGCTTTGGTAGTAGCGAACCAAAGTGTGGGCTCGCATAGCTCGCCCCTACAAGAAGCAGCGGGCTCGCAGTGCTCGCCCATACAGATGGATGAAAAGTAATCTTTGAATGCAGCATAGTTATCGTGTTTATAAAGATTAAGTCTATCCCAATAATCGAGCCCTGCATGGTGGATGCTGGATCTTGTGAGTCTAAAACCCATAGGGTAGATTAAATGAAGAGAACTTCCAGTTGCTACGCAAGTTCTGCCTATATTTCCCGTGTTATCTGGTTTTTCTGGTTCGAGAAGAACGATATTAAACATAATGTATTATTATAATATAAAAAAATACTAATTTCCAATAGAAAGCAGTGCTTTAGTATGTATTGACAAAGTAATACACAAGTGTTATATTGTATATGCCAAGTAGATAGTAAGCTTTGATAAAACAATAACAATTTTAGAAAAGGGAGGTGTCTATGAATACAGGTACATTTACATTTAGAATTGATGAAAAATTGAAAGAAGAAGCAACGAATCTATATGATTCACTTGGGCTTAGCTTATCTTCTGCTATTAATATTTTTTTGAGACAATCTGTTCTTAAAAAGAAATTTCCATGTTCTATAGATTTAGAGATAATGAAAGATTATGAAAAAACCTACCCAAAAGGATTTTTTAAACTCTTTGGATCAGGAAAAAATCTTGATATTGAGGAACCTTTAGAGTTATCATATAAACTTGATAAAAGAGAGGATATGTGATGAAGTACCATCTTGATACCAATATAATTATATATGCATTAAAAGGAACTTATAAAGAAATAGAGAATCACTTTAGATCAATTCCGTTTGAATCAATAGTTATACCAAGAATAGTCGTTGCAGAAATAGAATATGGTGCAAAGAAAAGTAAAAATTATAAACAAACAATCGAAAAATATAATGAGTTTATAAATCATTTTGAAATAATAGATTTTGATGAAAAAGCAAGCAGAAAGTTTGGAGATATAAGATGGACCTTAGAGCAAGCAGGAAAACAAATAGGTCCATATGATTTAATTATAGCATCTACAGTTTTAGCAAATGAAGGAGTGCTTGTAACTCATAATACTAAAGAATTTGAAAGAATAAAAGGATTAAAAATAGAAGATTGGACCAAATAAAAAATGGAAAAGAATGTAGTAAAAGAAAATTATGATGCGATAGTTGTAGGTGCTGGGCATGCGGGGTGCGAGGCAGCTCTTGCTTTGTCGCGGCTCGGACTTAAAACTATTATATTTACAGTTGCGATTGATAGCATCGCACTTATGCCTTGTAATCCTAATATAGGAGGTACAAGTAAGGGTCATATAGTGAGAGAACTTGATGCACTTGGTGGCGAGATGGGGCGATGTATAGACAAGACTTTTATACAATCAAAGATGTTAAATAAAAGCAAGGGCCCAGCAGTTCATTCTCTCCGTGCGCAGGCTGATAAGCAGGCTTATACAAGGGAGATGAGGAGGACACTTGAAAATCAGGAAAATCTTACGATAAGACAAGGGGAAGTGGCGGAAATTATTACAGAAGGGCTCGAACAGCTCGCCCATACTGGTGCGGGCTCGCGCCCCAAGGGCACTTTGTCGCACTCCGCTCGACTAGCTCGCTTCGTAAGCGCTCGGGCGCATGCTTCGCTCCTACAAAGTGAAAAGAAAAGAATAGTTGGTGTAAAAATGGTGTCGGGCGCTACATATTATGCAAAAATAGTGATACTCGCCACAGGGGTCTACCTTAATGCAAGATGTCTCTATGGTGATGTGATAGAACACACAGGACCAAACGGCCTAAAGGCAGCAACACATCTTACAGACAGTCTTATAAAAGAAGGAATAAGCATACAGAGATTCAAGACTGGAACACCAGCTCGTATAGATAAAAGGTCGCTTGACTTTTCTAAGATGGAGGAGCAACTCGGTGATATACCGATAGTACCATTTTCATTTTCTACAGATCCTGATTCTATACAGAAAGAACAAGTCTCATGCTGGCTTACATATACCAATGAAAAAACTCATGATATAATACGAAAAAATATTGATAGATCTCCTCTCTTCTCTGGCGTCATAGAAGGGACAGGGCCAAGATATTGTCCTTCTATAGAAGATAAAGTTATGAAATTTCCAGAAAAAGATAGACACCAGATATTTGTAGAGCCAGAAGGATTATATACCAACGAGATGTATCTATCAGGCATGAGTTCATCTCTTCCTGAAGATGTGCAGCATGCTATGTATAGAACTATGCCGGGATTTGAAAATGCTGTTATCGTTCGTAATGCTTATGCTATAGAGTATGACCTTATAGATGCAACAGAACTAAAGCCGTCTCTAGAGTTTAAAAATATAGAGGGTCTTTTTGGTGCTGGACAAATTAATGGGTCATCGGGATATGAAGAGGCTGCGTGTCAAGGATTTATGGCGGGAGTAAATGCGGCAAGACTCATCAAGGGTCAAGAGCCAGTTGTTCTTAAAAGGTCAGATGGGTATATAGGCGTATTGATAGATGATCTTGTGACAAAAGATAATACAGAGCCTTATCGTATGATGACAAGCAGAGCAGAATATCGTCTTTTACTTCGCCAAGATAATGCAGATCTAAGACTTACTAAAATTGGATATGATATAGGCTTAGTATCTAAAGAAAGGTTAGATTATGTCAATAACAAAAAAGAATTAATAGATAAAGAGATAGAAAGATTAAAGAAGACATATGTAGGAGCAAATGAAAAGATCAATGGTTTTCTTAAAAGTCACGGAGCAACAGAGGTTTTAAGTGGAGTTACAATCGCTGAACTTTGTAAGAGACCAGAGTTGTCTTATGAACTATGTAAAGAAATAGACGAGACAAGGCCAGATCTTCCAAAGGATGTCATAGAGCAAGTGGGTATCGAGATAAAATATGAGGGATATATAGCAAGAGAAAGACAACAAGTGGAAAACTTTAAGAAGATGGAAGGAAAAAAGATACCACAGGATTTTGATTATGATAAAGTTTTGAACCTAAGAATAGAAGCAAGACAAAAGTTAAAAAAATTTAAACCGGAAAACATTGGGCAAGCATCAAGAATTATAGGAGTCTCTCCTGCTGACATATCAGTACTACTTGTATATCTAAAAAGATAGAGAAGAAAGGACCTCTTTAATTATGCTGTCGCTATTGATGTGTAAGATCTCGCGGAGCTTGTCTACACTACCATGTTCTACATACGCATCTGGCAGAGAGAAAAGCTTCACAGTTATATCATATCCATTGTCAAAGACATAGTTTTCTACATCTTGACCTATCCCACCACTTTTTACATTTTCTTCAAGGACCAACAAGGTCTTTATTATTTTGTTCTTAAGTACTTCCTTAATACTGTCAAAATCTATAGGTTTTGCAAATCTTGCATTGATTATAGAGACGGCGATATCTTTCTTAGCCAATTTTTCCTTAATGTGCATTGCGGTAGAAACCATAGAACCAATAGCAAAGATACCGACACTAGCATCTTTTTCGTTAAATAGTATCTCGGCCTTGCCATAAGTTATAGGTTCTCTTTGGTCATGTAAGCTTAAATTGGCCTTGCCTCTTGGGTATCTTATCGCAACAGGACCTGAAACTTTATATATGGCGAAATCCATCATGTCTTGTAATTCTTGATCATTTTTTGGAGCGAGGATAGTCATGTTAGGAATCATCTTAAGAAAGGAGATGTCAAAAATTCCTTGATGAGTCTCTCCGTCCGCACCAACTAATCCTGCTCTATCAATCATAAAGACAACGTGCAAGTTTTGTAAGGCGACATCGTGTATGATCTGATCAAAGGCTCTTTGTAAAAATGACGAATATATGCATACAAGAGGGATTATGCCCCGAGTTGCAAGGCCTGCAGCAAAAGTTACAGCATGTTGCTCTGCTATCTCAACATCGAAAAATCTATCAGGGAAAATCTTAGAAAACTCTGCAAGGCCAGTACCATCTGCCATAGCGGCAGTGATGGCAACTATATTAGCATCATTTTTTGCAAGAGAGATAAGTTTCTTTGAAAATACATCAGTATAAGTAGGTGGTGCATTGTCATCAACGATTATACCCTTTTCTTTGTCAAATGGAGAGACACCGTGATATAAGGTAGGACTCTTCTCTGCTGGAGCATAGCCTTTACCTTTAGTTGTCTTTACATGAATTAGCACAGGCTCAGATGAATTTTTGGCTGTCTCAAGGACATCTTTTAGAACTTTGATATTGTGACCATCTATAGGACCGACATAGTTTATGTTTAGGTCTTCGAAAATCATCCCTTCTGTTGCAATAAACTGCTTTATAATGTTGATTAAACGAACAAGAATCCCCTTGACAAGGAGACCAAAAGAGGATTTTTCCAATTCGTTTTTTAGAGCGTTTTTGATATCTCCATAGCGAGTTGAAGAACGAAGACCAAGAAGAGCTTTGCTTAATCCACCACTACTTTTTGAGATAGACATCTCATTATCATTGAGGATAACCACAAAGTTACTTTTTAGATTGCTTAGATTGTTGAGAGCCTCGAAGGCCATGCCACCAGTTAAAGCTCCATCTCCGATGACAGAGACTACTTTAAAATCTTCGTGCTTTAAGTCTCTTGCTTCACACATGCCAAGACCAGCAGAGATCGAGGTAGAACTATGACCTGTATCAAAAGAATCATAAGGGCTTTCTTTTCTTTTTGGAAAACCGCTTATGCCACCGTATGACCTTATGTAATTAAAAGCATCTTTTCTATCGGTCAAAATCTTATAAGCATATGATTGATGGCCAACATCCCAGATTACTTTGTCTAAAGGGAAATTGTAAGTAGAAAGAAGGGCGATAGTTAATTCAACTACGCCAAGACTTGAGGCTAGATGCCCGCCATTTTTACCGATGCTATCAATGATAACTTCTCTTACTTCGGCCGCAAGCTCATTTAACTCATTGAGACTTAGGTTCTTGATATCATCTGTAGATTTTATTTTATCTAAGGTTGAAAATCCCATATATCTATAAAAAAAACCCTGCAAGGCTTTGCTAATTAACAAGAAAAATGCAGGGTTATAAGAATATATGCTGGTGACCGGAATCGAACCGGTACGGGTATCGCTACCCACAGGATTTTAAGTCCTGCGCGTCTACCAGTTCCGCCATCCCGGCAATAATTGTATATTACAGGAAATCAGAGAAAATTACAAGCAGATATAAAAATCTTATTCTCCGGCAAATTCATCTAGGGCGGAAATGCGTTTTTTGTCTGGTGTAATGCACAGATTTTTTTCCTGTGTCGGTAGAACAAGCCCCTTTGGACCATTTTTTGCCCTGCGAAG
>ERZ842401.8420-NODE-8420-length-10149-cov-3.017931_pt1 | contig 10149 bp, 9 predicted proteins | sample MGYA00521270_ERZ842401 | MGnify/ENA primary metagenome ERZ842401 (study PRJEB31892, sample SAMEA3878208) | bioreactor metagenome | biome: Moose rumen | place: Sweden | collected 2011-10 | study: EMG produced TPA metagenomics assembly of the PRJEB12797 data set... | reverse complement strand
CCTGCGGATTGGATGATTCCTTCGACAAAATTAATAGGCGCTTGAATATAATTGATGAGGGAAATGCTCTTGTAGTAAGAGCCGCAATTGATAATAATATAAACACTATTAATTCATCTTCCATGGGACGACTTTTTGATGCAGTTAGCGCTCTGCTTGATATCTGCCATTCAAACTCCTATGAGGGGCAGGCTCCTATAGAGCTTGAAAATTTTGCATCCACAGCCCAAAAAGGCTATGAATTGCATATCCCTAAAGATGGTGATGTGAGTGGATTGTTTGGGGGGATTTTTAGGGGCTTAGAAGAAAATGTTCCAAGGGAGGAAATTGCCCTTGGATTTATATTGGCTGTTTCAGAGTATATATTAGAAATAGCACAGTCAAACCAGGATAAGCTGGATGAAAATAGACAAATAGTTTTATCCGGAGGGACCTTTTTAAATAGGATTTTATTAGAAGACATAATCGAAAAGCTAGAGGCCCACTCGTTTAATGTGCTTATTGCAAATGCCCTTCCTCCAGGGGACGGAGGCATATGCTTAGGACAGGCTTATGTGATACAATGTAATTATTCTTAGTAAAGGAAAGCACTGTAAGTGCGATTTTTAAGATGTGTGCTGAATAGTTACAACTATAATACAGTATATAGTTTTTTTTCGAGGTAATATTATGTGTGTTGCAATACCAGGATTGGTAAAGAAATTTAAAGACGGTAAGGTAACTGTTGATTTTAATGGTAATGAGGTAGAGGCCTATGCAGGTCTTGTCAATGTAAAGGAAGGGGACTATGCTCTAGTCCATGCTGGATGCGTTATTCAGACCCTTAAAAAGGATGAGGCTGAAGAACTCATAGAACTCATGGGAGGTCTTGAGGGCTAATGGAGATATCTCAGCTTGTAGATTTTTTGAAAAACTATGACGGCAAACCTATCAGATTAATGGAAGTCTGTGGCAGCCATACCCATGCCATAGTAAAACATGGAATCAGAGATTTGCTATCACCAAAGATAGAACTTTTGTCGGGGCCAGGGTGCCCAGTGTGCGTTACACCTACTGCATATATAGACAAGCTTATAGAACTATCCTTAGAAGAGAACACCACTGTGGCTACCTTTGGAGATTTGCTCAGAGTGCCAGGCTCTAAAGAGAGTCTAAACGAGGCAAAGGGTAGAGGGGCATCAGTTGAAATGGTGTATTCTCCAATGGACATTCTAGGTCTTGCAAGTGAAAACCCAGATAAAAAGTATGTTTTTGCAGCAGTCGGATTTGAGACAACAGCACCTGTATATACATTACTTTTAGATCAGGTTCAAGCTATGAATTTGCAAAATGTTAGAATCCTTACAGCCCTAAAGACTATGCCAAATGCTATTTCATATCTTATGGATAACGGGGCAAATATCGACGGATTTATTGCGCCAGGCCATGTCAGCGCAGTTACAGGCGCCTCTTATTTTGACGCCCTTGCTAAAAAATATCAGATTCCATTTGCAGTGTGCGGGTTTGGGGCAAAGGAGCTTGTAATTGGTATTTATGGCCTTGTAAATATGGTAATAAATAATGATTTCTCAGTTAAAAACTACTACACATCAGTGGTAGATGCTGGTCAGAACGATACTATAGTCAGCCAGTTTTCAAAATACTACGATAAGGCTGATGTGGTATGGCGAGGCATGGGCTGTGTAGAGGGCTCTGGTTTAGTACTAAAGGATGAATATAAAAAGTTCGACGCAGGTAGCATAGGATTAGACGAGGATAATAAACGCAATAAAGCCTGTATGTGTGGACAGATACTGATGGGACGAGCAAAGCCTACAGATTGCCCACTGTTTGGAAAGGTCTGCACACCTATGCACCCAGAGGGGGCCTGCATGGTCTCAGAAGAGGGCAGCTGCTTTAATGCGTACAGATAAAATAAGGGAGATACAAGGGATGGACAAGGTAATCATGGAGCATGGCTCGGGAGGCCGTGCAACAGGCGAATTAATAAGAGAAATATTTGAATCTCAGTTTCATAGCGATGTACTTTCAGAGATGGAGGATGCAGCAGTTGTGCCGGGAAGTGGCACTATAGCCATGACCACTGATAGTTTTGTGGTGACTCCTATAGAATTTCCAGGGGGAGACATAGGCAGGCTTTGCATATGTGGTACTGTAAATGATTTGTGTATGCGCGGAGCTATCCCTAAATACATCACTTGCGGATTTATACTAGAAGAGGGAGCAGAAATTGAAACCCTTAGACGCATTGTAAAATCAATGGCGGAGACAGCAGATGAGGCGGGAGTCAAAATCGTAGCTGGTGATACAAAGGTTATCGAGGGGAACGGAGGTATCTACATCAACACAGCGGGTGTTGGTTTCATCCCCGAGGATGTGGATATAAAGGCCAAAAATGCTGAAGATGATGACGTCATCATTGTTTCAGGCAACATTGGTGACCACCATGCAACAGTTCTTAGCAAGCGCATGAACATTAAAAATTCTATTGTGAGTGACAATGCCCCACTTCAGGAGATGGTTACCGCTCTCATAGAAAGTCATATTCCAGTTCATGTCTTGAGAGATGTTACACGTGGCGGTCTTGCTACAGTTTTAAAGGAGCTAGCTGTCGCAAGTGGCTTATGTTTTGAAATTTTTGAAGATAAGCTTCCAGTTGATCCTCAGGTCGAATCTTTATGTGGTCTGCTAGGATTAGACCCACTATATATGGGCAACGAAGGCAAATTAGTAGCTATAGTTCCAAAGGAAAGAGCAGTTGATGCACTAGAAATAATCAGGAGCTGCAAATATGGCGAAAATGCTTGCATGATAGGCTCAGTTGTGGCCCCACAAGATGATTCTACAAAAGGAGCCTTGATTTTAAAAACAGAAATCGGAGGCAGAAGATTTTTAGATATTTTGCAGGGTGAAGGATTGCCTAGAATTTGTTAATTTTTTCCTGCACCACGACTTTTAACAGACTTTTCATAAATAGTTGTATACATTCTGTGCTATAATAGTTTCATACATCCAATTACGTTTGAAATAGGAGGATGGGGTTTGGAAAAGACAGTACTTGTAGTTGATGACTCTAAGTTCATGCGAGCTGTTGTCAAAGGCGAAGTTGAAAGAAATGGCTGGACTGTTATTGCTGAGGCGGACTGTAGCGATGCGGCTGTTGAGAAGTATAAAGAGTTCAAGCCTGGGATAGTTACAATGGACATTACAATGACTGTGGATGGCCACACCATAGGAAGAAGCTCCAACGGTATTGATGCAATCAAACAGATAAAAGAGTTTGATCCTGATGCCAAAATCCTAGTTGTAAGTGCCATGGGTCAAAAGTGTTATGTTATTGAAGCTATCGAAGCCGGGGCAAAGGATTTTGTTATTAAACCTTTTGATGAGGTGAGATTTGCAGAAGCTTTAGCGCATTTTGTATAATTGAATATTTATGCGGCCACCATTTATAATGGTGGTCTTTTTTTGTCAAAAAAACTTGTTAAATACAGGAAACTAATTGCACAAAATCTAGTTTTAAGGATAGGCTAAAAACAAAAACAAACAATAAAAAAGACCGAGTGCTCGGTCTTTTTGAGGGGAGTATAAATAATTAATAAGGGTGCAGCTGGGAAACTCCCAACTACGTGAGTGATTATAATATATAAGTATACATATTGCAATAAAAATTTTTAAATTTAATAATCATTTAAGAATTATAATTCATTGTGCCTCAAACCAGCTCTTGTCATAGTGGCTTCCAGAATTCCATAGAATCCACTCATCATAGCCTGCGTCGTAGACTGCCTGGATTTGTTTTTGGATTGCATCTGCATCATATTCAATGTAGTAATCCAACCAACTTGCGGTGAAGGCCTGAAGCCAAGGTCTGATAGTGGCACATTTATCAGCTGGTAAATCGGATAAAATATTTTTCGAACCAGTTAGTGATGCATATATAGTTTCGTATGGATTCACATCAGGGTGTGCTAAACCGAATTCCCCGTCAGCATAATGTGAAGGATATATCATGGGACATAATATATCTGTTGAGCTGGCCAATGTCTTGTAGTTTTGACCCACATGGGCGGCATCCAAATCACTCTTTATAATAGTTCCAAAAACATCAGCAGTAACAGGCATGTCGTAATCATGTAAAGTCTTTACTGCCTTATCCAAAAATCTGTTTATATATTCTTGTTTTACGGTATCATCCAATTCCACGTTATATATGGCATCAGCTGCATTTTGACCTACTGGAAATCTGACGTAGTCGAACTGTACCTCATCAAAGCCAATATCCTTGCAGGATTTTGCAATGCTAATCAAATAATCCCATACTCTTTCGTCACAAGGATTTACCCAAGCATTTCCGTTTGCATCTGTGACAGGTTCTCCGGTTGCAGTCTTTAACGCCACTTCTGGAACAGCAGTAGAGAGCACTGGGTCCTTAAAACAAGGAATTCTGGCAATTACATAAATGTCCTTTGATTTGAGAGTCTTCATAAGGGCGTCTATATCATGAATATATGGTATGCAAGCTTCTGTTGCCTTCACATCATCATTTTGCATATTGAAGGTGATATTGCCGGCGTCATCCTTTACATCAAGTACAATAGTGTTAAGCTCTGTTTCGTCAATAAGCTCAAGTATTTCTGACATTCGCTCGGAGCCAGCAGTTGGTCCTGTGACATAAATACCTTTTACCTTGGGACGAGTCTTTTCCCAATTCTTAAAATAAGAATATTCTTCGGTAGTTTCGGTTTGGGAAACTGCATCTCCTTCGATTTTATTTTGATTATTGGTGTTTTTGATTGAAACTGTTGCTGCAAATACTATAAGTAAAACAATAATAATAGCGTAAATTATCTTTTTCATGTCCACTCCCTATCATTACCTTTGATTATAGCCAAATTTTATTTATTATTAAACGGATTTTTATTAAAAAAGCCGTCAAATTTTATGGTAGAGAAAGCCTAAAATAGCTATAATGATAAAGGAAGTACATTATTATAGAAAGAATTTTATGAAGACAGAAATTTTTACAATTAGTTGCCCTTGTCACTTTGGACTAGAGGCACCACTTAAAAGAGAAATATACGATTTAGGATATGAAATCACCGAGGTAACGGATGGCAGGGTTACTTTTACGGGCGATGCCGAGGCCATTTGTAGGGCCAACATATATCTTAGGTCTGCAGAAAGAGTATTGATTGAAGTGGGCAGATTTCATGCTACCACTTTTGAAGAGCTATTCCAGGGCATCAAAGCATTGCCATGGGAGAACTATATACCAAAGGATGGCAAGTTTTGGGTGACAAAGGCTACATCTGTAAAGAGTAAGCTATTTTCCCTTACAGACATTCAATCCATAGTAAAAAAGGCTATGGTTGAGCGCATGAAAACTTATTATGACGTCACCTGGTTTGAAGAAAATGGAGCCGATTATCCAGTGCGCATTTTCCTTCTAAAGGATGATGTGATAGTCACATTGGATTCTACCGGTACTCCTCTTCACAAAAGAGGGTATAGGACTTATACCAGCAAGGCGCCTCTTTCGGAGACTATGGCTGCAGCCCTTATAGAGCTCACTCCATGGCACGCAGATAGGATATTAGTCGACCCATTCTGTGGTTCGGGCACATTTTTGATTGAAGCAGCCATGATGGCAGCACATATGGCTCCAGGACTAAACAGGGATTTTACCTCTATGGATTGGGAAAATCTTATCGAGTCTCAGACCTGGAAGGATTGCTTTGACGAAGCCAGGGACGAGGTGGATACAAACATAGAATGTGACCTGCAGGGCTACGATATAGACCCGGAAATGGTAAAGATAGCCAGGCTAAACGCCAAGCAGGCAGGTGTAGACCACCTCATACATTTTCAGGTGAGAGACGTAGGAGATTTACATCATCCTAAAAAATATGGCTTTATCCTGACTAATCCTCCTTATGGCGAGCGTTTGGAGGAGAAAAAGGATTTGCCAGAAATCTATGGAAAACTAGGAAACGCATATAAGGGGCTAGACAGCTGGTCTATGTATGTAATCACCAGCTACGAGGATGCACCTAAATCTATAGGCAAAAAGGCGGACAAAAACCGCAAGATATACAATGGAATGATAAAAACCTACTTTTACCAATTTTTAGGACCAAAGCCAAAGAAAAAGGATTAGGAGAAGATGAAGCTTTCCAAGAGATTTTTGGTATTTGCACTGTTGATTGCAATTACCTTATTTTGGAAATTGAATAATTGGAATGATAAGTATGCAGCAGTGGAACCATTTAGGGGCGCTACCCTTAATGAGGATGTGCTGTATCCTTTGATGTCCAAGAATCTCAACGATTCAAACATGCTAAATATTAGCATAAACGATACGTCCTATTCTAATTCGCAAGGCTATGTGATACTAGATGATAGCCTAAGCCCTGCTTGTTCCTTAGAATTTATTCGCTCGGTATTAAAGGGCTCAGCATTTATGACTGATGATATCAGTGCCACGGTTCAAATAGGTGACAGGGTATATGAGTTTATTGCAAATAACGCAACAGCCACCGAAGATGGTGAGGATATCAACCTAAATGTTTTACCTTCCATGTACATGGGACAGCTATACATAGGCCTAGAAGACTTGTGTGAATATTTTGGCTATGAATACGAATATAACAAGGCTAGCTACAATGTAAATATTAGCTTTGACAAAGTACCATCACTTCCTACCAAATACGATCTTAGGGATGTAAAAAGGGTTAGCAAAATCAGAAATCAAGGTTCCACATCCACTTGTTGGGCCTGCGCTTCCCTAGAGGCATTAGAGTCATCCTTGCTGCCAGCCAAATCATACATCTTTTCTGTGGATGCCATGATAAATGAAAACAGTTTTGGCTTGGACGAATCAGCTGGCGGAGACTATACAATGGCCCTTGCATATCTATTGTCTTGGCAGGGCCCTAGCCTAGATGAGGATGCCGCATCAAGCTTTATTTCCAACTTTACTTCAGCAGAACCAGAATCAGTTAACATTCATTTACAGGAAGCTCATTTTTACGACTCCGAAAACTTAGATGATATAAAAATGGCTGTTTATCAATATGGTGGTGTTTCTACATCCATCTATGCAAGCGTTTCATCTTCTAACTTGACAGGTTCATCTAGCTATAACAGAAAAACAAATTCCTATTGCTATACAGGTGATGCGAAGCCAAATCACGACGTGGTAATAATAGGCTGGGATGACGATTATCCTGCTGAAAATTTTGCAGAGTCGGTACAAGGGGACGGAGCCTTTATCTGCCAAAATAGCTGGGGAACTGGATTTGGTGATGATGGCGTTTTCTACATTTCTTACTACGATTCTAATATAGGCAATCAGGCAGTAAGCTATGTGGGAATAGATACAAACAATACCTACAATTACATCTACCAAAGCGATTTGTGCGGTTGGGTAGGACAGATAGGCTATAGCAAGGAATGGGCTTATGGAGCCAATACCTTCGTGGCAGAGGATGATCAGCAGATTGAAGCGGCTGGCTTTTATGCCTTAGATGACAATACATCATATCAGCTGTATTTTGTTTCCAACTATGAAAACACCAGCACCCTGTCAGAAAAGGAATTGGTTGCGGCAGGCACCTTGGATAAAAAGGGATATTATACAATCAAATTTGACAACGTAAAAACTGTTGCAAAGGGTGAGAGCTTTGCCATAGTTTTATATGTAAATACACCAGATACAAAAAGACCACTGGCTGTAGAATATCAGACTGACAAAATGACTGCTGCCGTTGATATCAGCGATGGCAAAGGATTTATCAGCAATAATGGCCTTGATTGGGAGAACGTGGAGGATGTGGCAAAAGCCAATCTTTGTATCAAGGCATATGCAAATGATGTTATGGAAGTTTTTGAAAGTGACAAATAATGGAACAGAAGTTGATGGGGGCCTGTACGGCTGTGATTTTGGCGGTGGTCATTTTGATGAGCTGCCTGCTTATATATGTGCCTAGCATGCATATCATTGCCCTTAGGGTAAAAGATAGCAAGATGTCTGGTGGCAGAGTTTCTGTCATGGATATGCTTAGCTCTAGCGATGAGATGTTGGATGAGAGCGCAGAAAGCAGAGAAAGTATTCTAAAGGGACATCAAATCAGACTCACTTTACCACAGAATGTTACAAGTGCAAGCGTAGATATAAAAAGCGATTATGTTAATAAGACTACTATCATTACAATAAATGGTATAGGCAAGGATTATTTTAGCAACTACCCTATGAGGGGACAGTCGGACAACATCATGGACGTGACCTACGATAGCGAAAACCTGGTGGGAGTTATAGAAATCACTACCGATAGGGTTTTTGAAGTGGACATGACTTCAGAGGAGGAATACGTTTATATAGATTTTTTGGATCCTCACGAAGTTTATGATTATGTGGTTGTGGTAGATGCAGGGCACGGCTCTAACGTGCCAGGTGCCACTAAAATGGGAGTTTATGAAAAGGATTTAAATCTTGATATAGTTCTTAAACTAAAAGAACTCTTTGATCAATGTGGTGAAAATATTGGTGTGTATTACACCAGAACGGACGATTCCAATCCTTCCTTCGAAAATAGAGTGGGACTTGCTAACGATTCAGGAGCGGATTTATTTTTGTCCGTTCATAACAATTCTACGGCTTCGGGCAGGATGTCATCCATTAATGGTACAGAGGTTATGTACGAGGGAGGAGATTCTACAGGGCAATCCAAAGCCTTTGCCGAGACCTGTCTAAATCATTTGCTAAAGGAACTTGGCTCCAAATCAAAGGGTACAGTAGTAGGTGATGAGGTGTACATAATCAGAATGTCAGAGCCACCTGTGGCTTTGGTAGAGGTGGGCTTCATGACTAATCAGAGGGAATTGGAGCTATTGCAGGACGAAGAATATCAAGGAAAGGCGGCACAGGCATTGTATGATGCAGTGCTGGAATATTTACATGAAAACTAAAATTATATTTGCTACAGGAAATGCCAACAAGATGCGTGAAATCCGAGAGATTTTGGGCGAGGATAAATACGACATAAAGTCCATGAAGGAAGCTGGGATAGATTGCGATATAGTAGAAGACGGCAGCAGTTTTGAAGAAAATTCACTCATAAAAGCTCGTGCTATTGCGGCACTCGCCAAGGATGCAATAGTCTTGGCTGATGATAGTGGACTAGAAATAGATGCCCTAAATAAAGAACCTGGCATATATTCAGCCAGATACATGGGAGAGGATACCTCCTACGATATCAAAAATGCCAATTTAATTGAGCGTCTAGAAGGCGTGGCAAAGGAAGATAGAAGTGCCAGATTCGTATGTGCTGTGTCGGCTGTTTTTCCAAATGGCAGTGAGGCTGTAAAACGAGGCACTATCGAGGGCTACATAGGCTATGAGCCTATGGGAACTAATGGCTTTGGCTATGACCCGATTTTTTATTTGTGGGATAAGGATGTGAGCACGGCTTCGCTTTCCCCAGAGGATAAAAATGCCATAAGCCATAGAGGCAAAGCTCTTAGAATGATAAAGGAAGATATTTTATTATATGAAGATATTAGTAGTAAGTGATACCCATGGCAGGGCAGAAAATCTGCGGGATGCCATCAATATAGAAAAGCCGGATGTAATATATCATTTAGGTGACGGTCAAGGCGTCGAGGATAACATTTGGATGATGTCAGAGGCGCCTGTTGAGTGCGTATGTGGCAACTGTGACTTTGGTGCAAATCTTCCTAGTGAAGTTGTTTTAGATGTTGGAAAACACCGTGTTTTGTTGACCCATGGTCATTATTACGGGGTGAACTACGGCTATGATAAAATATCAGATGCTGATTTTGCAGCCGTAATAAAAGAATATGAAGCAAAATATGGATTTGGTACAAAAAAAATGAGTTTTGTAAATCAAGTAAACGGAAGTCTTACGGCAATAGGCATGCGTGATGAAATAAATAAGAAAGTAGCGCAACGTTTGGTAAAAGCCGCAGAAGCAGGAAGTAATGAAGCAATTGAATTGGTATGTAAAGAATTATTTTATGCAACAGATGGTATAGGTACAGCAGAAGAATTTCTTGAAACGATATTTTCTTGTGCAAACGAAGAAACAATCGGAAAAATTAGCGCAGGATATGAAAAATATAATAAAT
>ERZ842401.8419-NODE-8419-length-10149-cov-51.931643_pt1 | contig 10149 bp, 4 predicted proteins | sample MGYA00521270_ERZ842401 | MGnify/ENA primary metagenome ERZ842401 (study PRJEB31892, sample SAMEA3878208) | bioreactor metagenome | biome: Moose rumen | place: Sweden | collected 2011-10 | study: EMG produced TPA metagenomics assembly of the PRJEB12797 data set... | reverse complement strand
GTGCCGACATCAACATCCGCGTACGTGGTGCAACGTCAGTGACGCAGTCTAACGAGCCGCTGTACATCGTCGACGGTTTCCAGGTCAGCAACATCAACGATATTCCCCCGACGGATATCGCATCTATCGACGTTCTGAAGGACGCTTCCCTGACCGCCATCTACGGTGCAAAGGGTGGTAACGGTGTAGTTGTGGTCACCACCAAGTCTGCCCAGGCAGGTAAGGTTCAGGTGAGCTTCAACGGCCGTCTGAGCGTTTCATCACTGTCTCGCTCGATGGAGCTGATGGGAACTGGCCAGTTCGTTGACTTCCACTACGACCGTGCTGCCGCCAGCGGTACACGCTCTAACTGGTCTCGCCCGTTCCGTGGCAACTTCGGTAACCCCTGGGATAACAACCTGTATTATTATCAAGATACCAACGACTGGCAGGACGAGATTCTGGGCAACAAGCCTATGAGCTACATGGCCAATGTCACCGTAGGCGGTGGTAACGAAAGCACCAAGTTCAACCTGTCGCTGACTCAGTCAGAAGACAAGGGTATTATCCTCGGTTCAGGTGTACGCCGTACCAACGTTAACTTCAAGCTGAACACTAAGATTACCAAGAACCTCGAGTTCACCTACAACCCCAAACTGACCTACCGTCGTGACGAGGGTGCCGGTGGTGCCCACGTAGGTTCCGGCGGTCTGGTTGACCGTGTGCTCCGCTATCAGCCCACAGCCGGTCTCCGTTCATGGGGTTCGTACTCATCCATGGAGTCTGTTGCCGACGCAGAGCTGTTCAACCTGACCAATCCTGTATCCGACATTGCTACTAACACGCAGAAGAAGCACAGCTATACCTTCGCCAACCAGTTTGCACTGAAGTGGACCCCCATCAAGGGCCTCGTGCTCCGCACCGAGGGTAACTACAACATCTCGTTCCGCGAGACCCAGCGCTTCTACGGCTGGCTGACCTCTGAAGGCCAGAAGGCTGTTCACCAGCAGAAGCCCGTAGCCGTGCTGACCAACCGCACCATTGAGTCGTACACCTGGACCAATACGGCCAGCTACGACTTCACCCTGAAGGACGTGCACAACCTGTCGTTCCTGCTGGGTCAGGAAATCTACCACACCCAGTACAAGGAGAACCAGCAGACCGCTCACCTCTTCGGTATTGACGTCAATGGAGAGGACGCCATCAACAACATGGCACTCGGTCAGCCCTACGCAGACGGTACCTACTCCATGCGTTCGACACCTAACCGCACAGCTTCGTTCTTCGGTCAGGCTTCTTATAACTACGACCACAAGTATCTGGTTTCTGCTACACTCCGTGCCGACGGTTCTACCAAGTTTGCTCCCGGCAACCAGTGGGGTTGGTTCCCCTCTATCTCCGGTGCATGGGTCGTCAACAAGGAGAAGTTCCTGAAGGACGTGAAGTGGATTGACCAGTTGAAGATTCGCGCTTCGTTCGGTCTCGCCGGTAACAACAACATCAGCGACGACCTGTGGCGCTTCCTCTATTCGACCAATAACTCAGGCGGTCCTGGCTTCGGCGAGACATCGACCAACGGCGAGCTCTACTACGGCACGCCCAGCAACTATCCTAACAAGGACATCAAGTGGGAGACCACCATCACCCGCAACCTGGCTGCCGACATCTCACTCTGGGGCGGTCGTCTGAGCATCACACCGGAAATCTACTGGAACACGACCAAGGACCTGCTCTACTCGTCCATCATCCCCAGCGTATCCGGTTACACCAAGCAGATGCAGAACATCGGTAAGGTACAGAACAACGGTTGGGAGTTGACCGTCAACGGCGACATTCTCCGCGGTAAGGACTATGTGCTGAGCGCCAACTTCACCCTGGGTCACAACAAGATGACCATCAAGGAGCTGAATGCTACCGACGACATCATCTACGAGAAGGCCGGTGCCTGGAAGTCCAGCGATGAGCAGGACTACATGCTGCAGGTAGGCGGCGAGCTCGGTCTGATGTACGGTTACGTCTTCGACGGTCTGTACACCTGGGATGAGTTCACCTATCCTGAGACCAGCAGCTATCTGGCTACTCCGCGTAGCAAGGGTATGGTCAACGGCATCCTGGTCGGCGGTACGGTTACCGACGGCTACGAGGGCAACAACGCCACCGGCGTCATTGCATCCAACAACGCCGGCTACTCTACGCTGGTTGGTAAGATCAAGCTGAAGGACCTGAACGGCGACGGTCAGATTGACCAGAACGATAAGACCGTCATCGGTCGCACCACGCCGAAGTGGCAGGGTGGTTTCGGTATCAGCGGTCAGTGGAAGGACTTCGACTTCACCGCCAACTTCACCTACATGCTCGACTTCGACGTCTACAACGCTACGGCTTACGCCCTGTCCAGCAACTCGGGCAACCAGAACACCTTCTGGAACGTCTATTCCAAGTTTGCTGACAACCGTTGGCGCTACACCGCTCCTAACGGTTACGTCTACAACGACGTTGACCTGTCAGGCGAGTGTCTCTACAAGAACACTTATATCGACTACGCAGCAACAACCTATTATAAGGCTCTGAATGCCAATACTAACCATTGGAACCCCGCCGACCTGACCACCAACATCATGCTCGATGCCTTTGTCGAGGACGGCTCGTTCATCCGCTGCTCCGATATCACCATCGGCTACACACTGCCGAAGAATATCTCTAAGAAGTTCTATGTAAATAAGGTACGCGCATACGTGTCTGCCTCTAACCTCTTCATCCTGACCAAGTATTCAGGTTACGATCCTGAGGTGGACGTGCAGTCGGGTCTGACTCCTTCAATGGACTACAACCGCTACCCACGTGCCCGTACTTTCTCTTGCGGTCTTAACGTTACTTTCTAATTGATAATTGATAATTGATAATTAAATATGAAAATCAACAAGATATTTATCGGAGGACTGGCTATGCTGTCGCTGACAGCCTGCAACGACTACCTTGATGTAGAGCCAGCAACGAATGTAGCCGACCTGGAGTCCGTCTACAGCGCCGAATCCGAGGTTGACAAAGCCCTGAACGGTGTCTATGCCAAGATTCAGACTGATGCAACGTTCGGCAGCGACCTGTACGTGACCTTCCAGCTGAACAGCGATGTCGACTTTGCTTCCAACGGTAACGAAACAGCCCAGGGCAACCAGCCCCGTCGCTTCGACCTGCGTGCTGATGCCAGCAACGTGGAGAAACTCTGGAACAACCTGTATTCAGGCGTAGAAGCTGCCAACGAGTTCATCTATAACCTGCAGAACAGCCCCCTCTACGTAGAGGGTACGACCACTGAGGCCGTAGAGACCGACAACGGTCTGGAGAACAAGGAAGTTCCCGAGGTCACCAACCTGACCCAGATGATGGGTGAGGCCAAGGTGATGCGTGCCATGTTCTACCATGAGCTGCTGAGCTACTGGGGTGACATCCCCTTCACCATGAAGGCTACCTTTGAGACTGAGAACCTGCTGCCCGAGATGACCAAGCGTCAGGAGGTGAGCGACGCACTGATTGCCGACCTGCGCCACGCCGCAGAGTATATGAAGTCAGACAAGGTGACAACCACCGGTGCTCCTGAGCGCATCAGCAAGGAGGCTGCCTACGCTATGATAGCCCGTCTGGCCCTGCAGGCTGGCGGTTACTCGCTGAACCACGCCGAGGGCGACGCCTTGAACTACAGCATGACGCGTCCCAGCAACTACAAGGAGTACTACCAGATAGCCCGCGACTATACGAAGAAGATTATCGATGCCGGCGGTCATGCGCTGAACAAGAGCTACGCACAGGTGTTCATCGACGAGTGTAACTTCAACGTAGCCACAGGCGACGACCCCATCTTCGAGATTCCCTTCGCTGTGGGTTCTACCAGCAGCTGGGGCTACCAGCAGGGTCCTGCCAGCAGCGTAGACACCGCTGTTGAAGATGACTATGCCAACTCTGCATGGGGTGAGGCCAAGGGTAACTCACAGGTATCTTACTTCTACCGTCACCAGTTTGACGAGGGCGACCTGCGCCGTGACTACGTCTGCGGTATGTGGGGATATGGTGCCCAGGGACAGCCTAACATCCGCATCCTCGGATCTTCCGTCTACAGCATCTACAACAACAAGTGGTCTAAGCTGTGGAGCAGCACCCAGTTCGGCAAGAGCACGACCTCTGCCACCGGTATCAACTTCGCCTACATCCGCTATGCTGACGTGCTGCTGATGTTTGCCGAGGCCGAGAACGAGCTGAACGGCCCGACAGCTGCTGCACAGGATGCCCTGAAGCAGGTTCGCCGCCGTGCCTTCGACGCAGCTAACTACGCTGACAAGGTTGACGCTTACGTGGCCACCGCTGCAACTTCGAAGGATGACTTCCTGAAAGCTGTGCTCGACGAGCGTAAGTTTGAGTTCGCCGGTGAGAACATGCGTTGGAAGGATCTCGTCCGCAACAACATGTACAGCGAGAAGCTGTTCTACACCTTCATGACCTATCTGGCAGTAGCCGAGGACATGGGTGGTAACACCAGCTACATGGATATGGTTGAGGAGTACGAAGGCATCAAGTACAGTGAACTGTCCACTGCTGATATTTTCTACACGTACGTGGAGAACTACAACAACGGCGGCGTGGTGAACAACGTTTGCAACGCCTACTTCCCCAACAGCAGCCTGCCCATGCTCTACATTGTCAATCCTTACAGCCAAGGCAACCAGCCCAGCCAGGCTCCCCAGGCATACTTCGATGCCAACGGTCTGAACCTGAAGGCCATCTCACTGCAGAGCATAACGGGTCTGTCTTCGTCCAGCAGCAGCATCGGATGGATTAACTCCGGCAACAACAACAGTCCTGACTGGTCGAACGACGGTACACCCCGCAGCCAGATTTACTATTCTCTGTATGGTTACATCCGTGGTGACGAGCAGACTGGCGGACTTCGCGTGGTCAGCAATGGTGCACCCGTTGCCCTCAATGTCAACACCGACAATCCTCAGAGCACGGTCAACAGCCTGCCTGCAGTACGCTATCTGCTGCCTATCCCCCAGGAGGCCATTGTCCGTTCGAGCGGTGCCTACAAGAACTACTACGGCTATTAATGAGTAACATTGCTATTAAAACAGAAAAGAACATATCCATATGAAAAAGATATTTTTAATGACATTGGCACTGCTGTCCACCCTGTCGTTCTACTCCTGTAAGGACAACGACAACTGGGGCAGCACCGACGAGGAAAACCGTCTGTTCCGCCCGATGTTCCGCACCAACGACAACACCGGTAAGAGCAGTGACCCCTATCTGTGCGCCATTGAAGACTACAACGACATCCACATGTACTGGTATCTGGTGGACGATGCCGTAGCCTACGAAGTAAAGTGGGCTGCCTTCTCCTGGATTTCCAGTGGTGAACAGGGATGGGAAGAGTGCGACGCACATGTCGACGACAAGCACCTCGAGGGCGACGTGGTCATCTCAGACCCCGCCAAGTTCGACCTGTTGCTGAAGAACCGCCCCTACAGTACAAAGTACGGCTTTGCCATCCGTGCCCTGCACTCGTTCGATGCCAGCGGCCTGTCGCTCTACGAGGGCGAGCCCGGCGTGTACGACGTGCTGGAGAAAGCAGCTGCCTGGAAGGACGACCCCATGAACTCTAAGTGGAACGGCTACGGCACGCTGCGCCAGTGGGCCGACTACTACGCAATGGAGACACAGGGCCGCGACTGGGTGCCCGGCGTCATTCAGGTGTCTGACATCACCAAGACCACCATGCACCTGACGCTGAACCGTAGCATTGCCGGCTATAAGGATGATGAAAAGACCAAGATGCGTGCCCGCTGGAACTTCCTGGATGCCGACTCTACAGTGGTCAAGGTCGACTACCTGACCGTTACTCCGTCATCGGCCAACCCCGACGCTGTGGTTCCCGCCAAGTGGCAGAAGTACACCATCAAGGAGAGCGACTGGGAAGACAACATCTGCAATATTGACCTGGACGGTCTGCAGGAGAATGCCATCTACACCATCGACGTATGGGACGAGAGCATTGCACTGAGCATCGATGCCTGCTACAACTCTATGCTGAAGCGTACCAAGGGTGATCCTGCTCCTCCCATTCTGATCAAGCACGAGGCTACCGCTGTCGACACCGTAGGTAACAACCCGTACGACATCTCTCAGTACAACTCGATGAAGCTTGACAACATCCTGAACGAGTACATTGCCGGCAACGAGGCTGAGAACCAGGTGTTCTATCTGGAAGGCGGCAAGACCTACCACGTATCGAGCAACATCTCTATCTACAAGGGCTTCACGCTGCGTACCAATCCTGAGGACCTGGCACAGGGCAAGCGCGCCAAGTTCTACCTGAGCGGTATGACAAAAACTGGTGCCAACGTCAATACTTGTAACTTCATGATTGGCCGTCAGCCTGTATCGGGTGAGAACTCGGCTATCCCCATCGACGTAGACTCCGTCCGCTTCATGGACCTCGACGTTGACGTGCCTCAGGCCGGTAACTACGGATCAGCACAGGAAGGTACAGCCAACTCAAGCGGTAACTACTTCATGAACATGTACTCGAACGGTATGGGTATCAACGTCACCCTGCTGGAGTGGAACAACTGTACGTTCCAGGGCATCGTCCGCGGATTCTTCCGTATCCAGGGTTCGAACGACTTCAACATTGCTCACATCAAGATGATTGACTGTCAGCACTACAACTGCGGTTACTACCAGCAGAACGGTGGTGGCTATGGCTACATCTTCGCCGACCACAACGGTAAGCCCAAGTCAAACATTCTGGCAGATGTGGAGATTGCCGGCTGCGTATTCTATGACAGTCCGAAGGGAAACCTCTTAACTGACCAGAACCGTAACCTGCAGTGGGATGAGAGCGTACGCTGGAACATCAACATCCACCACAACACGTTCGTGAACTTCAATACTCGTGCAAATACGGCAATCATCAACACCCGCTACAACCCTGGCGGCTCTTACCTGGCCTTCCACGACAACGTAATCATCCTAACCTATGACGAAGCTGACGTGAACCGTAACATGGGTAGTGCTGGTTGGGACACCCGTAACATCCAGGGTGGTGACGGATCTGGTAAGGTAACATTCGACATCTACAATAACTGGACAACGAATGATCCGAAGCTGACCAACGGACAGCCGTTTGCAGCCAATGCCTTCAATGCAAGCAGTAACTGCCCATACAAGACCGCATGGCGTACCGTCTGTGACTATCTTGCAGGTCCCGATGAACTTGCCGTACATCTGGAAGAGAGCCTGAAGGCTACCGACCTGATGGTAGCTCCTAACCCGCAGAACTTCGTAGGTGAGAAGCCCACCGCACGAGACCACCACACTGACACTGGCATTGACGGTCTGTACTATCAGCAGACTCCTGCCGTGCTGAACTCTGACATCTACAAGAGCGGCGCCGGTGCTCCGATGCTCCGCAATGGCAAGAAATAAGTAAAAAGTAAACCGTAAAAAGTTAAATGAATATGAAAGCATTTAAATATGTAAGCGTTCTGCTGGTCATGGTAGCCATGTCTGCCACATTCTTCAGCTGCGACAGAGATAACGACATCACAGCTCCGGCTGTGGTTGACTCCAACGCAGAAGTGAACGGCAAGACGATGTACTGGATTGACTTCACGCTGAGCAATCCCGGCAGCCTGAGCCAGGCCGCACAGGACCGTTTCATCGAACTGCGCGACACCACCATCTATGGTGACAAGGGCATCAAGATCATTGAGCACCCGATGTATGTCACACGGGACTATGCCTTTACTAACTTCAACGCTGTGGCTGCCGTTCCTGCAGCTGAGAGCGACATCGTGCAGAAGATCATGATTCCTACGGCTAAGATTCAGAAGGTCCGTGACTTCGCCGTCACCATGACCCTCTCGAAGGACAGTATGAACACCGTGCTGGCAACCTACACCTGGGATGCCGCAAATGTCATCTCTGCCAACGATCTGAACTAAAACACTCATCTTCTATAAACGCTATGAGGGCGGACCCGCAACGGTCCGCCCTCAGTGTTTTCCGTTATTTTTGCGGCTAAACCAAAAATAAATTGCGATTTTGTTTGGTGGTTTGGAGACTTTTTCGTACCTTCGCACCCGTTATGCGTCATTGCGAACGCCAAAAACCTGAAACAATGAATCTGAAGTATGCCACATATCTGCTGATGCTCTTCGCTGCCACGATGGCCTTTGCCTGTGGGGGTGAGGACGACGAACAGGCGCAGCCTGAGCAGGTGGCCATGCCGATGTTTCGCATGAGCGAGTTGACGGGCAAGCCCTTCCCCGAGGACTCATTAGAGACGCATGCCCAGGGCAACAGCGTTCATCTGCACTGGTTTGCCGTCAGCAACTGTGCCGGCTACGAGATTATGTACGCCCTGCGCGACAGCATCGCCGGCAACGACAGCCTGTGGGCCAACCCCAACATGATTGTCGAGCGCTTCACCGTCAGTCCGGAGAAGACGGACACCATTATTGAAGGGCTGCAGTATGCTACCGACTATTCGTTTGCCATTCGGGCACTGTCTGTAGCAGGCGACACCTTCCACTCCAATTGGTTTGGCATTGGCGACAGCCGTCAGTGGGCAGAACAATGCCACCGAATGACAGAAGACGCTGACGAATAAAGCATTCCCCCTCCTTACGCCGCACACTCCCCTGCCTCATGCGTAATCGCATGTCGTAAACCTTTTCGTAAACCTTTTCGTGCTTTTTGTTGCATTAAAAAGGTTAAAAGTTTGGCGCTTTCACGGATTTTCCGTAAATTTGCAACGGATTGTATGTGGGTACTGATACAACACGTAGAAATATTCCGCATTCCAAAGAAAACTGAACTAAGAAAGAACATCTATTTACTAACAATAATTAAACTAAAAAAACAAAAGCGTATGAAGAAAATTTTTACCCTTATTGCTGTAGCCGCCATGGCTATTAGTGCAAATGCCACTGAAATCTTTAGTTTCAAGTTGACTGAAGGTGCCACCAACTTATCTATTGACGCAGACAATGAGATAACCTTAAAAAATGGCACAACAGAATACACTTTTTTCACCATCACAGAGGGTGCATCTTTCTCTATTTACAATGGTCACAGCAGTAAAGCTGCTAACATGATTACTGGTGGAAAAGTAAGTTTAGGAAACTCTGGCGGTTCTTATGCCACAGTAACGCTGCCACAAGGAGTCACTCTGAAAGCGGGCGACGTTATCAAACTGTTAGACGGTTCTACCAAAGGTGGAGCAATCTCATTCAATGACACTAAGCAGTCTAACGACAATATGGATGACAACAACGAGTTCATTGTTCCTGCAGCAGGCGAAGGACAGAGCAGATTCTTTATCTGGCGTGGTGCCTCTAAACCTCAGTTCTCAGGTGTTACCGTTGAGCGCAATGAGAATCAGGTCGTAGCACCTGCTATTTCCATTTCAAACGGAACGATTGTGATGTCTTCTGCCACTGAGGGCGCTTCTATCTACTACTCCACTGCCTCTGGTGTCACTGCGTCTACCGGCACGCTCTACACTGCTCCTATTGCCATTACCGGTTCGGCAACCTACTATGCAATTGCCACCAAGGATGGAATGGAGGTTTCTAAGGAAACCAGCAAGGCCGTAGAGTACTACACCGTTCCCGCTGAGGCTACCCTTGCAGCTACCTTGCAAGCTCCTTCTGATATTGCTGCTGGTGGTGATGACGAAGAATTGGAATCGCTTTCAAGTGGTACATTCACCGCTACTAAGGTAGAGGCTGATGCCGTGCTTTCAAATTCTGCAGCATGGGGTGGCAGCTCTGCTTTCCAGGGTCTCGTTAAGGTAAAGAAGACTATTACCATCGCGACTACCGGTGACAAGGATATTGTGGCTATCAAGGTGAAGGGTATCTCTAACTCTGATGGTAACGGACAGACTGTTACTGCTACAGGCATGAAATTCACCACAGACTGCAACATGCTGCCTGCACGTGACGCAGCAACGGAGCCTGGCGTTGTAGAACTCGTAGCCGAAACACCCGCCAAGGAGTTCAAAGTTTACTTCTCCGGTCAGGCTCGTGTTAAGTTCGAGATTTATACAGGTGGTGCCTCTGGCATCCAGACCGTCAAGGCTGACGCTGTGAACGCTCCTGCCTACAACCT
>ERZ842401.8418-NODE-8418-length-10150-cov-45.922041_pt1 | contig 10150 bp, 9 predicted proteins | sample MGYA00521270_ERZ842401 | MGnify/ENA primary metagenome ERZ842401 (study PRJEB31892, sample SAMEA3878208) | bioreactor metagenome | biome: Moose rumen | place: Sweden | collected 2011-10 | study: EMG produced TPA metagenomics assembly of the PRJEB12797 data set... | reverse complement strand
GAGGAAGAGCCTGCGGTTGTTGAGGAAGAGCCAGTTGTCATAGCAGACGAACCGGCTGCCGTGGTTGAAGAACCTGAGGAGGCTCCCGTTGCACAGCCGTTGATGGACGTGGTTGAGGAGCAGCCTGATGCGGATGCGGAATCGCCAGAAGAACAGTTTGTGCCCGACGAAGAGGAAGAACCTCGTCCTTGGGGGCGCTGGCTTTTGTGTGCATTGGGTGTTCTTGCATTGATGGCGCTTTCGGCGTATGGTGGCTATTATTTTGGAACACAGCAGCAAGCAGCATTACAGACGGTTCCAGATACTGTCATTGTTCGAGATACCGTGATGGTCGCCTCCGTTGATACGGTGACAGCTTCCGCCAATGAGCCTGATGCCGAACCCGTGAGGTTGGAACCCGAAAAAACAGCCACTCAGGTTGAACCGGTCAAGGCAGGGTCTGTCAAGGAAAAACCTGTCCAGTCAGAACCCGCTGCGGAATCGGTGGACAAGTACGCCCAAAAGGATGCGCGTGTTCGTCTGGGAGCCTACCGTATTGTAGGTTTGGACCACGAGGTGAAGGTGCTGGCCGGACAGACGTTCTACAGCATCTGCCGTGCGAACCTGGGGCCGGACATGGAATGCTACGTGGAGGTGTACAACGATCTGCCCAGCAACCCGAAAATCAAGGAAGGTCAGGTCATCAAGATTCCCAAGCTACAACTCAAGAAGAGGCGCAAGTAGTCGAGATAGTTGAAAAGTTTCTTAAAATGTAAGTTTTAGGAAACTTTTTTAATATTATTTAGGCATGTGCATGGACGCTATAAGCGCGGAATTGCGTACTTTTGCAACCTGAAAATAGAAAACAGTAAATTTGTAAATCGTAAATAATATTATGGCAGAAGCTATTGACATCCGTGAGTTGAATCTCCGGATAGAACAACAGAGTGGATTCGTGACCAATCTGACGACTGGCATGGATCAGGTAATTGTAGGACAGAAACACTTGGTGGACTCGCTGTTGATTGGCTTGCTCAGTGACGGTAACATCCTGTTGGAGGGTGTGCCGGGCTTGGCTAAGACGCTGGCCATCAAGACGCTGTCGCAGCTGATTGACGCGACCTACAGCCGTATTCAGTTTACACCTGACCTGTTGCCGGCTGACGTGACGGGTACGATGATTTACTCGCAGAAGGACGAGAAGTTTCAGGTAAAGAAAGGTCCTGTATTTGCCAACTTTGTGCTGGCTGACGAGATTAACCGTGCTCCGGCCAAGGTGCAGAGCGCACTGCTGGAGGCCATGCAGGAGAAGCAGGTAACCATCGGTAGTGATACGTTTAACCTGCCCAACCCGTTCCTGGTGATGGCTACGCAGAACCCGATAGAGCAGGAAGGCACCTATCCGCTGCCCGAGGCACAGGTAGACCGCTTCATGCTGAAAGTGGTCATCGGCTATCCTACTATTGACGAGGAGAAGAAGATTATCCGTGAGAACATCGGCGAGGGCCTGCCCAAGGTGACGCCTGTGACGACGGCCGACGAGATATTGAAGGCGCGTTCAGTGGTGCGCGAAGTATATATAGACGAGAAGATAGAACAGTACATTGCAGACATCGTCTTTGCCACGCGCTATCCCGACCGCTACGGACTGAAAGATATGAAGGACATGATTTCGTTTGGCGGTTCGCCCCGTGCCTCCATCAATCTGGCCAAGGCTGCCCGAGCTTATGCGTTTATCAAGCGTCGCGGCTACGTGGTACCTGAGGACGTACGTGCCGTGGCTCACGACGTGCTGCGCCACCGCATTGGACTGACTTACGAGGCTGAGGCTTCGAATGTCACCAGCGAGGAGATTGTCTCAAAGATTATCAATAAGGTCGAAGTGCCCTAAAGAGTGAAAAGTGAAGAGTGAAAAGTGAATAATTTGCTGCCGCTCAATGGAGACATCTGAAATCTTAAAAAGAGTACGGAAGATAGAGATCAAGGCGCGCGGCCTGAGTTCGAACGTCTTCGCCGGTCAGTACCATTCCGCCTTCAAGGGCAGGGGAATGGCCTTCAGCGAGGTGCGCGAGTATCAGTATGGCGACGACGTGCGCGACATTGACTGGAACGTGACGGCGCGCTTCCATCGTCCCTATGTCAAGGTGTTCGAGGAGGAGCGCGAACTGACGGTGATGCTGCTGATAGACGTCAGCGGCTCGTTGGACTTCGGTACCCAGCGCCAGATGAAGCGCGACATGGTGACAGAGATTGCTGCCACCATCGCTTTCTCAGCCATTCAGAACAACGACAAGATTGGCGTGGTGTTCTTCTCTGACCGCATAGAGAAGTATATTCCGCCCAAGAAGGGTCGTAAGCACATTCTCTATATCATCCGCGAGATGCTGGACTTCAAGCCCGAGTCAAAGCGTACTGATGTGAAGCAGGCTCTGGAGTTTCTGACCAGCGTGTCGAAGCGTCGCTGCACGGCCTTTGTGCTGAGTGACTTCTACGACCGTCAGGACTTTCTGCAGCCCTTGCAGATTGCCAACCGTAAGCACGACGTGGTGGCCTTGCAGGTCTACGACCTCCGTGCCCGTGAGTTGCCCGACGTGGGACTAATGCGTGTAGTGGATGCCGAGACGGGCTTTGAACAATACATTGACACGTCGAGCCGCCGCCTGCGTCAGGCACACGAGAAATACTGGCGCCAGCGTCAGGAGCAACTGCGTGAGACGATGAACAAGAGCAATGTTGACTTGGTGTCGATAGCCACCAACGAAGACTATGTGAAGGCGTTGCTGATGCTGTTTAAACAAAGAAGCTGACGGGAAAAGCAAGAAAAAGGAAAAAAAGTAAAAAGGTAAAAAGTAAAAGATGAGAGATACAATATACGATAAGGTAGCAAGGTGGGTAAGATGGTTTTTACCTTTTTACCTTTTTACCTTTTTACCATTATCTATGTTGGCACAAGGGAGCGTTCAGGCAAAGATAGAGCCGATGGAGATGATGATTGGCGAGCAGGCACAGGTCACGCTGACCGTGCAGGCAGCCGCCGATGCCAAGGTGGAATGGCCAACGTTCCAGCCCCGCCAGCAGTTGGTGCCGGGTGTCGAGGTGCTGGCCAGTCACACGGGCCAGCCAGGAACCATGACCGTCATCCTGACTTCGTTTGATGGTAATCTGTATCATCTGCCTCCCTTCACCGTGAAGATCAACGGCAAGGAGGTGAAGTCAGCCGACTTGGCGCTGAAGGTCATCGAGATGGAAGTGGATACCACGCAGCTGAATAAGTTCTTCGGACCGAAGGACGTGCAGGACAATCCCTTCCAGTGGAGCGACTGGGCGCCGGCCTTTTGGCTCAGCGTGCTGATGCTGGTGCTGATAGCTGTGGGCTACTGGCTTTACCTGCGCCTCCGTAACAACAAACCCATCATTGCTCACATCAAGATTGTGAAGCGCCTGCTGCCCCACCAGAAAGCCATGAAGGAGATTGAGCAGATCAAGGCCGACAAGATGGTGACTGCGGAGAACCCGAAGGAATACTACACGAAGCTGACCGATACGCTGCGCAAATATATTGAGGAGCGTTACGGCTTCTCTGCCATGGAGATGACCAGTTCCGAGATTATTGAGCGCCTGATGTCGACGGGCGACCAGCAGTCGCTGGACGAGCTGCGCCAGCTCTTTATGACCGCCGACCTTGTGAAGTTTGCCAAGTATTCGACGATGATTAACGAGAACGACGCCAACCTGGTTTCGGCCATTGACTTCATCAACCAGACCAAGCTGGAGAACCAGCCTGTAGAGGAGGTGCAGAAGCCTGTACTCTCCGAGGCCGACCAGCGTAGTCAGAAGGAGCGCCGTGTGCTGAAGGGCGTCATCTGGGGCATCGCTGTCGTGACAGCCGTCCTGTTCTGCTACGTTGTCTACTCGGTCTGGCAGCTGCTGTCGTAAAAGGTAAAAAAAGTAAAAAGGTAAAAGAGTAAATGGAATTTGCCAATAAAGAATATCTGTTGCTGCTCCTGTTGCTGATACCTTATATCGTTTGGTATCTGATGTACAGGAAGAAGAGCGAGCCTACGATGCGCATGAGCGATACCAACGCTTATCGCTATGCACCCCGCTCGTGGAAAGTGACGCTTATGCCGTTGCAGCCGTTGTTGCGCATGGCGGTCTTCACGCTGGTCGTGCTGGTGCTGGCCCGTCCGCAGACACAGAACTCGTGGAAGAACCAGACGGTAGAGGGCATCGACATCATGCTGGCCATGGACGTCTCGACGTCGATGCTGGCCGAAGACCTGAAGCCCAACCGCATAGAGGCTGCCAAGCAGGTGGCCGCCGAGTTTATTACGGGCCGTCCCAACGACAACATCGGCCTGTCGATCTTTGCCGGCGAGGCTTTTACGCAGTGCCCCATGACCACCGACCACGCCTCGCTGCTCAATCTGTTGCAGGGCGTGCGCACCGATATTGCTGCCCGCGGACTCATTGAGGACGGTACGGCCATCGGCATGGGACTGGCCAATGCCGTCAGCCGACTGAAGGACTCGAAGGCCAAGAGCCGCGTGGTCATTCTGCTGACCGACGGCTCCAACAACCGCGGCGACCTGTCGCCCATGACGGCTGCCGAGATTGCTAAGAGTCTGGGCATCCGCGTCTATACCATCGGCGTGGGTACCAACAAGGTGGCTCCCTATCCGATGCAGGTGGCCGGTGGCGTGCAGTATGTCAACATTCCCGTGGAGATTGACACCAAGACGCTGAGCGAGATAGCCGCTGCCACCGACGGCGACTTCTACCGCGCCACCAACAACCGCGAGCTGCAGAACATCTACAAGGAGATTGACAAGCTGGAGAAGTCGAAGCTGAATGTCAAGAAGTTCAGCAAGAAGTTCGAGGCCTACCAGCCTTTTGCGCTGGCTGCCGCGCTCCTGCTGCTGCTCGAGATATTGCTCAGAATAACCGTATTTAGAAAACTTCCGTAACCGATTATGTTTAGATTCGAATCGCCTATATACCTATATCTGTTAATCGTCATCCCGCTGCTCATCGTGGTGCGCTGGCTGATGGTGCGCCAGCAGAAGCGGCGCCTGCGCCGATTCGGCGATCCCGAGCTGGTGCGCCAGCTCATGCCCGACGTGTCGCGCCTGCGCCCGGCAGTCAAGTTCTGGCTGTTATTAGGAGCCCTGGCGTTGCTCATCGTCATGCTGGCCCGTCCGCAGATGGGAACGAAGATCAGTCACGAGAAGCGCACCGGCATCGAGACCATCATCTGCATGGATATCAGCAACTCGATGCTGGCCGAGGACGTGGCGCCAAGTCGTCTGGACCGCTCGAAGATGATGGTGGAGAACCTGGTGGACCACTTCACCAACGACAAGATAGGACTCATTGTGTTTGCGGGCGACGCCTTTGTGCAGCTGCCCATCACGAGCGACTATGTCAGTGCGAAGATGTTCCTGTCCAGCATCTCGCCCGCGATGATGGCTACGCAGGGCACCGACATCGCCGCCGCCATCAACATGGCCAGCCACAGCTTTACGCAGCAGGAGGGCGTGGGCAAGGCCATCATTGTCATCACCGACGGCGAGGATCATGAGGGTGGGGCGATGGAGGCCGCCAAGGACGCCCGCGAGAAAGGTATGAACACCTACGTCTTAGGTGTCGGCTCGCCCAACGGAGCGCCCATCCCCACGGGCAATGGCGACTACTTGAAGGACAATACGGGTCAGACCGTCATGACGGGACTGAACGAAGAGATGTGCCGCCAGCTGGCCGATGCCGGCGGTGGTGCCTACATCCATGTCGAGAACAACAGCCGTGCCCAGGAACAGTTGGACAACGAGCTGGACAAGCTGGCGAAGAAAGAGATTTCGTCCACCATTTACAGCGACTACGACGAGCAGTTCCAGGCCGTGGGCATCATTGTCCTGCTGCTGCTCATTGTCGAGATATGCATCTTGGAAATCAAGAATCCGCTGCTCAGGGGTGTAAGCCTGTTTAGGAGAAAAGCAATAAAAAGGTAAAAAAGTAAAAGATGAGATATGATTTATTTAATAAGGTGCAAGGTTGGGTGAAATGGTTTTTACCTTTTTACCTTTTTACCTTTTTACCTTTAGCAGTGCAGGCTCAGAGCGACCGCCAGCTGGTGCGTCAGGGCAACAAGCAGTTCCGCAAGGGCAACGCGGCCGACGCCGAGGTGTCCTACCGCAAGGCGGTGGAGAAAAACCAGCGCAACCCGCAAGCCAACTACAATCTGGGTAATGCACTGATGCAGCAGCGCAAGGACTCGCTGGCCACGGCCCAGTTGGAGACGGCTGCCAAGTTGGAGACCAATCCGCTGCGACAGGCACAGGCCTACCACAACATCGGCGTCATCTGCCAGCAGCACAAGATGTACGGCGAGGCCATCGAAGCCTACAAGGAGGCTTTGCGCAACAATCCTGCCGACGACGAGACACGTTACAACCTGGAGCTGTGCAAGCGTCAGCAGAAACAGCAGGACCAGAACCAGCAGAACCAGGACAACAAGAACCAGAAAGACGATAAGGACAAGCAGGACCAGCAGAAGCAAGACCAGAAGAAGGACGAGCAGAAGCAGGACCAGCAACAGCAGCAGGACAAGCAGCAGATGAGCAAGGAGAACGCCGAGCAGCTGCTAAATGCTGCCATGCAGGAAGAGAAGCAGACGCAGGAGCGCATGAAGAAGGCTCAGCAGCCGCAGCAGCGCCGCCGTCTGGAGAAGAACTGGTGATAGGAAAAGGTAAAAAAGTAAAAAGGTAAAAAAGTAAAAGAGTAAAAAAGAAAGAGATGAGAAATAATATATCCGATAAGGTAGCAAGGTGGGTGAGAGGTTTTTTACCTTTTTACCTTTTTACCTTTTTACCTTTATCTGCGCTGGCACAGTCGCTCACCGGTCGTGCCCCACAGCAGGTGGCCGTGGGTGAGCAGTTCCGGCTGAGCTATACGGTGAACACGGACGAAGCCAAGGGTTTCCGCGCCGGACAGATTCCCGACGCCTTCGAGGTGCTCATGGGACCGTCGACGTCGACGCAGTCGAGCTTTCAGATGGTGAACGGCCATATGTCGAGCTCGGCCAGCATCACCTATACTTACATTCTGTCGGCCACGAAGAATGGCTCGTTCACCATTCCTGCCGCCCACGTCACGGTGGACGGTAAGACGGTGACGTCCAACGAGTTGCACATTAAGGTTTCAGGACAGGCTCAGAGCGGACAGCAGGGCGGTCGACAGCAGCAACAGCAGAGCGGCAACGGCGAGGTGCGCGCCGCCGGCACAGCCATCTCGGGCAGCGACCTGTTCATCAAGGTGTCGGCGTCGAAGCAGCACGTCCGCGAGCAGGAGGCCATCCTGCTGACCTACAAGGTGTACACCCTGGTGGGACTGACGCAGCTGAACGGTAAGATGGCCGACCTGAAGAGCTTCTACACCCGCGAGGTGCCGCTGCCGCAGGAGAAGCAGTTCCACATTGAGACGCTGAACGGCCGTCCTTACCGCACCGTCACGTGGCAGCAGTACGTCATGTTCCCGCAGGCCACGGGCAAACTCGAGGTACCCAGCCTGACGTACGAGGGCATCGTGGTGCAGCAGAACCGTAACATCGACCCCTTCGAGGCTTTCTTCAATGGCGGCTCCGGCTATGTCGAGGTGAAGAAGCAGATCAAGGCGCCGGGCATCACTATCCAGGTAGACCCGCTGCCCCAGCGCCCCGCCAACTTCTCGGGTGGCGTAGGCCGGTTCAGCATCTCGGCCACGCTGGACAAGAGCGACGTCAAGGCCAACGACCCCGTCAAACTGCACGTCGTGGTGAGCGGCGTGGGCAACATGAAGCTGCTGAAGCAGCCCGAGGTGCAGTTCCCCAAGGACTTCGACCATTACGACGCCAAGGTGACGGACCGTACGAAGCTGACGACGCAGGGACTGGAGGGACAGATGGTGTACGACTTCCTGGCTGTGCCGCGTCATCAGGGAACATTCGAGATTCCGCCCATCGAGTACACGTATTTCGACACGCAGGCCAACCAGTATAAGACCGTCCGCACCGAAGCATTCACGCTGAACGTGGCCAAGGGCGAGGGCGGCACTACCGCGACGTACACCGCTCAGGAGGACGTCAAACAGCTGAACAGCGACATCCACTACATCAAGACGGGTGCGACGCGGCAGAAGGCCGTGGGCGACTTCTTCTTCGGCTCCACCGAGTACTGGGCCGCGCTGGCCGTGCTGCTGCTGGGCTTCGTGTCGCTGTTTGTCATCTTCCGCCAGCGCGCCATCGAGAATGCCAACGTGGTGAAGCAGCGTGCGGGCAAGGCCAACAAGGTGGCCACGAAGCGACTGAAGCGCGCCGCCAAGCTGATGGCTGCGGGCCAGCAGTCGGAGTTCTACGACGAGGTGCTGCGCGCGCTGTGGGGCTATGTGGGCGACAAGCTCTCGATGCCCGTTGAGCAGCTGTCGCGCGAGAACATCAGCCAGCAGCTCTCGGCCCACAACGTGACGGAAGAGACCGTGCGGCAGTTCATCGGCGCCTTGGACGAGTGCGAGTTTGCACGCTACGCCCCGGGCGACGCCACAGGAAATATGAATAAGGTTTACGATGCGGCCATGACGGCCATCACCACCATCGCCACGGCAATAAAGAAAGGTAAAAAGGTAAAAAAGTAAAAAGGTAAAAAACATGGAAGCGATGAGATGCAAATATAATAAGGTTGAATGGACGGTAAAAAGCATTTTACTTTTTTACCTTTTTACCTTTTTACCTTTAACCACGTTCGCCGTGACCAAGGCCGAGGCCGACAGTGCCTACGCCAAGGAGCAGTACCAGCAGGCGGCGCGCGACTACGAGGCGCTGCTCAGGCAGGGCGTCTCGGCCGAGTTGTATTACAATCTGGGTAACTGCTACTACCGCATGGACCAGATTACGCAGGCCGTGCTGAGCTACGAGCGGGCGCTGCTGCTGTCGCCTGGCGACCGCGACATCCGCTTCAACCTGCAGATGGCGCGCTCGAAGACCATCGACAAGATAACGCCCGAGAGCGAGATGTTCTTCGTCACGTGGTACCGCTCGCTGGTCAACCTGCAGAGCGTCGACGCCTGGGCGCGGCTGGCGCTCATTGCGCTGGTCGTGGCCATTGTGCTGGCGCTGGTCTACCTGTTCTCTGACCGCATCTGGCTGCGCAAGGTAGGCTTTTTCGGCGGCATTGCGCTGCTGCTGGTGTTTGTGCTGAGCAACCTGTTTGCCTGGCAGCAGAAGCGGGGGCTGGACCACCGCACAGGGGCCGTCATCGTCCGCTCTGCCGTCAACGTCAAGAGCACGCCGTCGCAGAACGGCACCGACCTCTTCATCCTGCATGAGGGTACGCGCGTCACCATTACCGACGACTCCATGCGTGGCTGGAAGCAGGTGCGCGTGGCCGACGGCAAGGAGGGCTGGCTGGAGACGAAAGAGATTGAGGTGATTTAAGGATTGGAGGATGGGCGAGCTGATACATTATGACAAGCAACTGCTGTTGCTGCTGAACGGCAGCGACTCTGTGTTTCTGGACTCGGTCATCATGACGCTGACCACGGCGACGACGTGGATTCCACTCTACGCAGCGCTGCTGTACGTGGTGTGGCGCGCCAACTGGGCCGACCTCCGGAGCAGCGGCGTGGACAACCGCCGCGGACTGCGCCAGGTGCTGCTCATCCTGGCGGCTGCCGGGCTGTGCGTGCTGCTGGCCGGAACCATTGACGACGAGATAGTGAAACCGCTCGTGGCCCGCTGGCGACCGACGCACGACCCGGAGATAGGGGCACTGGTCGATGTCGTCGACGGCTACCGCGGCGGCAACTACGGCTTCTTCTCGGCCCACGCGTCGAACACGTTCTCGCTGGCCGTCTTCTTCTCGCTGCTGATGCGCTGGCGACCGTTCACGTGCGCCATGGTGGCGTGGTCGCTGCTCAACTGCTATACCCGCATGTACCTGGGCGTCCACTTCCCGGGCGACATCACCGTCGGACTCATCTGGGGCGGCTTCGTCGGCTGGCTGGTCTACCGCCTCTACTGCCGCGTCACCACGCCCGCGCGCTATGCGCCGCGCCTGCTCGCGGTGCCTCTGTGGACGCTGCTCGCGCTGCTGGTCTACGCCCTCGTGCGCGCCGCCGTGCTGACGGCTGACGGCGCGTGAGC
>ERZ842401.8417-NODE-8417-length-10151-cov-2.975832_pt1 | contig 10151 bp, 8 predicted proteins | sample MGYA00521270_ERZ842401 | MGnify/ENA primary metagenome ERZ842401 (study PRJEB31892, sample SAMEA3878208) | bioreactor metagenome | biome: Moose rumen | place: Sweden | collected 2011-10 | study: EMG produced TPA metagenomics assembly of the PRJEB12797 data set... | reverse complement strand
CTGGGCGTTCCGTTTACATATAAAGAAAACGGAATCCTCCAGCGCAACTTCGGAGGTCAAAAGAAAAAACGTACCGCCTACGCAAGAAGTAGCACCGGAAAAATTATGATGTCTGCTGTGATTGATGAGGCTCGGAAATACGAATCAAAAGGATTGATTCAAAGGTGGTCACATCATTGTTTCTTGCATCTGCTGACGGAAAATAATGTCTGTCAGGGTGCAAGAATTCAGGACGTTTACACGGGAGAAATTGCCGATTTCAGGGGGATTGTTTTGTTGTGTACTGGTGGCATGAACGGCATTTTTCCGGCTATGACAACAGGCACAACACAAAATTCCGGAGACGTGACAGCAACTGTCTTTTCACAAGGGGTGCTGTTGGGAAATCTGGAAATGTTGCAATATCACCCGACAACTATCGGCATTTCAGGAAAACGTTGTCTTGTGACCGAAGCCGCAAGAGGGGAAGGCGGTAGGCTTTACATTGAGCGCAACGGCGAAAAATGGTATTTCATGGAAGAAAAATATCCGGAATTAAAAAATCTCATGCCTCGTGATGTGGTTGCAAGAGAAATGTATTTCGTTCGGAGAGAATACGGCGGTTCGGTTTACCTCGATATGACGGAATTACCAGACGACACTTGGAAAAACAAGCTTTCTGATTTGCGGGATGAAATTATCCGCTATTTAGCCATTGACCCCAAATTCAAGCCGATTCCTGTCAAAGAGGGTATTCATTATTTCATGGGGGGCATTGATACGAATGAACTCCATCAGACCAGCATGAAAAATCTCTATGCTGCCGGAGAATGTACCTGCCAATACCACGGCGCAAATCGTCTTGGGGGGAATTCCATGCTGGGGGCATTGTTCGGCGGTCGGAAGTCTGCGGAAACTATCATGAATCATTTGCAGGATTCTGACGAAATGCCGGTTACATTCCAGAAATTGGATGATGATTTCACGCAAGAGGCAAGCCCTGAATTGATTTTGAAAATCAGTCAAATTTTGCTTGGGGCTTTGGGAATCGTCCGGAATGAAACACAATTGCAGGATGCTTTGAATCAATTGGAACAATTGGCAAGCGAACGAAATTATAATATCCGTGAGAGAAATCGCCTGCAATTGGCAAAGGGAATGCTTCTTTCTGCATTGGCACGAAAGGAAAGCCGTGGGGCGCATTATCGGGAAGATTACCCCGAAAAAGACGAACAATTCCGCAAAGTGACTGTTTGTTTGTGCGAAAATGATACAGTGAATATTTCATTCCGTGCATTGCCGGAAAGGAGGGCGAACTAAATTGAATTTTACCATTCTACGCAAAGAATCTCCCGAAATTTCGGCGCATTGGCAAACGATTGCGTTTGATGCAGACGAAACAATGACAATTGCATCTGTTCTCACGGCATTGAATCAGATTCCCGACTTGAAAGATATTGACGGAAATCCTGTCAGATTGCCGATTCGTTGGGAAAGTAGCTGTTTGCAAAAGAAATGCGGTGCTTGTGCAATGGTTATCAATGGCAAGCCCTCTCTTGCCTGTGATGTGAGAATCAGTTCCCTGACCAAATGCAAAGAAATCAGAATTGAACCGCTCCGGAAATTCCCGATTGTAGCAGATTTGATTGTTGACAGGAGCGTTTTATTTGAGAACCTGAAAGCCTTGAAATTGTGGTTTGACGAAACGACAGGCACAGAGGGCGAAATTGCCTATGAAGCATCAAGATGTCTGCAATGTGGCTGTTGCTTGGAAGTCTGTCCGAATTTTTATGCAGGCGGTGAATTTTTCGGAATGTCGGCATTTGTGCCGATTTCGAGAATTCTCACGAATTTACTGGAATCCCAAAAAAAGGAAATTTGTCACGACTACCGAAAATATTTGTATGAGGGGTGCGGAAAATCGCTTGCTTGCCGGAATATCTGTCCGGCTGGAATTGATATTGACAAATTGTTAGTGAATTCGAATGCAGTCGCTGTCTGGAAACGGTTTTTCCGGAAATGAGAGAAGTCAGAACACTTGCCATTATGGCATTATTCGCCTTGATACTGACAATTTTTTCCGTCAATTGTTTTCATCTCCCGAAACATTACGAAGTCCGGAAAGATTTGAGTATTTACTTTTCGAATGCTGATGCCGTCATTCAGGCGGTGAGAAATTCCCTCCGAAAACATGACAAGCGCATTGAAATTACTTATCACTCCCATTCCAACAATATGGAGGATATTTATGCACTTGTCAAAGATGTGATGTCATTCGCCTTAGATGAAACCGAAAACCCCACTGAAGGGGATTATATTTATCAGCAGTACGGCGGTTATGAATTGAATTATCAGTATCAGAAAATTGACGGCATTTATCAATATACCATTGAAATTATCCCCCATTACTATACCACTCTCAAACAGGAACAGCAAGTCAATGAAACTTTACAGTCCGTTTTTGAGGAGTTGCAATTCACGTCCAAAACTACGGAATTCGAGAAAGTTCAGGCAATTCATCAGTATGTCTGCGATACCGTTCAATATGATACTGTCCATCAAAAAAATCAATATTATCATTTGAAAACAACGGCATTTGCAGGGCTGGTATATCATCGGGCTGTCTGTCAGGGGTATGCGGTATTGATGTACCGGATGTTGAGGGAATCCGGCATTGATGCGAGAGTCATTACCGGAATCGCTAAAAAAGAGGACGGTTCGGAAGAATTGCATTCTTGGAATCTGGTAAAAATCGGGGATTTCTGGTATCATATTGATGCAACTTGGGACGACCAGCAACAAACAGATGCTTACTTTCTCAAGTGTGATAGTTCCCTGTCAGACCATATCCGAGATGAGGAATTTGCAACAGATGATTTTTACCAGAAATATCCAATGGCAAGCACAGACTATTTCGCCAATTGAGAGGAGATAAGGATTTATGAAACGTTCAAACAGTCTGCCAATCCGGAATTTAGCCGGAAAGCCTGTCCGGACGGCGGTATTGATATTGCTGACGGCATTGCTGGCGTTATTTTTGTTAGGCGGTACGTTGATGGTTTCCAGCCTGAAAACTGGTTTGCATTCGCTGGAGTCAAGGCTTGGGGCGGATATTATGGTAGTCCCCTACGAAGCCACCACCAAAACCAACCTTGAAAATATCGTCCTGCAAGGGAGTACAGGCTATTTCTATATGGACAATTCCAGAGCGGAGAAAATTCTCTCCCGTGAGGGAATCGGGGAAGCCTCCGCACAGTTTTTCCTAGCCTCGACGAGTTCGGGGTGTTGTTCTGTTTCGGTGCAGATTATCGGCTTTGACCCCGAAACGGATTTCACCATTTCGCCTTGGATTAAAAGAAGTTATTCCAAAGAATTGCAAGACCTTGATATTGTTGTCGGGAATGATTTAAACGCATTCGTGGGGGATACCCTGCAATTTTACGGCGTGGAGTGCCATGTTGCTTCAAAACTCGACAAAACCGGAACAAGTTTCGATACTGCCGTTTTCACGAACGAAAACACCATCAAGAAACTCATTCAGTCATCACTTGACAGGAATATGAACGATTTCAAAAATATCAGCCCTGACAATGTGGTATCTTGTGTACTCATCAATGTTGCAGAGGGTTACACCGTGGAAGATGTTGTCAATGACATCAATGTCCATGTGAAGAAAGTCAAGGCGATTCAGACAAAACAAATGATTTCCGGCATTTCAGACAGTTTAGGCGGTGTGTCGGAGATTATCAGTATTCTGATGATAGCCGTCTGGATATTGAGTTTGGTTATTTTACTATTGGCATTTACTATGAGCGTGAACGAACGGAAAAAAGAATTTGCTGTCCTGCGTGTGATTGGTGCATCAAGGAATCGGCTTGCTGGTGTTGTCATGCAGGAAGCTTTATTAACTGGTTTGATTGGAAGTGTGACAGGTACAATATTGAGCCTTATTGTTATCATTCCATTCAATCAGATGATTGAGGAGCAGTTGAATTTGCCGTTTCTGCTTCCTGAAACTGGTTCAATTGTCACCTATGCGATATTGGCTATGGTTATGACAATTTTATCAGGGGCACTGACCGCCGGAATTTCTGCATTCCGTATCAGTCGCATGGATGCAAGTTTGATTTTGAGGAGTGACCAGTAATGAACGTGAGAGCCGAACAGATTGCAAAAGAATTCCTTCGGGAACGTCAGGGGACAAATCGCTTTCAGGCTGTCAAGCAGACTGATTTCCAATTATTGGACGGTGAAGTTGCCGTCATGACCGGACGTTCTGGAAGTGGAAAAAGTACGCTCCTGAATATGATTGCCGGATTGCTTGTCCCAACCAGCGGGAAGATTTATATTGATGATGTCGATATTTACAGCCTGTCAGACAAGGAGCTGTCAAAATTCAGAAATACAAAAATCGGGGTGATTCCGCAGGGGCAGACGGCTTTACACAGTCTGAACGTGCTGGAAAATGTCTGCTTGCCGTGTACGCTTTACGGTGAGGAAATGCCGGAATCATTCGCTATGGAATTGTTGGAACGTCTGGACATTGCGGATTTAAGAGACGTGATGCCCTCGGAACTTTCCGGCGGTGAAATGCGCCGAATGGCTATTGCCAGAGCCTTGATAAAAAAGCCCTCCGTCATTTTGGCAGATGAGCCGACAGGCGACCTTGATGACGAAAATACCAAAGTCGTTTTTGAGTTTCTCCAATCCGTCGCCAAAGAACAAAATTCAGCCGTCTTTATGGTCACGCATGAAAATGACGGCGCAAATTATGCCGACAGGCTTTACAACATGAATGCCGGAACAATTGCCGAAACTGCTTGATTTTTTGCATATTTCCCCTTTGAGATATTCAGAGGGGAAATTTTTTTGGAAAAATTTCGAAAAAACACTTGACAAGTTATTGTATTTGTGATATAATCAAGAAAATAATAACAGAGGAGATGTTGAAAATGGATTCTGAAAAGGAATTTTTGAAAAATTATAGTACGGACAAATACGAGAAACCTTCCGTCACAGCGGATGTTGTCGCTTTTAAGATTACCACGACGGAACAGGGGAGCAGTTATCGCCACGAGCCGGAATGCAAATTGTCGATTCTGCTTGTGAAACGTGGGGGACATCCTTTCAAGGGGTGCTGGGCTTTGGCTGGTGGATTCCTTGAAAAAGGCGAAACTATCGAGGAATGCGCCGTCCGTGAGATTCAGGAGGAAACCAATATCACACCAGCTTCTATGCGTTTCGTGGGGATGTTCACCGAGCCAAACCGTGACCCCAGAGGATGGATTATTTCAGCGGCATTTGCTTCGGTGATGCGTGAGGGAAGTATGACGGATGCTGTCGGCGGTGATGATGCCACAGATGCGAAATGGTTCGATATTTCCCTTGACGAAATCGAAAATGACAGATATTCCCTGCATTTGCAGAATGGCGATATTTCCCTTTCTGCCGTGCTGAAATCCGAAACAGCATCAACCGGAATGCAACACTTTGTGATTCTGGAAAATAATGGGCTTGCATTCGACCATGCATCCGTGATTGCTACCGCCCTGACAGCACTCCGGAAAGAGGGAGTTCATTTTGAGTCGTGTTTTGATTTCCTGCCGGAAGAATTCACCTTGACACAGCTCCAGAGAGTACAGGAAATTTTATTGAATACGTCCATGATTCCGGCAAATTTCCGCAGAAAAGCTGTCAATTACGTCACCGAAACAGGAAACCATACCAAAGGTGCAGGACATAGACCAGCAAAATTATTCCGGAAAAAGTAAAGTTTGAGTTAGAGAGAAATCGGAATTTAATTTTAAGGTGACGGCGGTGACACCTTAGATGTAAACTTTTCTATGTATTTTTCTATCTGTACTTTGTAAATTTTTTCAGAAATTTTTATTATAAAAGTTTTGGTAAGTGCCGTCACTGCCGTCACCCCTAAATTCCGATTTACAACATATTTGAAAGAAGTGTGATTGAGATGTATGTGAAATTTTTACCAAGTCAATATGTGTTGCGTTACCGCAAGGGGAAATTAGTGGATGAGGGTGCAGGACTGGCATTCTTTTTCATGGAACAATATACCACTGCTTGCGCCGTGCCGATTTCCAGTCAGGATGCAGATTTCATCTTTGAGGAAACAACGCAGGATTTCCAGAAAATCAATATTCAGGGGCAATTAACGTATCAGATTACCGACTGCAAAAAGGCTTCTGAAATCATGGATTTTACTGTTAATCTCAAGAACAAGCAGTATTTCAATGACCCCATGCAAAAACTTTCCAAGCGTATCACCAACATTGCAAAAGTGCTTGTGAAAGGGATTGTTGAAAATATGAAAATGACGGATGCGTTACAGGAAAGCCGTGACCTCGCTGTCACCGTCCTGCAACAGCTCAAAAAACATGACGAACTCAAAGAAATGGGTATCACCGTCACAGGCTTTTCCGTCCTGCGGATTGCTCCCAATCCCGAAACTGCCAGAGCCTTAGAAGCTTCTGCCCGTGAGGAAATTTTGAGACAGTCGGATGATGCTTTATACGAACGTCGAAACGCTTCCATTGAACAGGAGCGCAAAGTCAAAGAAAATGAACTCAATACCGAAATCAAGGTCGAACAAAAGAAAAAGACTATCAAGGAAACGGAAATTCAAACCCGTCAGATGGTCTTAGAGCGTGAAAACGAAATGGAACGCATCAAAACGCAAAGCCAATTGGAACAGGAACAATTGAAACTCGATGCTGAAATCGAACTCGAACGCAAGCGCAAAGAATTGGCGGAACTCCGTTTCCAGAATGCGCAAAAGGAAGCGGATGCAGAAGCCTATCGAATCGGGGCTATCATGGATGCTTACAGCCGTTTGAATGCAGATGTACTGGTAGCATTGGCAACGCTCAACATGAAGCCGGAACAATTGATTGCTCAGGCTTTTGACAAATTGGCAATGGGTGACAATAAAATTGGTACGCTCAATATTTCCCCTGATTTGCTCCAGAGCCTGACGGAAAGAGGAAATGTCAATGGATAGAGCCACCGAACAAAAATTCATTGTCATTACCCAAAAAACACGGTTGGAACAGCTAATTCACCGTTACAACTACAAAGGGCAGGCAAAATTTTATATTGAAAGTCATGGAGGTAACTTCACCGACTACGAAAAGGAAGATACTGTTTATCATGATGCAGTCAGTCAGGCGGTGCAGTCGCTCCAGAGTATTGGCAGGGTGCAGGTACTTGACAGGGAATTTCTACCGAGGTATATTTTCGGGGCGGATGATATTGTGGTAGCAATTGGCAGGGATGGGCTTGTTGTGAACGTGCTTAAATATCTGACTACCCAAAAATTGATTGGGGTCAATCCCGACCCGAACCGCTGGGATGGGGTGTTATTGCCGTTTGAAGTCGGGGAGCTGTCCAGAATCGCATTGGAGACGATTCAGCAGAAACGGAGCTTGCAACATATCACCTTTGCGCAGGCGGTCACGAATGACGGTCAAACAATCTATGGTGTCAATGATTTATTCATTGGACAGAGAACGCACACTTCCGCATGGTATGAAATCAGCCTTGACGGAATGCAGGAAAGGCAATGCTCCAGCGGTGTGATTTGTTCCACTGGCATGGGGAAAACTGGATGGTTGCAGAGTATCTTGAAAGGTGCGGAGGGTATCAGCCGTTATTGTGGGGTTGAGAAGCATTTTAGCATTGACAGCAATTTCAACAGCAGTTCCGAACGGCTGTATTTTACTGTCCGTGAACCGTTCCCAAGCAAGGCGACGGGGACAAATTTAATTTTCGGAGAAGTCACCAAAGACAAGCCCTTGCAAATCAGCTCCCTGATGTCGGAAAATGGTGTCATATTCAGTGACGGCATGGAAGCGGATTATCTCGAATTCAATTCCGGCAGTACGGTCACAATTGGAATCGCTGACAAAAAGGGTTGTCTGGTGGTCTGATGGGAGGAATGATATGGTGACATTGAAGCAAGCATATAAGATGAAATGAATTTAGCGAATCGAAACATGGAGGTATTTATCATGAGAAAAGCAGAACAGGCAGTAGAGAACCATAAGAATCATTATCCCTGCTCCACAGCGGTATTATCCGCTTTTGCAGAGACAGCAGGACTTTCTCAGAAAGATGCTTTATTGATTGCCCAGCCCATGGCAGGCGGTAAAATGGGAAAATGCGGGGCAGTCCTTGCGGCAGAATATGTGATTGAAAAAATTTATGGTGACAAGGCAGAGGAGAAAAAGGCAGAATTTGAAAAGCAGTTCATGGAGAGAAATCAATCTGTCGTCTGTCTTGAGTTGAAGGGAGTCGGCACAGGGAAAGTATTGTGCTCCTGTCGTGTATGTGTGACGGATGCAGCGGAACTTCTGGAAAAATTCTGTAACGAAAGTGAATGAATGATTGCATTTCCTTAAAAAAGTGTGTTGTCCCCTTGACTTTTTTGTCCGGCTATGATACAATGTAAATTGGGTAGAAATTTATCTTTATCATTCCGCAGTCTGATGATTGCAACATAGTAAGAAAGAGAAAGGACGGCACAACCATGCATGATGAAAATGAAATCCTGACACTGGATGCGAAGCTTGACTTTGAATTCGAGGCAGAAAATGGCGGTAATTCAAGAGTCAATATGGAAAAAGACAGTAACGGAAATAAAGTCCGTGAAATTAGTACCGATGATTTTGATTGTACTTTGATTGGTTCATTTATGAGTACATCCGGCGACCATGAGGGCGGTATTGCACTGTATTATAATGAGAATACAAGCGAAGTTTATGCGGTACAGTTGAACAAAGACGGCGATATGGTCACACAAAACGGCGGTGCAACGGTCAAGGCTTATGACGTTTTTGCAGATACGGTCAATTTGAAGGACGGCGAAGAATACACCATTTCTATGGATGGTGGCGTTGTGAAGCTGGAATCTGCTGACGGAAATGATTCTTATACATCTGCAAAAAACTGGAATGCAACCAGTAATCAGGCAGTTTCAAGCAGTTACTTTGATGCCGGCAGATTGTTTGCACAAGATGAAGCCTTTGTCAATGGCTTGAATGCAAAAAAATCATCCGGTCAGTTTTCCGAAGAGGAAGAAACAACAGAACCAACAGAAACTACCGAAACAACAACAACTTCTACTACCAGCACTACCGCTCAGACAACTGCGACTAGTACCGCTGTATCTACCCAAGAAACAGAGGAAACCGAAGAGGAAGATACAGAGGATACGGAAGAAACAGAAGATACTGAGGAAACTGACGAAAATGCAGAAAATGTTGATTCTACCGAGGATGAAACAGTTTCCACAGATAATGAAAAAAGTACCGAAATTACCTCAAAAGAAAGCCGTGTGATTGCTGACATCACTATCAGAGATACGGAGGACGGCGCAGAAGTGACCGATGCAAACGCAAATGAAGGCAATGAACAGCAGACTTCTGCGATTTCTGAAATTCCGTCTCCGGTGATTGTGAATGAAACACCTCCCGCAAATGGCGGATTGTTGGCAGCATTGATTTTTGTGGCAATTGTGGCGGCGGCTGCAATTTTCGGATGTGTTTATTTCTTCACAAAATACCGCAAGGAAGCTGACCTCCGTAAGGAAGCAGAAGATTCCAGACACGAAGCACAGGAACAGTACAGCAAACTCAAAATCAGTTATGATATTGCACAGCACGGCGCAAAACAACAAGAGCTGCTGTTGCAGGATTCTCAGAACGAAAATGAACGTCTGAAGCAGGAACTCCGTCAGTCTGCGAGCGTTTCTGCTACACAGAATGAAGAAAAGTTGGAAGAATACCGTGAAAAGGCTGAGGGCTGGTATTCTGAATATCAGAGAGTGGAAGCAGAAAATCAGCGTTTGGTGGAAATTCAGCGTGAACAGGAAGACAGAATTCACGACCTTGAAGCGGTTGTTGCATCTGGTACGGTGATTACTGAGGCAGTACAGCCGGAAGAAATCACGGCAGAAGAACCCGTTCAGTACGAGGATATTCCCGAAGAAGTTCTGATTTGCACCAATGAATCACAGTTGGATTTGTACGAAGATGTCAAGTATCTGAATGCAAATGTTTCTGTGACGGGAAATGTTACTTTGAGTGAATCCATGGGGAAACGTGCGCCGTTTGTTGCATTGGGCAGTCAGGTTTATCTGAATCCTTATTTCTTCC
>ERZ842401.8416-NODE-8416-length-10151-cov-3.781696_pt1 | contig 10151 bp, 11 predicted proteins | sample MGYA00521270_ERZ842401 | MGnify/ENA primary metagenome ERZ842401 (study PRJEB31892, sample SAMEA3878208) | bioreactor metagenome | biome: Moose rumen | place: Sweden | collected 2011-10 | study: EMG produced TPA metagenomics assembly of the PRJEB12797 data set... | reverse complement strand
CCGATCTCCGGCCGGACTTCATCTGTTAATGCCGCTGGTGTTCCCGGGACTGCCGATTATGCTGTATCCCGGGATCGGTGCATGGAAGAAATCACGGTAAAAATTTGCTGCCCATCCTTTGCCCGCTTCATAGACTCGCGATTTGCATGGAAGAAAAGCAGGGCAGACGGATTTGGTATGGTTGATTGATAGAATGACAGGGTGTGGGATATGAAACAGACAAAGACAAAGAGAATGGTATATGACGCATTGCTTGCAGGAATTGCACTTACGATCTTCATGGTGGAGGCACAGCTGCCTTCACTGGTGCCGATACCCGGTGTGAAGCTGGGAATGGCAAATATTGTGACGCTCTTTGCTGTGTACGCGCTTCAGCCGGCGGATGCAGCAGCGATCCTTCTGGTGCGGATCCTTTTGGGCGGCATCTTTTCGGGACGGCTGATATCGTTACTTTACAGTTTTGTGGGAGGCGCTTTTTGCCTGGTTATCACGCTTCTTTTGAGGAAACTCCTGCGAAAACAAATATGGCTATGCAGCGTCGCGGGTGCGATGGCGCACAATGTCGGACAGATTCTCGTTGCGGTCATTCTCACCCGCACGTTGTATGTGGCAGTCTATCTTCCCGTTCTCATGGTGGCGGGATCCATTGCTGGACTATTTACCGGGCTGTGTGTGCAGATGACCATGAAAATCTGGGGGAAAATCCGGAACTGACAGGAGAATGCTGCAGAAAGGTTTTGGGGGGATTAACAGTATTTATCCAAATATTTCAGGCTTACATAGTTAAATCCAATATGTTAATATGATATAGAATAATTACATAAATAATATGTCGTTAATCGACAGTTAACTTGACAGAAAATTGATATTTGGGTATAATCGGAGTATGCAATGGATATGCTGAATGACAAAGAAGGAAAGAGAATAAAACTTGAAAAAACTGATTTTACACCTGAATATTTGAGTAAATTTCCAACAGTTGTTCGAGAAGCATTGGAAGACGAAAAAAACAAAAATGTATATTGGAGAATACTTACAGAGTCTTTGAGGAGATACAGGTATATAGGGCAATACATAGAAGAGATCAAATGGAGGAAGATGATTTCTGGTGTGATGTGTTGGAGTGTATGAAATATCATAGAAATTTACGTCAACCCTATCAAATAACAAATTATGCAATTTCGGTAAATGAGGATATTGAACAATTAAAAATGAGTGTAAAATTTCCAAACCATAACCGGCCATTACTTGGTATAGCAAAGGGTATTATGAGGTATGAATACGGACCGGCGGAATTTAAAAGAAAACAAACTCATCATAACTGGTATCTATATGAAGATGAGATCATACAAATGAAAGGGAGATTTGAGCTCATAAAAGGAGAAGATGATGAATAAAGATTTTTGGGGAGAGGTGAAGGGATTCGGTAATTTTTATTTGGAAGAAGAACTTGTTGTTGGTGCTGAAACAATTTTGTTTGTATGTACAGATGAAAACGGCAAGAGATTTCTTTTTATGACCTATGATTCTTATGAGGGAATATATGTATTTACAGCAGTATCGGATGAGATATTGATTGCAATGTTAGAAGGAAAGATACCTATTGAGCGGGTTTACCGTAGTGCAGCAAAAATATATACAACATTGTGGAAGGAAAAAATATATATATCAGAGGAACATGATGCAATAAACTTTACTTCTGAAAAACTTCCGGACAGGAATTTATTTTATACTATTCATTCGGAATATATTCAGGATTATATCAAAAGTATTCGACGGATAAGAATGGTTGATGATAGCTATATGCCCTTTATGAAAGAAGAAAGCAGCTGCGGAAATTTATTTGATACCAGTTATATCTTGGAAAAAGAAGAAAATTCTTTTGACAGTGATAGTATGGTATTAAGAGAAATCGGGAATTATACAAGTATACAGCTGGATATCATTAATAATACAGCAGCATAATGAGGATATAAGATGGAAGCCAAAAAAAGTAAATTTAAATTTTCTAACCCTGTTATTAAATCGTCATATTTTGTTGTGAATGAAAAATTTGATAAGGAAAAGTATAGTGGGCTGGAGATTTATTGCGAGCGGGAGATAAAAAATCAAGATCAGCAAAAAGCACAAATGGATCTGAAAATTACAGTTGGGAAAAGGACTGACGAAGATCCATTTTTCATAGAACTGGTTATGAGTGCCTGGTTTCAATGGGAGAGTGATTTGCAGGCTTCCATAGATGATTTATTAAAAACGAATGACGTAGCGTTGTTAATTTCTTATGCAAGGCCCCATATAGCCTATTTGACAAGCAATGCAGGGTTTAAAGCATATCATTTGCCATATATTAATGTTTTGGAATCTTTAGAGTAAAATTTGATTTTCTGTTTCACTAAATGTTATAAAAATCCTTGTCGGTATTATGCCGGCAAGGATTTTTTATAAATAATGAGCTGTCAAAAAGTGTACTTTTTGACAGTTGTCTTTTTTGGGGAAAAATATGCGTTTTTATGATTTTTTATGAACGTTACAAAAATTTGTCGAAAATAACGAAAATTGTTAAGAAATCCAGAACTTCTTGATTTTACAGGATCCGCAGGCAATTGTATCAAATTTTGCAAAAATTGGAAATTCAAAAAAACGGTTGCCAAGCTGTTTTGAGTATGATATACTCAGTATGATTTTGGGTCAACGGACTGTCAAAAAGTACACTTTATGACAGTTGTCATTTTTTGTTTTTTGCTGTTGTTTTAAGGCTTTCGCCTTGCGGCAGGGGCTGCAATATAGTAAACAAATTCAGAGGTTTACGGCGGCTTCTCTGCACTAAAGCGTACTTCAAGGCATAGGGCAGGATTCTGATGTGCAGTCCTTGCCGCAGGGTGAAAGTCACTGGTTATCTGGTTTGATCATCTTCTATCTGAGGCGGATTGTCTGGAATGAACCAGATAGATACATCAAGGCAAACGTAGAACCGTGATATGATGTGTGCGTGATTGTACGAACATACGCAGTACACGGGGTGAACGGGGAGTCTTGGGATCAACCATGTTATTGAAAAAAGAACAGACAGATCATGACGGGGCAGGTAACTGATCCCCGTGTGAATTCAAGGAACTTACTTAAGACTCTGGAAGGTCGGTTTATTCGTCTCCGGTGAAGGTGAGGGATATAGTGAGTGCGGGTCATGGGACAGTGAGACAGATGTCCTGTGGCGAAGCTATGTCTAAGATTTAGGGATGGACCGATGGAAGTCAGGGTAAGAAGCTGGCTGAAAGGGGTGCATCTTATTTTATTGGGCAGGAATATCATGAGACACAGACAGTTGGATTTAGAGTGGAAACTATAGCGAGCGAAATAAGTAAGTGTACTTTCTGCCGATTTACGATGTCATAACTGAAAGAACGGAGAATCACAAAAAAGTTTTATATTCGTCATCTGGAAACTGTTATAGTACGAGGGATTTTATGGAGAAAGGCATTGATGATGTAAGGAAAGATAATCTGCGCTATCTTGTGCTCAACACAAAAGTCACCAAGCAGAGGCAGCTTGTGGGTGTACTGTCTGAGAGATTCCCGTCGGAGAGAGGGAGAATCTTTATCCCGGAGAGGGAGTACTGGATCAGGAAGAACAAAGAAATCGCTAAAAAACCGATGTTTCCCGGATATATCTTCGCACTCACGGATATGAGTCAGATGGAATTACACTTATTTGCCCGCAGGATTGGCTTTGAAATACAGACCTATGTGCAGGAGCTTTCCGTGAAGGAAAGCGAGCTGGGCGGCGGAGCGGTCGATGACGGCAGTGAACCCTGGGCAGAGCTGACTGCGGAGGAAACAGAATTCATGAACCGGATGCTCGATGAGCAAGGGGTGGAAAGGATGTCCACCGGATATCAGGAAAACGGCCGTACCATCATCATGGATGGACCGCTAAAGGGCTGGGAGAAGCATATCGTAAAAAGTGACAGGCACAACCGGGAAGCATATTTAAATATCTCCTTCCGGCAGTGCAGGATTGTGGCAGGGCTTGAACTGAAAGCCAAGCGGGAATTCTTCCCGGATGGGAAGGAGAGCGTCGGAGTGCTTGCGGATGGAACAGAGGTTGATGTGGATGATCTTTCGCAGATGATGATGGGAAATGGGGTCAGGTGAGGAGGGGGTCTATTCTGGATGGCTCGAAAATTTTAATTATGGAAGGTAAGAGGTATCTCCCGGGTGGGGTGCCTTTTTTTAGTTTGCCAAAAAGTTACATCTTTATGATAAGGCAGTCATGGGGATGTGGCAAGAGTGTATTTGTAAGAATTGCACAGAGAATACCGATGTAAAGAGAAGCTTTTTGACACACCAGAAAGGGAAGAAGCAATAGAAGAAATCCCGGTGAAACTTCGGGTTACACCGGGGTTGAAGGGAGTTTTCCCAATCATTCTTGGAGTGTACATAAACCCGGCGCGAGCCGAATAGATAAGGAAATGCTATAGATGAAAAAAGTAATGCTTGTATTTGGCACGAGACCTGAAGCGATTAAGGTTTGTCCTTTAATACTGGAACTGAAGAAGAGGGAGAGTATTCAAACTGTTGTGTGCGTGACGGCTCAACATCGACAGATGCTTGATCAAGTTCTTGAAACGTTCGGAGTGATTGCAGACTATGATTTAAACATCATGAAAGATCGACAGACGCTTTTTGATATAGCGACTGGTGTGCTGAATGGGATTAAAGAGGTGATGGAGAAAGAAAAACCTGATGTGGTTCTCGTCCATGGAGATACGAGTACAACCTTTGTGACCGCTTTAGCTTGTTTCTATCTTCAGATTCCCGTGGGTCATGTCGAAGCGGGTCTTAGGACGTACGACATATATAGTCCATATCCAGAAGAATTCAATCGTGAAGCTGTGAGTATCATCAGTCAGTATAACTTTGCTCCGACACCATTAAGCCGGAACAACCTGTTGAGAGAAGGCCACAAGGCTGAGAACATCTATGTGACCGGTAATACTGTTATTGATGCTATGCAACATACGGTTAAAGAAGATTATACACATCCTGAACTTGAATGGGTTGGAGATGACAAACTTATCTTTATAACGGCTCATCGAAGAGAGAACCTCGGAGAGCCGATGCACCATATGTTTAGAGCGATACGTAGAGTCCTTGATGAGCATCCTGAGTGCAAGGCGGTATATCCAATTCATATGAATCCGGTTGTTAGGGAGGTTGCTGAAGCAGAGTTAGGTGATTGTGACCAGATCCACATTATAGAACCGATAGAGGTGTTCGACTGTCACAACTTTGAAGCGCGGAGTTTTCTTTGCTTGACCGATTCAGGCGGAATCCAAGAAGAGTGCCCAAGCTATGGTGTGCCTGTGTTGGTAATGCGTGATACGACCGAACGACCAGAGGGTGTGGATGCAGGAACGTTGAAGCTGGTTGGCACCGACGAGGAAACGATTTACATGACTTTTAAGATGTTGTTGGAGAACCCGGAAGAGTATGACAAGATGAGCCAAGCGTGCAATCCATATGGTGATGGTCACGCATGTGAACGTATTGCCGATATTTTAGAGGGTAAGGAGTATAGTCCTTGGGAACCGAGGTAAATCATTAGGGATGGAAAACAGATATGCCAAGAAATAGATATAAAATCCTCAACACCTATGTAAATGCTATCTCTATGGATGAAACCATTACTGAGGTTGAGAAAATTATTGTTGCTCGTAAACCGACACAGCATGTGGTTATTAATGCTCTTAAGGTGAATCTCATGAGAGAGGATCCAGAGTTAAGAAAAATCGTTAATTCCTGTCCCCTTATCAATGCTGATGGTGCTTCTATCGTGTGGGCTGCCAAGAAGCTGGGAGTACCGCTTACAGAGCGCGTGGCTGGAATCGATCTTTTTGAAAACCTTGTGAAGGTCGCAACAGAAAAAGGTTATAAGATATACCTCTTTGGTGCGAAGGAAGAGGTTGTAACAAAAGTTAAGAGTTTTTATGAAAAACAGTATCCAACGCTCCAAATTGTGGGTTATAGAAATGGATACTTCACAGAAGCTGATGAACCAGAAATTGTTAAGAATATGCACGATTCTGGCGCTGATATGATGTTTGTGGCTTTCTCAAGCCCGAAGAAGGAATACTGGGTCAACAAATATCTGAATGACTTGAACATTCCATTTGTTATGGGTGTTGGTGGTAGCTTTGATGTGGTTGCAGGTGTGACAGATAGGGCACCAAAGTGGATGCAGGATCATGGTATGGAATGGTTCTATCGTTTTATTCAAGAACCGAAGAGGCTATGGAATAGATATATGGTTGGAAATCGCAAGTTTGTCCAATACACATATCAGTGCAAACGGGCGATGAAGAAAAAAGCGAAAGCTAAGGGCATGGCTCAATGATATTCGGTATTAGCGCTTAAGCGCCCAACTTCGTTATACAAACGACGAGGTCAGCAGAGATCAAATAAAACTATAAGCAAAGACATATTGAAAGAGGTAGAAATAAAATGGTAAATTTAATCGGATTAGGGTACATTGGACTTCCCACAGCTTTAATGATGGCTTCTCATGGGGTTGAGGTTATCGGAACAGACTATAACAAAGAACTTGTGGCAACATTGAATGCCGGGAAGACCACATTCAAGGAGGATGGGCTGGATGAACTTTTCAATGATGCGGTAAAGGCAGGCATAAAGTTCACGACAGAATACCAGGTTATGGATACCTACATTATTTCTGTTCCTACTCCTTATGATAAGTTCAGCAAAAAGGTTGATGCGGTTTATGTTATCGCTGCGGTGAAGGATGTTATGAAGGTTGCTCCGCAGGGTGCCACTGTGGTTATCGAATCTACGATCAGCCCTAGTACAATTGATAAATTCATTCGTCCTGTTATTGCAGATGCAAGGCGTGGTGACTTAAATCTTGTTCATGCTCCAGAGCGTATCATTCCCGGAAATATGGTTTATGAACTGCTCCATAATAACAGGACGATTGGTGCGGATGACAAGCAGGTTGGAGAAGTGGTTAAGGAACTGTATGCCTCCTTTTGTGATGGAGAAATTGTCGTTACTGATATCCGTACAGCTGAAATGACCAAGGTTGTGGAGAACACCTTCCGTGCTGTGAATATCGCTTTTGCCAATGAGTTGGCAAAAATCTGCCGTCACGACAACATGGATGTATATGAAATTATCAAGATTTGCAATATGCATCCTCGTGTAAATATTCTGCAGCCAGGGCCGGGGGTTGGTGGTCATTGTATTTCTGTTGATCCGTGGTTCCTGGTTGGTGACTACCCGAGCCTTGCAAAGGTTATTGATGAGTCAATGAAAACCAATGATGGTATGCCGGATTTCGTTTTGAATCGGATATACGAGATTATGAAGGAAAAGGGACTCGCCGATATGAGCCGAGTAGGATTGTATGGTTTGACCTATAAAGAGAATGTGGATGACATGAGAGAGAGTCCCACACTACAACTGTTGGCGAGTCAAAGACATCATCTTGCGACACCATTGAAAAGTTATGATCCTTTCATTACAAAGGATGTGGTTCCAAATCAGATGCACGATCTTGATGAGTTCATCGATAGTTGCGACCTGATTGTGATTATGGTCAAACACAATGAAATCAAGGAGAATGTGGAGAAGCTGAAAGGTAAGGTGGTGTTGGATTGCCACAATATCATTGATCTCGAGGGTGTTTATCATATTTAAAAATTTTATTTTACTTAGCTTTTTAATTATTTTCATGGATGAATTGGATATGGAATCAGTATAGGCTTGAATAATTCGCACAATGGAATAAATGGTGCTGTTAATCATATTATCTGTGAAATTAGTTGGGAACATTTTGGCTCCTTTTGGGATAGGCAGACTATATTACTGATTAAGACGGTGGAAATGGTAATTGTTACCGAGAATTGCATTCCGTTGTATGAATATCGCTTTTGCCAATGAAGTTGCAAAGATTTGAAGACACTTTAATACACTATTAAGAGGGCATTACATATGAAAGATGGTAGCAGAAGAATTCTATTTATAGACCATTTGAGAATATTTGCGATGTTTTGTGTAATACTCATTCACACATGTAAGACGGCTATCACAGATTTTCCATTATCAAGTGCATCATCATATGGGGGGGTATTATTTTACTGTATTAGAAATATATGTCGCTTTTCTGTACCCATTTTCTTTATGATCACAGGAGCTTTATTTTTGGATCCCCAAAAAAATGTATCAATCGAGAAACTATTGAAGTATATCAAGAAATATTTGTTAGTAATCTTATTCTTTGGTTGGGGATTTGCTCTTGCGGAATTATTGTTTACAGAAAGAATATTTCAAATACAAATATTATATAAAAGTTTTTTAAATATGTTCTCTGGAAAAAGTTGGGAGCATATGTGGTATCTATACGAATTGGTTGGGATAATGTGTGTAATTCCAATCATGAGAGCTTTAGTAAGGGCTATAGATGAATTATGGCGCAACTATATGATAATAATCTTATTTTTTTTCTTGAGCATTGTTCCTTTTTTTGAAGAGATTACAGGCTTTAGCTTAGGAATTCGTTTTCCAATTAACAGCGTTCATTTTATGTATGTTTTTCTTGGCTACTGGTTATGCAAAGACAACATATCTCTAGGAATAAAGCAAGTGGCAATAATTGCTGTTTTATATCTGATATTAAATTATATAGATGCGAGGCTGTATTTTAGTGAAGTAGATATCAGCTTGACGCGGTACAATTCCCCGGTAATAGTTGTTGGCAGTATGGCGGTTTTTTGGGTTTTCAAAATGAATTATCAAAATGCTATCATGAATAATAAGGTCACAACAAAGATAATCATGTTTATTTCAAAGTGTTCATTTGGTGTATATATTATTCACATGCTTTGGATAAATCTAATATACAAATACTTTCACTTCAACCCATTTAACGGAAGTGTCATTTTGAATTTAGTTTTAGTTTATTTCACAGTATCTCTATTATCAATTGGGACGTCTTATTTAATGAATAAAATACCTTTGATTAAGAAAATAATTAGTTAAAGACGAAGAGAAGGCTAATGAACATGAATTTCATTCAAGCACTTAAAAGTACAAAATATAGTAAGGATACAGTAGAACTTGATTCCATGATGCTGGATAAATTGCATATTGAATTATCGAGGATGATAACAGATATTTCTAAAGTAATGGAAAATTATGGAATACATTGGTCTTTGTCGGGAGGTAGCATTCTGGGAGCAATTCGACATAAAGGCTTTATTCCATGGGATGATGATATTGATATTTTTATAACAAGATCGGAATATGAAAAATTAAAAAAAGTATTTGATAAAGACCTAGGAGAGAAGTATAAGTTAAGACAACCAGGTGAGAAAGGATATTTGTTTCATTTCCCTAAAATTGAAGACAAAAGAAATAGAATTCAAAGTGTACAATCTGTTGGAGAAGAGTGTACAGGATTGCAAATAGATGTCTTTATACTTGAGAACACTTTTGATAATGCCTTATTAAGAACTTTCAATGGAATGATTTGTTCAGCCTTTCTATTTATTATTAGTTGTGAGCGATTAAATCTGTGCAAAGAGAATATTCTCAAATATACAGAAAACGATCCTAACGTTAAGAAGATTGTTGAATCAAGAGCAAAATTTTCCAAAATCTTTGGCTTTTTCAGTTGCGAAAAATGGATTAGCATTGCTTATAAATATTTTGGACATATAAAAAGAGAAAAGAAATAGATGAACTTTTTGATGGGATTGATTAATACGATGGGGTTGTTAGATCAAACGACAGAGATAGTTGTTTTTGGAAAAGGTGTGGGTGAATCGATTCTTTTTCGTGTAAAAGATGATAAATGGATTGTAATAGATTCATTTATAGAACCGTCATCCAAGTTGCCCATTGCATTGAAGTATTTTAGAGATAATAATATGCGCATAGATGATATAGTTGGAATATTGTGTACGCATTGGGATGATGATCATATTAGGGGCATAAGCGATATTATAAAAGTGCATTCAAATACGTTGCCTGTTGTTATGCCAATCGTTTTGAAGGATAAAAGGGTTAGGGAATATGTAAAATCAAAGATTACTTCGAATACACCATGCATAACAGAGTTTATGAGAGTGTTAAAAC
>ERZ842401.8415-NODE-8415-length-10151-cov-4.133914_pt1 | contig 10151 bp, 7 predicted proteins | sample MGYA00521270_ERZ842401 | MGnify/ENA primary metagenome ERZ842401 (study PRJEB31892, sample SAMEA3878208) | bioreactor metagenome | biome: Moose rumen | place: Sweden | collected 2011-10 | study: EMG produced TPA metagenomics assembly of the PRJEB12797 data set... | reverse complement strand
CGCCGTAACCCCTTGCTGGACTTTAGCTTGAATTTTGCCCTTGAAAACAATCCTGTTAACAGTATAAAAGCAAGCGCAGTACTTGAAACATATAAAACGCCCGCCGGATCGTCTGTTTCCGGTGGGCGAATGATATTAAAGCAGCGTCAGCTTGCCCCGGGCGATATTTTTGCCGCTTTCCTTGTCGAAGATCACGGCGGCTTTGTGGAACGCGAATTTCACCTTGGCGTCTACCGGGTAATCCACGTCGCCGAACACCACGGCGGTGAGGGAAGTGCCGTTTACGTCCAGCTTCACCGTGGTTTCCATGCCGGAGGGCAGGGTGGAGTACACGGTGGCCTCCTTCACGCCATCCTCGTCGATGTGGATGTACTCAGGCCGGAGGCCTACCACCACTTTCCTGGCCCCCAGGCTCTCCGCGCCCTCAAAGCGGGCCTTCATGCCGCCAAAGGTCACGGTGCCGTCGGCATTCAGCTCGCCGTCGATAAAGTTCATGGTAGGGTTCCCCATGAAATCGGCCACGAACAGGTTGGCGGGGTTATTGTACATTTCCAGCGGCGGCGCGTACTGCTGCAGCACGCCCGTTTCCATGATGCACACCTTGGTGGACAGGGTCATGGCCTCCAGCTGGTCGTGGGTCACGTATACGAAGGTGGAGTCCGTGTCCCGGTGCAAGCGCTTGAGCTCCGTGCGCATTTCCATGCGCAGCTTGGCGTCCAGGTTGCTCAGCGGCTCATCCATGAACAGCACCTTGGGCCCCGGGGCCAGGGTGCGGGCGATGGCCACGCGCTGCTGCTGGCCGCCGGACAATTCGCTGGGATAGCGCTTTTCAAACTGCTCGATCTTCAGCATTTTCAAAAGCTCGCCCACCCGATCCTTGATCTTGTTCTTGTCCCATTTCAGGTTTTCCAGGCCGAAGGCGATGTTCTGGTATACCGTCATGTGGGGCCAGAGCGCGTAATTCTGGAACAGGAAGCCCACGTCCCGCTTGTTGGGGGGCAGGTTGATGCCCTGATCCGCGTCAAACACCACCTTGCCGTCAATGCTGATGCAGCCCTCCGTGGGGGTTTCCAGCCCGGCGATCATGCGCAGGGTGGTGGTTTTGCCGCAGCCGGAGGGGCCCAGCAGCGTAATGAAGGAATTGCTGGGGATGTTCAAATTCAGATTTTCCACAGCCACAAATTTGCCAAAGCGCTTGGCCACGTTTTTTAAAATGATTTCCGGCATTTTAGCCACCTACTCCCTTATCGATTGAAGCGCCCGTCAGCTTGTTGACGGTAAAGTTCACCAGCAGCACCACGATGATGATCAGCAAATTGATGGCGTTGCCGAACTGGGCCCAGCCCTTTTCGGAATACTGCATCAGCATGGTGGTCAGGATGGTATTGCTGGTGGGCACCAGCAGCACGAACAGGCTCAGTTCTCGCATGCAGCTTACCATGGGCAGCAGATAGCCGCTCAGGAAGCTGGATTTCTGGATGGGGAAAATCACCCGCAGCATCCGCTTCCACCAGGGCACGCCGGTGATCACGGCGGCTTCCTCGATTTCGCCGGACAATTGCAGCATGGCGTTCACGCCGGAGCGGGAAGCGAAGGGTAGATACTTGACCGACCCCACCAGCGCCAGAAGCAAAAAGCCCCGCAGCCACGGGATTTTGCTGCTCATGGCCAGGTAGATCGCGCCAAAAGCCAGGGAGGGCATCAGGTACGGGAAGAAGGACAGGCTGTTTACCCAGGAGGCCAGGCGGCTGCCCCGGCGCTTGGCTACGCCATAGCCCACCAGGATACCGCAGGTGCCAGCCACCAGCGCGCAGGTAACGGCCAGGCCCAGGCTGTAGCCCAGCGCCTTCCACACCTTGGGGTTCAGCAGGATGCCGGTGGAATCGCCCTGATCCAGGCGCTTATCCAGCTCCGTGCCGATCCAGAAGTCCAGCGTCATATTACTGGGGCTGTAATCTCCCGCCTTCACGATCACGGATTCCATGGCGAAGGTGATCAGCGGCACCACGGCCACCAGCAACAGAATCACCACTAAAATGATGGCGATGGGCCGGTTGGCCTTGCCCAAATTGATCTTGCTGATCTGGCCGGATTTGCCGGTGACGGTGGTAAACTGCTTGCGGCTGTTGGTTACCTTCTGGTTGAGCAGCAGGATCGCCACGCCGAACAGGATCATCACCGCCACGATAATGTAGGCCTGGCCCGGATAGCTGTCCATGAGGGATTTCATTTTGGTGGAAAGCACATAGTACCTCACCGGGGACCCCAGGAACACGGGCACGGAGTAGGCGCTCATGGAGGAGGCGAACACCAGCAGGAAGGTGGAAAGCATAGCGGGCTTTACGATGGGCAAAGTGATTCGCCAAATGATCCGGGGACGGCTGGTTTTCAAAATCGTGGCCGCTTCCTCCAGATTGGCGTCCATGTTGCGCAGGATGCCGCCGATCAGGATATAGGCAAAAGGCGCGTAGTGCAATCCCAGCACCAGGGCGATGGGGAACGCGCCGTACACGAACCATTCCGGCATGTACACCCCAAACACGGCGGCCATGATGCCGTTGGAGGTTTTCAGGCCAATGTTCACGTTCTTAAAGAACGTTTCCCAGAACAGCGCCAGCGTCCAGGAGGGCATGATGTAGGGGAACGTGAACACGGCGGACACGAACTTTTTATATTTCAGGTTGGTGCGGGTGACCAGGAACGCCACCACGCCGCCAAACAAAATGGCGATCAAAGAGGAAGAAAGCGACACGATCAGCGTGTTCAAAAACGGCTGATAAAACTGGATCCAGCTGTAATCATTGTCCGCCGTGGCAAACAGCCGCTGGAAATGATACAGCGACAGATCGCCCGCCGTTTGCTTGGCCGCCCGGGCCTCCCGGCCCACGTGGATGGTCACCGTTTCGGACAGCAGCGACAAAAGCGGGTACAGCGTCAGCACCGCCAGCGCGATCAAAAATACCAGCAATATGATGTTGGCAGGCTTGGAAAGCCAGGCCCGGGCCCGGCCCTTCATCCGGTTCAGTTGGATATTCTGGGTTTTTGCCTGATCCATTCAGGAATCCCCCCTTTGGGATGGTTCTGCGTGCAGAGTTATTCTTGTTAAAGCGCCCTTTAACGTAGCGAGTTAGAGAGGGAGAACGCCGGGGTTTCACCCCGGACCCCACCAGGGCGGTGACCGCCCTGGACCCGCATCAGCGGATATTGCTTGGTAGGACGAGAAAACGTAATTCCCGCTGTTACTTGGGAATACCGCGGAAGCCAGAGTCCCGGCCGTTGTGCTTCTGGCCCGGCGGCTGAAAGCCGCCAGACCCGGATGCTTTGCATCCGGGGAAAGCCAGGGAATAATCCGCAGGGGAAAGCTTGCTTTCCCCCTCGGATTTTCCTTGGCTTTCTTGGGCCAGAAGCCCTCAAACTTTCCGTAGCCCCAACGTAACACGCGGAACAAGTTTCGCTATCCCTACCAAGTAACTTCGCGAGGAGTGGGTCCAGGGCCTCAGGCCCTGGCGCAGGTCTGGGGGCGCGCAGCCCCCAGTGTAACCCTTAGGCTAATCTAATCAAGTTATTTAAAGCGCTCTATAAACAGTTAAGATGAATGAGGAAAAGCAAATGGACAAGCGATCGTTTATTCTGGGTATGATCACGGTGTTTTCGGAGTGCGTGGCGGGGGGCTGCAAGCGGCTGGCTCTGTCCCCGCCGATGACGGAAGCGGACTATGCCATGGTGGAAGGGGAGGCCTGGGAGCTGATCGGGAAGCACGGACTGATCAGCTATCATGAGAAAAACGAAGATTTGCCGGAAGCGGAGCGCTTTGAATGGCTGCTGATCGCCGCCCGGCAGGAAACGATTGACGAATACCTGGCCCTCCGGGCCCGGGGATACAGCCCGGCCCGCTCCTTAAAGCCCTTCCATGGCCTGCTCAGCTACGATCCCGCCCAAGGCGTACCGGTGCATTACGACGCGTTCAGGGCTTATTTTCCAAATGATGAAAAATGAAATGATTTCGGAGCTTCAAAGGATCATTGACAAATCCCGCCGTGTTGTGTTTTTCGGCGGGGCGGGGGTGTCCACCGCCAGCGGCATTCCGGATTTCCGTTCGGCGGGCGGGCTGTACGCCCAAACCTTCGGGGAGCTGACCCCGGAAATGATTCTGAGCAAATCCTTTTTCTATCTGCATCCCCGGGAATTCTTCGATTTTTACCGAAAATACATGGTGTACCCCGATGCTCAGCCCAACGCCGCCCACCGCTTTTTGTACGAATTGGAAAAGCGGGACCGACTGCGGGGCATCGTGACCCAGAATATCGACGGGCTCCATAAAAAAGCCGGAAACAGGCGGGTGTACGAAATCCACGGCAGCATTCATGAAAATTTCTGCCTGGACTGCAACGCGCCCTTTTCGCTGGACGCGGTGATGGAATCGGACGGGATTCCCCGGTGCCCCCATTGCGGCGGGGTGATCAAGCCCTCGGTGGTGCTGTACGGCGAGCCGCTGGATCCTTACGTGTGCATCGGGGCCAAGCGCGAAATATCCAATGCCGACACCCTGATCGTGGCGGGAACCTCCCTGTCGGTGGAGCCTGCCGCTTCCTTTCTGGAATTTTTCAGCGGCAGGCGTCTGATCGTGATCAATCTGGAGCCCACCCCCGCGGATCAAAGCGCGTCCCTGGTATTGCGCGGCGACGCGGCGGAAATCCTGGGCAGTTTGTCCGCCGATCCTATGAAATAAAGCATATTTGCAGGAAAAAAGCTTTGAGGGCTGTGCAAAAGGAAAAAGTTGTGTTATACTGATCAATGAACGAATTCGGCCGGCAAAGGGGCCGTAAAATAAAAGGAATGAACGGCAATCCGCGGCGAAAAGGGGCTTGCTGTGGGTTCGGCCGGAATTGAAGAAGGAGAGAAAAAACGCATGTATGATATTTTGATCATCGGCGCGGGCGTGGTCGGCTGCGCGCTGGCACGGAAGCTTTCCCAGTATCAGGGAAAAATTGCCGTGCTGGAGAGGGCGGAGGACGTGGCCGACGGCGCCAGCAAGGCCAACAGCGGCATCGTGCACGCGGGCTTTGACGCCAAGCCGGGCACCAAGAAGGCTTATTATAATGTAAAGGGCGCGAAAATGTACGGGGATCTGGCCCGCTCCCTGGGCGTGCCCTACAATCCCATCGGCGCGCTGGTGCTTGGTTTTTCGGAGGAGGACCGGGCCACGCTGCAAAAGCTCTATGATCAGGGGCAGAAAAACGGCGTGGAGCAGCTTCGTATCATTGAGCGCGATGAAATCCTGGCCCTGGAGCCCAACACCAACCCGGACGTGGTTTGCGCCCTGTATGCCCCCACCAGCGCTGTGGTGAGCCCCTATGAAATGACGCTGGCCCTTTCCTATCATGCCGCCCAGAACGGGGTGGAATTCATTTTTGACTGCCCTGTGGAAAAGGTTTATGAGGATCACGATACCTGGCATGTGGAAACGCCCAAGGGCACGATTGAGGCCCGAGCCATCATCAACTGCGCGGGCGTGGGCGCTGCGGACATTCACAACATGATTTCCGATCAGCCCATGGAAATCATCCCCCGCCGGGGCGAATATTATCTGCTGGATTCCACGGTGAAGTGCCCCTTCAGCCGCACCATGTTCCAGGTGCCCAGCAAAATGGGCAAGGGCGTGCTCATTTCGCCCACCGCCCATGGCAACGCGCTGCTGGGCCCCTCCGCGGAGGATATTGACGACGCTTACGATACCGCCACCACCCGCAAGGGCCTGGATTTTGTGCTGGAAAAATGCCGCCTCACTTGGCCCAAGGTGAACACCCGCCCGGTGATCACCACCTTTGCGGGCGTGCGCGCCCATCCGGCCAGCGATGATTTCATCATCGGCCCCGTGCACGGCGCGCCGGAAAACGCCTTTGAAGCCGTGGGCATCGAAAGCCCCGGCCTCACCGCCGCCCCCGCCATCGCGGAGGAGCTGGGCGAACAGGTGGCCGAGCATTTGAAGCTGCCCGCCGCCCGCATCATCAAGGCCCCTGTGCCGCTGCTCAAGCCCTTTGCCGCCATGACGGACGCGGAGCGGGCTGCCGCCTGCAAAAAGGACCCGGATTACGGCCGCATCGTGTGCCGCTGCGAGGTGATCACTGAAGCGGAAATTCGGGACGCCATCCGCCGTCCCGTAGGCGCCAAGTCCATTGACGGCGTAAAGCGCCGCACCCGGGCAGGCATGGGCCGGTGCCAGGGTGGGTTCTGCTCCCCCCGGGTGACGGAAATCCTGTGCGAGGAATTGAAGGTTTCCCCGCTGGAAATCACCAAATGCGGCGGGGAAAGCAAGCTGCTGGTAGGCACGCTGGACGATATCGCAAAGGAGGCCCGGGGCCATGAGTGAGAATTTGATTCAGGTGGACGTGCTGGTCATCGGCGCGGGCCCGGCGGGCCTGGCCGCCGCTATCGCCGCGAAAAAGGCGGGGGTTGATAATCTGATCGTGCTGGAGCGGGAGGACCGCCCCGGCGGCATCCTGCGGCAGTGCATCCATAACGGCTTCGGATTGCACCGCTTCAAGGAAGAATTGACCGGCCCCGAGTATGCCCAGCGGGACATCGATACCGCCAAGGAAATGAATATCGATATCCGCACCGGCGTCACCGTGCTGTCCGTGTCCCATGAAAAGGTGGTTACCGCCGTGAGCCGGGAAAACGGCCTGCAGATGTTTGAGGCCAAGGCCATCGTGCTGGCTATGGGCTGCCGGGAGCGGCCCCGGGGCGCGCTGGCCATCCCGGGCACCCGCTGCGCCGGTATTTACAGCGCAGGCACCGCCCAGAAGTTCGTGAACCTGGAGGGCTACATGCCCGGCCGAAGGGTGGTCATCCTGGGCAGCGGCGATATTGGCCTCATCATGGCCCGCCGCATGACCCTCCAGGGGGCCAAGGTGCTGGCCTGCGTGGAGCTGATGCCCTATTCCAGCGGCCTGAACCGCAATATCGTTCAGTGCCTGCAGGATTATAATATTCCCCTGTACCTTTCCCACACCGTGATCGATATTCACGGCAAGGAGCGGGTGACCGGCGTGACGGTGGCCGAAGTGGGCCCGGATCGCCGCCCCATCCCTGGCACCGAAATGGAATTTGAGTGCGACACGCTGCTTCTGTCCGTGGGCCTGATCCCGGAAAACGAGCTGTCCTCCGGCGCGGGCGTGGAGCTTTCTCCCGTTACCAGCGGCGCGGTGGTGTCCGATACCCTGGAAACCAGCATCCCTGGCGTGTTCGCCTGCGGCAATGTGTTGCACGTGCACGACCTGGTGGACCATGTGAGCAACGAATCCTTCCGGGCCGGCGAAATGGCCGCCCGTTACGCCAAGGGCGAACGCCGCACCGGCCGGGAAATCCCCGTGAAGGACGGCGCGGGCGTGCGCGGCGTGGTGCCGCAAAAGCTGCTGCTGGACGCGGAAAACAAGGGCGTGGATCTCATGTTCCGCCCCGATAAGGTGTACCGGGACCATTACCTGACCGTGTACGCCGACGGCAAGCCCCTGTCCTCCCTCAAAAAGATGATCCTGACCCCCGGCGAAATGGTGGTGCAGTCCCTGAACGAAAAAATGCTGGCCGCCTGCCGGGATGCCAGCGAAATCACCGTGGCGATCACGCCCGAAAAAGCCGTATAACCGGCGATCAGAGAATTTAAAATCATTGATGAAGCACAGCGCACAGAGCCCGGCTTTGCGCGCTGTGCTTTTTTTATCTCCGCCGGAAGCGGCGTAAACTACCGAATGAAGAAAAGAATACAAAAAAGAAGAATAATGTTTCAAAAATATGCAGAAAGGATCAGTTTTCCTGAATTGTATCTTTATTGTTTTTTTTATTATTTTCTGTTTTTTCATTGCTTTTTATACAGAAAAAATGTATAATACTTTTTGTATTCGCCCGGAAGGCACGAAAAACGGAAAATGGGCGAAGTGTTCTTCATAGCTTTCATTCATCATCGCGATGAAGGAAGATAAATATTTAACGGAGGTATGACCCATGAAAAAGTTCCTGTCACTGTTGATGGCTCTCGTCATGGTGCTGGGCGTTGTGGGCGCCAGCGCTGAAGCTGTTGCTTACGAACGCGCGGAAGACGAAGACATCTACCTGGAAGTCCTGGGCGCTTATGATGAACTCATGCAGGCTGCCAAGGCTGCTGAAACCAACGACGAACGCTTCGTGCTGTATGCTCAGGCTGAAGCCTATCTGCTGGACAGCGCTGTGATGATCCCCAACACCACCCAGGGCGGCGCCTACACCATCAGCCGCATCGCTCCCCGCACCGTTCCCTATGTGCAGTGGGGCAATGACGACGACCGTCTCTTCGGCCTGGTCATCAGCGATGAATTCCTGACCCCCGCCGAACGCGCCGATCTGTTTGATATCTGGGGCAAGGCCGTTGCCGGTGAAGGCGAATACGATCCCGCCGCTTACCTGACCGAAAAGGGCCACACCATCCAGAGCGATTATAAGCTTACCTTCGCTACCGCTCCCGTCACCCTGGACTGGCTGAACACCTCCTCCCAGAGCGACACCGAGATCACCGTGAACACCGTGGACGGCCTGGTGCAGTACAACAACCTGAACCAGCTCAAGCCCGCCATGGCGGAATCCTGGGAAATCAGCGAAGACGGCACCGTGTACACCTTCCACATCCGTCAGGGCGCCAAGTGGTTCACCTCTGAAGGCGAAGAATATGCCGACGTGACCGCCAATGACTTCGTGGCTGGCTTCCATCACATGCTGGACGCCGCTGCCGGTCTGGAATGGCTGGTTGAAGGCGTGGTCAAGGGCGCTTCCGAATATCTGGCCGGCGGCACCTTCGACGAAGTGGGTTACGAAGCTGTGGATGATTACACCCTGGTTGTCACCCTGGAAGCTGATATCCCCTACTTCATGACCATGCTCACCTATTCCTGCTTCCTGCCCATCTGCGAAGACTGGTATCTGAGCCATGGCGGCGTGTACGGCATTTCTGAATATCAGGAAGCCTTCGCCGATACCGCTGCTTACACCTACGGCAAGAACACCGATGTGGCCTCTCAGGTCTACTCCGGCCCCTTCCTGCTCCAGAAGCTGAATCCCGATTCTGAAATCGTGATCGTGAAGAACCCCAACTACTACAATGCTGATGCCGTGACCCTGAACAGCGTGACCTGGATCTACGACAACGGCGAAAACCCCGCCCAGACCTACGCTGACGTGGTGGCTGGCGTGTACGCCGGCATGGGCCTGACCGAAGCTTCCGGCACCCTGGCCCTGGCCAAGGCGGACGGCAACTATGACAAGTATGCCTACGTTTCTGAAACCACCTCCACTTCTTACTTCGGCGGCCTGAACCTGAACCGCGGCACCTTCGCTCTGGAAAGCGGCGCCGCTGCTTCTCCCAAGACCGAACAGCAGAAGATCGACACCCACACCGCTCTGATGAACAAGAACTTCCGCAAGGCCGTCACCTCCGCCTGGGACAAGGCGACTGTGAACGCTGTTTCCCGCGGCGAAGACCTGAAGCTGACCAACCTGCGCAACATGTACACCCACCCCGAATTCGTGTCCCTGAGCGCCGCCACCACGGATGCCGATGGTCATGAATTCGCCGCCGGTACCTTCTATGGCGAAATGGTTCAGTATTATCTGAGCAAGCTGGAAGCGGAAGAAGGCATTGCCGAAGATCAGATGATCCAGGTTGCCGATGCCTGCAACGGCTGGTTCTATCCTGAAAAGGCTCAGGCTTACCTGGCCGCCGCCAAGGAAGAACTGGGCGACACCGTTGCCTGGCCTATCACCATCGACGTGACCTACTACTCCGCCGCTGCCGCCAATACCGCTCAGGCTCAGGCCACCAAGCAGGTAATTGAAGAAGTGCTGGGCGCCGAGAACGTGGTCATCAACCTGGTTGAAACCACCACCTCTCAGGATTTCTACGCCTGCGGTTACCGCGCTGCTTCCGGCGAAGCCGGCAACTTCGACTTCTTCTACGGCTCTGGCTGGGGCCCGGACTACGGCGATCCCAACACCTATCTGAACACCTTCCTGGGCGGCGGCGCCGGTTACATGACCAAGGTGATCGGTCTGTTCTAATTGAACAAACGCCCCTCCTGCCCGGTATGGCAGGGATCCTGGGGAAGCGGTCTTCGGGCCGCTTCCCC
>ERZ842401.8414-NODE-8414-length-10152-cov-52.198079_pt1 | contig 10152 bp, 2 predicted proteins | sample MGYA00521270_ERZ842401 | MGnify/ENA primary metagenome ERZ842401 (study PRJEB31892, sample SAMEA3878208) | bioreactor metagenome | biome: Moose rumen | place: Sweden | collected 2011-10 | study: EMG produced TPA metagenomics assembly of the PRJEB12797 data set... | reverse complement strand
TCAAAAAATTATAAGAACTCTGCAGATTAAGTTTCATAGAATCAAACGAAGCGGAGCCTTTTTTATAATTTTGAAATAGATTTTCTTATAATTTTGAGCGAAGCGATCATTATATCGCATAGATAGGAAATTGTATCTTGATTACCCCCCGAAGACGTAAACGATTACGTTTATTTTAACAGAATTTACCGTTTCAAGACGGGTACTTTTTCCTGCTTTTTTGTACCTTTGCATTCTGTAGCCGTGAGGCTTCCAACTAATCTACGCGCGAACATATAAATAATTTACTAACTAAAATAAAATTCTTATGAAGAAAAATTTACTTCGACTAAGCACCTTGTGCCTCTTAGCGATGCTGTTTGCAGGCGGCGCTTACGCACTACGTGCTGTCAACGAGGCATCCCAGCCTCAAAAAAGAGCAGCAGCTGAGTTTGTAGACATCAAGGCTGACTTTACGGACGGTTCATTCTTCACAGCTGAAGAGAATCAAACAGCAATCTCTGCAGGCCTGAAGATGAACGCGGACGGCACGTTCACCCGCGTGGCTGCCGATGCAGAAGATGCGAACGCTGTCATCACTGGAAAATTCCACAGCAAGGAACATGGTATCAGCAACTTCTCAGCTACTGTGAAGGTTGCAGGACCTGTGAAGATCACTTTGGGAACTTGTGCATGGGGTGGCGGCGTAACCGTAACAGGCGGCACCGTAGAGGTCGCCACTTTCAACACCAATACGGGTGCTTGCTACCACAACAACAAGGAGGTCAACGTCATTTCAGTTTACTATAAAGGTGAAGCAGCCACGCTGACCATTAGCGGCGGCTCATACGTTCCTTATTTTGCTGTCGAGGCCGTTAATGCATCAGATATTCCCAATGATGCGAAGGTTACGTTTGACATTGCCAATGCCGGCGCAGAGGGTGTGGCACCAGCAGAACAGACTGTCGAGATTGGTGGTAAGCTGACTATTCCAGCAAACCGCACACTGTGGGTAGAGGGTAAGACTTTGACTGCATGGACGGATGGTACTAATCAGTATAAGGCTGGCGATGAGGTGACCATCAATGAGAACCTCACACTGACTCCTGTATTCTCAGAAAACGAGGTTTCTTTTGCTGACCGCACTGAAGAAGTAACTGCAACATGGGACTTCCAGCAGAAGAACGGCGCTCCTGTTCTCAACTATCAGAACAAGGTTGGCTTCTATGTAACACAAATTACTGTAAATCAGAAAGTCATTGACTTCCGGATGGACTTTGACACCAACAACGGCGGCAAACTGGCAAATGGCTCATGGCAAGACTGGGCACAGGTGAATACTGGGGCAAAGTTCACACTGCCTATCTATAAAGGAACAGTTGTCAGTACCTTCTCCATGAACGACAACAGCGAGACGACATTTGCTGACGAAAAAGGCGTTTATGAAAACAACGTAAATTCTTATACTTATAATGGCAGTGGATCAACACTGGATATCATCATCAATGGTGGTTCATATTATCGTTGGGTAAAGGCTGTCTATCCTGTGCCTGCTGCAGAGGGTAGCGGATTTACAGACATCAAGGCAGACTTTACGAATGGTTCATTCTTCACAGCAGCGGAGACTAGCGCCACCACTGCTGGTTTGAAGATGAACGCTGACGGCACGTTCACCCGCGTGGCTGCCGATGCAGAAGATGCGAACGCAGTCATCTCCGGAAAATTCCACAGCAATGAACATGGTATCAGCAACTTCTCAGCTACTGTGAAGGTGGAAGGAACCGTCAAGATTACTTTCGGTACCTGCGCATGGGGTGGCGACGTAACTGTGACGAATGCCGATGGTGCAACCGTTGCTAAGTTCAACACCAATACGGGTGCTTGCTATCATAACAACAAGACAGAAAACGTCATTTCTGGCTACTACAAACAGGACGTAGCTACCACACTGACCATTAGCGGAGGCTCGTACGTTCCCTACTTTGCGGTAGAGAAAGTTGACCCGAAGGATGTACCCAGCGATGTAAAGATTATCTTTGACGCTGCTAATGCCGGTGCTGAAGGAACTGCTCCCGCTGAGGAGACTGTCGCTATTGGCAAAGACTACACCCTGCCGAAGAACTTCACGCTGTATAAAGAAGGTTCTACGCTGACGGGCTGGACTGACGGTACAAACACCTACGCTCCTGGACAGACCATCAAGGCTCCCGATGCCGAAAGCGTTACGCTCACTCCCGTCTTCACGGCTAATGAAGTAACACTGGCTGACCGCACAGAGGCCGTGACTGTGAAATGGAACTTCCGCAAAGACCAAGGTGCACCTGCAGTCGGTTGGGAAGGTCAAGACAACCTCGTATGGGTAGCTCAGGCAGAAGTAAAGGGAAAGACTATTGATGTAGCTTTGCCCTTCTCTACCAAACCCGGTAAATTCAACAATAAGAGCAATAACGACTGGGTACAGATAAACAATGGCACCAAGTTCACTGTTCCTTCATGCAAGGGTGCTATTATCTCGATGGAGGCATACAACAACATCACCTCCACGACCATTGACGGCCAAACAGACTATACACAAGGAAAGACTATTAGTTATGAAGTAGCCAATAAAGCCGAGACCGTGGACGTGGTGATTGGCGACGGTAGCTACTACCGCTATATTCAGGTTGTCCTGCCTGTAGTGCAGAGCCAGAGCGGCGGCGAGACATTCGACAATGCTGAGGCAACCATTACCTGGCCTCTTAACGACTCCGGCAACATTTCACAGTACACCGCTACACCCGATGGAGCATTCTCTACCGTAGCCGTCAACACTGGCGACCTGAAGATTACCGGTGTTGCTACACGTACGGCCGACACAGCTGCAGAAGGAATCTCGTTCGTCAAGTTCAGACCTTCTGGTGCAACGAAGGCTGTTGAGTGGGTCGTAAAGCCCGCAGCTGGACTGACATTTACTCCGACGAAAATCAGCCTCTGGATTCAGCGTTTCGGTACCGATGCAGAGAATGGTGTTACCGTCACCGCCAAAGTGGGTGAGGGCGAAGCCATCACACTGGGCAACTACACTGCTCCGCGTGCAAACCAAGGTACAGATATAGATAAGTATGCAAAGAACGATAACTATACCAACCAGGTGGTTATTAACTTAACCGAAGAACAGCAGACGGCTCTTAAGTCTGGCGAAGCCTTGACACTCTCTGCAACCGTCGGTGTGGGTGAATCTAAGGAAGGTGGCTTTAGCGATGTCCAAATTTCCGGTACGGTCAGCGGCACCAAGGCTGCTGTTGAGATGTACACGTTGGCAGCCGTTGCTTCACCTGAGGAAGGCGGTAGTATCAACGTTTATCCCAAGTCTGACGAATACGAAGCCTACTCTGAAGTCACGCTAACCGCTACCGAGAACTTCGGCTACGACTTCGTGAACTGGACCAACGCTGCAGGCGAGGAAGTCTCGACGGAGGCTAAGTTCAAGTACACCGTGAAGAGCAACGAGACGCTGACTGCCAACTTCAAGAAGGTGAACACCTACGAGCTGAAGCTGACCGTTGACGGCACTAATGACTATATGGTTACTGTCAGCCCGCAGCCCGACCTCGTAGACGGCAAGTGGATGTACGAGGAAAATGCCACAGTTGTTCTGACGGCCAACCAGTACGAGGGTCTTGTTACCTTCAACAACTGGAGCGACGGCACGACCAACAGCGAGCTGATTGTCAACATGACTGCCGACACCAACATTACAGCCGTCTACTCTCAGGCTGACATCATTGCCGGCTGGGACTTCTATACAGCTGGTAGCAACGGCCGCAAGGCTGACTTCGCTGCCGAGGACAACGACGGAGATGCACTGAACCTGGTGAACACTGAAACTGGCGAGACCAGCGGCTGGCTTGACAAGAGTGCAGCCAATGGTGGCTATGAGAGCTTCAAGGGTGCAGCCGTCAACTGGCGCACCGGCAGTAAGGATGGTGACGTAGGCAACTGGCACTGGCAGACCAAGATCAATGCCGAGGCATTTACCGACATCAACGTCCAGTTCGACATGCTGTACAACTACAACGCTTACCAGAAGTACAATGCCGAGTACTCACTCGACGGTGAGAACTGGACAGGCTTCGGCAGCATCACGATGGAAGGTGCCAAGAATGCCGCTTCCTTCAGCCAGAAGCTGCCTGCTGCAGCCAACAACCAGAAGGATCTCTACATCCGTCTGATTGCCGACAAGAGCTCGAATGTAGACGGCTCAGCTTCTGCCAACGACGGTAATACACTGGCAATGTTCTTCATCACCGGTACTCCGAAGCTGGTGGACGATCCCGTAGCTCCTGCACTGGTATCTTCTGTACCCGCCAAGGGTGCTACCGGCGCATCGGCCTCTGGTAAGATTGTGCTGACCTTCGACAAGAAGGTGAAGATTGCCGACGGTGCCAAGGGTAAGCTGGGCGACGCTGAGCTGACGCCTGCCGTCAGCGGCAAGGTCATCACCTTCGAGTACAAGGGACTGGACTACGCTACGGAGTACACCTTCACGCTGCCTGCCAACACGGTAAGCAACCTGACAGGTGCCACACTGGCCGACGCCATCACACTGACGTTCACCACCATGGACCGTCCCACAGTGGCCAAGGCGCCTTACGATGTGACGGTATCTAACGTTGACGAACTGCTGGCAGCCATCAACACGGCCAACACCCGCGCTGACCAGAACACGCGCTTCCGCATATTCATCAAGAAGGGTACGTACACCATTCCTCTGTCTTCAACCATGAAGACCTGCAACGGCTATGAGGTTCCCGAGTGTATCACCTTCATTACTGGTAAGAACATTTCGTTCATCGGTGAGGACCGCGACGAGACCGTCATCACCAATGCCATCCCCGCCGACGCTACCTTCGCCGGTACGTATGGTACCACCAGCAAGTACGACGGTATCGGCAACAGCGACGTGTTCCAGATTTCGAGCAGTGCTGAGGGACTCTACTGGCAGGATCTGACCGTATCGACCGGTATGGAAGACAGCCGTGGACGCGACATCGCTATCCAGGATAAGGGTAAGAAGAACATCTATAAGAATGTATGCCTGCACGGCTATCAGGACACTTGGACTTCTAACAACGACTATGGTCTGTACTACTTCGAGGGCGGTGTCATCCGCGGACGTACCGACTACATCTGCGGTAAGGGTGACATCTACTTCAACCAGGTAGAGTTCAAGCAGATTGCCGGTGGCTACTGCGCTGTGCCTTCTAAGCCTGCCAAGGTAGGTTGGGTCATGAAGGACTGCACCATCAACGGTGACGGCGACGGCGTTGACGGCAACTACACCCTCGGACGTCCTTGGGGTTCTGGCACACCCGTTGCTGTCTGGATTGACACCAAGATGAACGTTGTTCCCTCAGCTATCGGCTGGAACGAGATGAGCGGTGGCTGGCCCGCACGCTTTGCAGAGTATAACTCGACGACATCTACAGGTTCTACCATCGACCTGAGCGGACGTAAGAAGACCTTCGGTGACGGACATGCCAACAATCCTGTCCTCACAGCTGCCGAAGCAGCAGACTACAGCGACATGTCGAAGATGTACGGTGACTGGCAGCCCACGCTGCTCACTGAGCAGGCTCCCGTGGTCACAGAGGTTAAGTTCGAAGGTACTACCCTCTCATGGACGGGCAATAACTACTCGCTGCTGTATGCTATCTGTAAGGACGGTGACGTCGTTGGCTTCACTACCGACACCAGCATTGACGTCAGCACACTGACTACCGGCACTGCCTCTTCTGCACCCCGCCGTGCAGAGAGCAGCGAGGCTGAGTCATGGAGCGTCCGTGCAGCCAACGAGATGGGTGGTCTGAGCCAGGCTGTGAACATCAACGGTGTTGTCACCGGCATCAGCGCTACGAAGCCTGCTGTGGAGAACCGCTTCATGGACGGTGCCATCTACACCCTGCAGGGTGTTCGCGTCACCAACCCGACGAAGGGTCTCTACATCATCAATGGTCACAAGGTCGTGATTAAGTAACAACCATTCACACCTCTTCATATAAATAGAGCGGAAGCACGTGATGGCTTCCGTTCTATTTTTTTTGACAATTATCACGAAAGGTATAAAAAACACACTCGAAAATTTGTTTATTTAAAAGAAATGTACTACTTTTGCGGACAGATTGCAAACTACTATTAAACAAATTATCATTTAAAAACTAACAAACTGACATGCAAAAGAGAAGATTTCTTTTAGCCATGCTGCTGTGTATGCTGTGGCTAACGGGCTTCGCCCAGAGTGCAGTCAAAGGTACCGTGACCGACAAGTCCGGCGAACCTTTGATTGGCGTAAGCATTACCTATGGCAACGGCCAGGGTACAGTGACCGACATTGACGGTAACTTCACGGTCAACGTACCTGCCGGCACCCCCATCAAGGTATCGTATGTAGGCTACAAGCCTCAGACCATCAAGGCCGGAGCCAACATGAAGGTAGCCCTTGAGGAAGACAACACGACACTGGACGACGTGGTGGTCATCGGTTATGGAACGGTGAAGAAGCGCGACCTGACAGGTGCCGTAGCATCGGTAGGTGCCGACGCCTTGAAGGCCAACCCGGTATCTAACGTAGCCGAGGCCCTGCAGGGCAAGCTGGCCGGTGTGAACGTTATTTCACAGGACGGTCGCCCCGGCGCTACCATCTCTATCAAGGTACGTGGCGGCGGTTCTATCTCCCAGTCGAACGAGCCGCTGTATGTTGTCGACGGCTTCCCCGTCAGTGACCTGAGCGACATTCCTGCCGACCAGATAGTATCTATCGACGTGCTGAAGGACGCTGCCTCAACAGCCATCTATGGTGCCCGCGGTGGTAACGGTGTTATCCTGGTGACGACCAAGGCTGCCGAGGCCAGCAAACTCAGCGTCAGCTACGAAGGCTACTATCAGGCCAAGTGGGCTGCCAAGAAGTTTGACGTGCTGAGTGCACAGGACTACGTGAAGAACGTTTGGTCGTATGCCGAGGCCCTGCAGATCAACAACGCGGGTGTTGCCAAGTACTTCGGCCTGGGCAGTGCCAACGGCAACCACTATGCCGACTATGCCAACGTAGCCGCCCATGACTATACGGACGACCTGCTGCAGACGGCTAATGGCTGGAACCACAACCTGGCCATTCAGGGTGGTAATGAGAAGACCAAATTTACCTTTTCTGCCAACTATGTCAATGACGAGGGTATCAAAGTGAACTCCAAGTTCCAGCGTCTGGCCCTGAACTTCAAGTTCCGTCAGGAGCTGGCCAAGCGCCTGTTCTTCGACCTGGACACCCGCTATGCCCAAATGGATGTCGAGGGTATGGAGCCCCGCAACAGTTCCCGCGGTTCTATCCTGTCGTCTGCTTTCGAAATCCGTCCCATCGACAACCCGCTTGGCGACAACGACATCACCCTGCTCGGTCTGGGTGAGGCTTGGGTCAACGAGGCTGCCACACCAGAAAAGATTAACGAGGCCATCTTCCGCGACTTCGTACGCGACCGCCTGCGTGCCAACTTCGCCCTGTCATGGGAGCCCATCACGGGTCTGACTCTGCGTACTGAGTTTGGCGTGGGTCGTAACTGGTCACGCGCAAGACGCTACGACGACGGTTCCATCCCCTCTAACAACATCACCAACAACTTCGTGAAGGGTCACAAGTATGCTGAGCTGAGCCGTGGCGAGGGTAGCAACTGGCGTTCGGTAAGCACCATCAACTATCAGGTTCAGGGCCTGGGTGAGGACCACAGTCTGTCATTCCTGCTTGGTAACGAGGAGCTCTACTCCAAGAGCGAGACCACGACTCTCTATGGTGGTGGCTATCCCATGGACGATGCATGGACCATGGAACGTGTATTCGGCCTGATGCACAATGGCGACGCTGACACCTACCCCGCAGAGAACAAATATACCAACACCTATAGCACTCCCGAGACCACCTCTTCGTGGTTCGGCCGTGTGAACTACTCTTGGAAGGGCCGCTACCTGCTGACTGGTACGCTGCGTGCCGACGGTAGCTCGAAGTTCGGTCCTAATAACCGCTGGGGTTACTTCCCCGCAGCCGCTGCTGCATGGCGCATCAGCGACGAGCCGTTCATGAGCAGTGCCAACAGCTGGATGGACAACTTGAAGCTTCGTGTATCTTACGGTACTTCGGGTAACGACAACATCAGCTCCAGCCTGTGGCACGAGACTTGGGTATCGTCTACTGCCGTCATTAACGGTCAGAGTGTACAGACCTTCGCCCCCTCGGGTCTGAAGGAGAATCCCGACCTGAAGTGGGAGACCAACATCTCGCGCAACATCGGTCTGGACTTCGGTTTCTTCAACCGCATCAACGGTACGTTGGACTTCTACTGGAACACGACCAAGGACCTGCTGATGCGTACCGAGATAGACTCTTCGTCCGGTTATTCATACCAGTACCAGAACATCGGTAAGACCTCTAACAAGGGTATCGAGTTGGCCCTGAATGCTGCCATCATCCGCACCAAGGACCTGAACCTGAACATGAACCTGACCTATAACTATAACAAGAACAATGTGGACGAGCTGGCCGACGGTCGCGACATCCAGTACGGTTCTAACTGGGGTTCCAGCGCACTGAAGCCCGGCAATGACTATCTGATTCGCGAGGGTGAGCCTCTCGGTCTGATTCGTGGCTATACCAGCGCCGGTGTCTACACACTGGACGACTTTAACTTCACCAATGGCAAGTATGTGCTGAAAGACGGCGTGGCCGACATTGCAGGTGGCGACATCACTGGCACCTACTACAAGGGTCCGGAGTGGGACGCTGCCATTCCTGAAGGCCAGAGTGCCTTCCCCGGTGCTCTCAAGCTAAAGGACATCAGTGGTCCGGACGGAACGCCTGACGGCATTGTCGACTCAAACGATATTGACATCATCGGTCACGTACAGCCTCACCATACTGGCGGTTTCGGTTTCTCAGGCAACTACAAGAATTTCGACTTCTCGGCCAACTTCACCTACCAGCTTGACGGCGAGGTCTACAACGCATCAGCCATGTGTCAGTACGCTGGCGGCAAGGAGACCGGTCTGGCCAAGAACCACCGCGACTTCATTTCAGAGAGCTACCAGCTGTATGACGTAGTCAACGGCGAGCTCGTTGCGGCTACCGACCCCACCATGTTCGCTACTCTGAATGCTGGCAAGTCACGTCCTGTACCTTACTATGAGGCAAGCATCGTGCTGAGCGAGTTTGTTGAGAGTGCTGCCTACCTGCGCCTGAGCAACATCACTCTGGGCTACACTTTGCCGAAGGCTTGGACCCGCAAGGCCTACATCGAGAGTGCCCGCATCTACGTAACTGGAGGTAACCTGTTCTGCCTGACTGGCTACTCTGGTCTTGATCCTGATGTCAACGTAGACACCGCGATGAACAGCAACTATCCAACGCTGGGCATGGACTATGGTGCATACCATCGCGCCCGCACCTTTACCGTTGGTCTCAATGTTAAATTCTAAAACAAAACTGCAATCTATTATGAAAAAGATATTATATAGCATGATGGGAGCAGCCCTGCTGCTGTCTAACACTGCATGTTCCGACTTCCTGGAGCAAACCTCTGACTCGGAAGTAGACAAGGAATTTGTGGTGTCTACCGAGAATACGCTCCGCGGTGCCATGTACAGCATTTACGACAAGTGGCGTAGCGACGGTCTGTCACACGGTAACGGCACCTTTTACAACTTTATTGTATCAAGCTCTGATACCGAGATTCAGCCCGAGGCTTATGCCTCACAGCTGAACCGCTGGGTTCCCTCTTATTTCTATGGTTATGTGGACAACACATACAGTACTCGCGGTACCGAGAACATCGATCCTTTCGGAAACGGCATGTACGAGTCTACTTGGACCAACTTCTACGGCATTATCGGTAAGTGTAATCCTATCATCAACAGCGTAGAGGAGCAGGCTAACTTTGAAGAACTGATGGCTGGCGCACCTACTATCCAGACACAGATCTACGGCGAAGCCATCTGTATGCGTGCCACTTGCTACTATGAACTGATCCGCCACTTCGGCGACGTTGCCTTCCAGGTCGAGGCCGGTAAGGTTGCTACGCATCTGACCAACCGCGACTCCGTGGCAGAATACATCCTGAAGGACCTGCAGCGCGTCATCCCCGTGATGTTCCGTTC
>ERZ842401.8413-NODE-8413-length-10153-cov-5.095861_pt1 | contig 10153 bp, 8 predicted proteins | sample MGYA00521270_ERZ842401 | MGnify/ENA primary metagenome ERZ842401 (study PRJEB31892, sample SAMEA3878208) | bioreactor metagenome | biome: Moose rumen | place: Sweden | collected 2011-10 | study: EMG produced TPA metagenomics assembly of the PRJEB12797 data set... | reverse complement strand
ATGCGCGAAATGCAGACACTGCAGGACGTGACGACGAGCATGACGCAGAGCATGGGCGAAATGTCCGGCGGCGCGCGCAAAATCAACGAGTCCGGCACTGCCCTGCACGACATCATCAAGACAGTGCGTGGTGCTATCGACAAGATAGGCAGCCAGATAGATCTCTTCAAGGTCTGATAATCTAGCTTCTCCCAACAAAGCCGGTTTCAAACGTCAGGAGATTTTTGAAACCGGCTCATTATTTTGACTTAGCTAAAAACAATATTGGCATAAAAAAACTATAGCCAGAATACAATAATTGCTATATAATGGAAGAGTAATTTTTCCACATACCAAGGAGCTTGCTAATTTTATGGCAAAGAAAGAATTAGATCGTTTTGAGAAGAATCCCAAAAAGGACATCCAGATTGCAACAAAGCTCATCGCGCTCATCGGCGGCGTGATAGTGTTCAGCTGCGTTGTGGCGGTGGCGCTCAGCCTGACGGTATTCGACAGGAAGCAGGTAAGAGCTACGGAAGACGGACTTGTGCACACTGCCGACGGAGCGTTGCGCGTCTTGACCGACTGGAGTGTCACCCTCAAGGGCTACGCCTATATTACATCATGCCGCGCAGATGTCAAAGAGGCAATAGAAAACAATGATTCCGGCACGCTCCAGAGCATTATAAGGGAAAGCTCAACTGCGCTTGACTTTGAGATAATGGCTATTGTTGACTCAAACGGCAAGGTGCTCCCTGGTGGCGCCCATGGTATTTCCCCTGGAATGAATGTTTCATCTGTATATGCGGTAAGCAAGGCGCTGCGGGGTACAGAAGCTTTATCATACGAACCATTTGGCTCTGCCACCTATGCCCAAGTCTACGCCTGCCCCATCCGCATCAACGAACAGGTGCGCGGCTGTGCTGTTTTTGCCTACGACCTGACCACGGAAGATTACATCACCTTGATGAAGGACGGCTATGAGGTGGAATGCACTGTGTTCAAAAATGATGAGCGCGTCAAATCCACCCTTACCGGCATGCAGGGCACGCGGCTTGAAAACACGACTATCACCAATCAGGTTCTGCGCAGTGGCATAGCCTACAAAGGTGAAAACACCATCAACAAGGAAAAATACTATTCAATCTATTCTCCCATCCAGAATGATGACGGCACCATCACAGGCATGGTATTCATTGCAAAGAGCATGAAATCTGTCGAGGCGATAAAGCTAACCACCCTTAGCATTGTAGCTCCGGTTATCATCGTTATGGCGGTGGCGCTGATGATTGCAAGTTATACGTTCATCCGCTGGCTCATGTGGCGTATTGCGAATGTAACGAACTTCCTCAAAGAGATGGAAACAGGAAATGCCGACCTGACCAAGCGCTGCAAGCTCTTTATCCGCGACGAAATCGGCTTCCTCATCATCCACTTCGATGCTTTCCTTGACAAGCTGCAGGATATCATCAAGCAGGTACAGGACTCGAAGAATGAGCTGAACACCGTCGGTACGGATCTGTCCGCAAGCGCAGATGACACGGCAGACTCCATCACGCAGATTACCACCAACATCGACGGCATTTCTGCCCAGATAAGCAATCAGGGGTTGAGTGTGGAGCAAACAGCAAACGCAGTCAACGATATTTCTTCCAATATAACAAGCCTCAACAATATGATTGAGGGACAGGCTTCAGGTGTGGCGCAGGCTTCTTCCGCCGTTGAGCAGATGGTGGGGAACATCTCTTCTGTAAACAACTCTGTGGACAAGATGGCGGTTTCCTTCAAGTCTCTCGCCGCAAACGCACAGACAGGCTTTACCAAGCAGCAGGACGTGAACGAGAGGATAAAGCAGATTGAAACGCAGTCCAAGATGCTGCAGGAAGCAAACCAGGCTATTTCCAACATCGCAGAGCAGACAAACCTGCTCGCCATGAACGCCGCCATTGAAGCTGCGCACGCGGGCGAGGCGGGAAAAGGCTTCTCCGTCGTTGCTGACGAAATCAGAAAGCTTTCAGAGACTTCTTCCGCACAGTCCAAGACAATCGGCGAGCAACTCAACAAGATCAAGGAGTCCATCTCCGAGGTTGTCTCCGCATCCGCGGCTTCAAGCGAGGCGTTCTCCGCTATGTCCACCCAGATAAAGGAGACGGACGAGCTTGTGGCACAGATCAAGGCTGCGATGGAAGAGCAGAATCAGGGGTCACGCCAGATCAGCGAGGCTCTGCATTCCATGAACGACAGCACGACGCAGGTTCACAACGCCGCTACCGAGATGACGGCGGGCAACCGCGCCATTCTGGAAAACGTGCGTACCCTGCAGGATTCCACAACGGCAATCGATTCCAGTATGGAAGAAATGTCCAACGGCGCGCGCAAAATCAATGAGACGGGTACAGCCCTCGCAGAGATTGCACGTACAGTACATGAAGCCATCGAGAAAATCGGTGCTCAGGTAGATTTGTTTAAAGTATAATCGATATAATCGATTTATTAAATCAACTAAACTAAAAAGGCTGCCAACAGAACGGCAGCCTTTTCTTTTTTATTTGCCTTTATTCCTGTTGCTTAGCTTCCTGCCAGAGGCGTTCCATATCCGCCAGATGTTCTTCTGTCATGGGGATATGATCCTCGTTCATCCGGCGCTCCACATAACTAAAGCGGCGGTAGAACTTGGCGGAAGCGCCCTCAAGCGCAACAGAGGGGTCAATTCTGTAGCCCCGACCCACGTTTACTAGCGAAAGCAAAAGGTCTCCGAACTCCTCTTCTATGTGGGCATTGTTTCCTTCTGCCACAGCATCTTCAAATTCTTGATATTCCTCACGAAGTTTCGCCTTGGCACCGTCCATATCCGGCCAGTCAAAATGGAGCTTTGCAGCTTTTTTCAAGTACTTATATGCTTTGAGCAGCGGGGGAAAGCTTGCGGGAATATCATCAAGCACAGAACCGTTTTTGCGCAGGTCCGCACGGTGCTCCACAGTAGCTTTTATCTGGTCCCAACGCCCGGGGACTATGGGAGCCCCTTCAAAGACGTGGGGATGGCGCCGCACCAGTTTGTCTACAACATCGTTACAGACATCCGCCACAGTAAAATCGCCAGCCTGCTCATATATTGCCGCAACAAGGAAGGTATTGAAGAGCAGGTCACCCAATTCTTCCCGGGCGTGAGAAGCATCCTGTGCGGTGATGGCATCCACCAGCTCGTAAGCCTCCTCCAGAAGGAAGGGGCGCATAGACTGCGGCGTCTGCATTCCATCCCACGGACAGCCGTCGGGAGAGCGCAGCAGCTTTACAAGACGGTAAAGCCGCAGAAGGGAAGAAGCCGTATCCTCACCACGCTGACGTATGGCATCTTTTTCGCTCATGCTTTCTCCGCGATCAGCTTCTTCTTGCCCCACTCGGGGATGAGCTTTTCAGGAGCAGCAGAACAGAGCACTTTTGCAAACAGCCCCGCAAGCTGAGGAAAAAGCTGAGAGAGGCAGATGTCTTCATCCGCAGTAAAATTGCCGAGCACATATCCCGCGACATCGCCACTAGCGGGCTTTCCCACGCCTATGCGAAGCCGCCAGAAATCGGCAGTTCCCAGCACGCTCTTAATCGAACGCAGTCCGTTGTGTCCGCCGAGCCCTCCCGCCCATTTAAAGCTCACTGTCCCAAAAGGCAGCTCAATCTCGTCATGCACGATGAGTATATCTGCCGGCTCTATCTTGTAAAAGCGAGCTGCTTCTCCTACCGCCTCCCCGCTCAAATTCATATAGGTAAGCGGTTTGAGGAAATACAGGTTTCGGGGAGCCTTGGCGGGTAGGGGCAGGCTGCCATCGGCACGGGGAGCAAGCAAGCCAAAATCCGCCAGCCACCCCGCAAAGCCCACATAATCAACGGAGCAAAACTTTCCCTTATATTTTTCCGCCCAAGACAGGCGGGAAGCAAAGGGGAGGCTGTCCGCAAAAAGCCACGGGGCATTGTGCCGCGTATGCTCGTATTCCTGCCCGTAATTACCAAGAAATGCAATCAGCTGAATCATCTTACGCGGCAGACCTCATATCTGTTTCCAATATTTCCACATCGCGGAATATCTCGTACAAGTGCTGAAATACATTGCGGCAGGCAGTTATCTCTTCAAAAAAGTCGCACTCATCATTCAGAATGCGGTGGATGTTGATAAGCCGGCAATAGCTGCCCATGTTCTTGTCCGAAAGAAAGCCTGTCAGCAGATTTATCATCTTATAGCACAGCCTGCCGAATTCTTTCTGTATCTCGCCAACATCGTTTTCCACCATGCCAAGCACCTTTCGTATTTTTGCCCGCACTCCCACCGTATGCGGGTCTTTTTCATTATAGCGGGCAAACTCAACAGCGAAATCACCTTCCTCAGCGAGCTGCTTTACAAGCAAGGAAAGGCTGTTGTTCATCTTTGTAAAGCTGTCAACGGCAGCGGTAAATTCAAAGCGGTTTTCTTTAGCGGCAAACTCTCCTTCCATTGTGATTGCCTTAAACCATTTCGCATATTTTTCATAGTATTTCTTAAAGAAATAGTGTATGATGCCCAGCGAAAGGTCCAACGAGAAGGGCATTCCCTGCCCCTGCAGCACTTGTTCCCACGGGCGGACAGGAAACTGGGGAAAGTCCGTCAGCTTGAATTCTTTCTTAAGGCGTTCCTTGACCTGCATCTTTTTGTAATCCGCATTCCAGAGCTTTATCTTTTGCTCAAAAAGCTGCTTCTTTTTCTGTACGTATTTGTCAAACCAGTTTTCACCGCCGCCCACAGCTCCCACGGCATATAGAGCATCGTTGTAAACCACCTTGGCAAGGCTTTCCATTGGCACATTGTCGACAAAAAACTTGATTGTCGCTATATGCGCATCCATAACGCCGCTGTCTATAACCTCCATCTCGGTGTTTTCCTGTTCTTTTTCTGAAAACGCTATGATGACGTCCGCTACTTTCTGGTCAAGCAGAGTGTAACTACAAATCACCTTGGCAAGCGCACCAAAATCTGTCTTGAGCAGGCCGAAAAGTGCCTCCTGCCCACCATCCGATATGGGCGAAAAGCGGGAAACAAGATTGTCTAGCGAGAGTTTTACCAGCTGATTGAGCCAGTTGAGGGCACGCACATAGACATACATCTCTTCCTGCCTGTCCTGCGGAATACTCCCGATGGTGCGGAGCATGGCATCCAGCATGGTTTTATGCGCGTCCTTGGGCAACTCCTGCGTAAAGGGGAACTGGTAGGGATCGGTATCCTGCTCAATCTGTTCTTCCACTTCCGGCATAATCAGCTGCGCCAGTATGACGTAGAAATCCTCGGCACGTTTGTCAAAATACTGCATATACGGACGGAAATAGTTCACCGCGTCCTTAAGCTTTACAAGTCTGTCATAGAAACCGCGATACAGCACCTTGCGGCTGAAGACCATAAGCGTAGGCTGACGCTGCTCTATTCCCTGCGCAATGCGCTGCACCATCGTCTGGTTTAAGACATTTTCCACCGTTGAACCCGTAAAGAGCGCCTTTAGCCACACGATAATCTTCTGAAACACATTGAGTTTTTGAAAGCGGTGAATGAACTCAACCTGAGACGCATCCCCCTCAGGCTCCTTTCTTTTCGCCGCAACAGCAGGGCTCTCAGCAGAAGGCGTATTCATTTTATCCAACATATCTTTTCGCTCTGCCGAACTGATACTGGTTGCCAGCGATTCAAACGTGGTCTTCTTGGCACTATCACTCATACAGTCTTATCCATTATTTACATTTTCGATCTGTGCTACTAAACCTAGCAGGGAAAAACAAAATGATGCTTCCTCCTTCATCATAGAATTACTTTTGCATAGTGTCAAGATTTGTTTTTCTTTTCTCCCGCTAAGAGACGCATGGCATTGACGACGGCAAGGACCGTTACCCCCACATCGCCAAACACAGCAAGCCACATATTCGAGATGCCCGTAATACACAACACCATGATCAGTGTCTTCAGCCCAAGGGCAAAAACAACGTTTTCCTTGACGTTGAGCATGGTCTTCTTCGCCACCTTGACGGCAACGGCAACCTTGCTCGGCATATCATCCATGACAACCACATCGGCAGCTTCAATGGCGGCGTCACTGCCCATCGCCCCCATCGCAATTCCCACATCACTGCGGCTCAGCACGGGAGCATCGTTGATGCCATCGCCTACAAACGCGACACGCTTCCGCGTTCCGACATTCTCAGCCAAAAGCTCCTCGATTTTCTCCACTTTATGCTGCGGAAGCAAGCCTGCATACACCCTGTCAATGCCAAGGCTTTTCGCTGTGGCGGCGGCAACTTCTTCAGAATCACCGGTAAGCATAACGGTCTGGTTCACCCCTGCGTCCCTGAGGGAAGCGATGGCAGAAGCGGCATCGTTCTTCACCCTGTCGCTGATGACAATGTGCCCCATATATACCCCGTCAACAGCGACGTGTACCACAGTTGCCGCCGCATCCTTGTCGCAGGGAACAAAACCTGTTACCCCTTCCTGTTTAAGCAGGCGCTCATTGCCGGCAAGGATTCGTTTTCCGTCGATAATGCAATGGATACCATAGCCGCTTATTTCTTTCGCCTCCTCCACCGTGATGGTTCCGCAGCGGGGGCAACGGTGCGCCTTTTTTAAGGAACGGGAAATTGGATGGGTTGAATAACACTCAGCATGAGTTGCGAGGGCAAGCAGTTCCTCCGCATCAAGCACACACCCCTCAGCAAGGTGTACATCAGTTACCTCAAAGACGCCTTTCGTCAAGGTTCCTGTTTTGTCAAAAACGGCGGTGTGCACCTCGGAAAGCATTTCGATATAGCTCGCACCCTTTACCAGCACACCCTTTCGGCTCGCAAGCCCGATGCCCGCAAAAAAACTCAGTGGCACAGAAATGACCAGCGCACAAGGGCAGCTCACCACGAGCACTTCCAATGCGCGGTACAGCCACACATACCAGACAGCCCTCCCGCCACCTTGTATGAGGGGAGGCAAAAGCGCCACCACAACGGCGACAAGGCAAACCCAAGGCGTGTAGATACGGGCAAAACGGCTGATGAACCTTTCAGTCCGCGCCTTTTTGTCCTGGGCTTTTTCTACCATTTCCAGCACGCGGCTCACAGAGCTTGCGGCAAAGTCTTTTGTCACCTGTATTTCCAATGTACCGGATGTATTGACAAAACCTGAAAACACAGCATCATTTTCTCGTACCTCGCGGGGCACGCTTTCACCCGTGAATGCCGAGGTATCCACAAACGAAGAACCTGACACAACGGTACCGTCCAATGGAATGCGTTCTCCCGGGCGAACAATGAGGCACTCTCCTACCCGCACGCTTTCTGCACGCACAGATTCAAAGCCGCCATCTCGTTTTACATTCGCCATATCGGGACGAATATCCATGAGCTGCATAATCGAATGCCGTGAATGATCTAGAGCCTTGTCTTCCAGAAGCTCTCCAATATTATAGAGAATCATGACGGTAACGGCTTCAGCATATTCCCCGATGAAAATTGCCCCCACGGTGGCCACAGACATCAAAAAGGCTTCCCCAAAAACTTTTCCATGACGGATATTTTCCACAGCTTCCCGCAAGACGCCGAAACCGCTCAGCATATAAGCGGCAAAGAAAAGCGCCAAAACTCCTCCCCGTACAAAGACTTCCGGCAACCAATCAAAGGCAGGCAGCCGTTGAAGCACTATGGCGAGAACAAACAGTACTATGGCGAAAATCAATTTAGGGAGATTGTGCTCTTCCTCGTCCTCTTCACCTTCCTCCCCGTGTGCTCCTCCGTGATGGTGGCCACAACAACAGCCATCTTCATCATGGCAATCGTGGTGATGGCTATGCTCATGCTCCTCGTGCTCGTGGGCTGCCGTTTCGATTTCTTCTTCCAGTTCCGTTTCCAATTCACTCATTTTACCTGTCCCCCAAATGTTCTACACCGATATGCAGGATAATCTTGACGTGCTCATCCGCCAAAGAATACATAAGCGATTTCCCATCACGCCGGAATTTCACCAAGCCATTGGTCTTAAGCACACGCAGCTGCTGGCTGATGGCAGGCTGGGTCATATCAAGCGCTTCGGAAATTTCTGTTACGCTCATCTCCTTGTCTAAAAGGGCATAGAGAATTTTTATCCTTGTGGAATCGCCGAATATTTTAAACAGCTCCGCAAGGTCGCAAAGCATATCTTCGTCAAGTGATTCAATCATTATATAATCATATAAGCATACAATTATATATTTGTCAAGAGGGAGATTTCAGAGAAACTGTTTTAAGTCGTCAAGACTTGTGCAAAGATGTGTTAAAATAGATTTTATTTTTTCATCAGGTTGCAAACGGTCTGGAATCATTACACAGGATAGACCTGCCCTGTGTGCGCTCAAAACGCCGTTCGGGCTATCTTCTATGGCTATGCAGTGCCGTGGCTCCGCACCAAGCAGTTCACAAGCCTTCCTATAAATATCGGGAGCAGGTTTTGCGTGGGCAACTTCATCTCCGCAGATGATTGCATCAAAAAAAACATCAAATCCAAGTAAACCAAGTTGCCGCTGCACCGTTGCCCTGCCCGTGGAAGAAGCGAGAGCAAGAGGATAATGCACATTGCGGAGGTAAGTCAAAATCTCACGGGCAAAGGGCTTCAACGGCATTCCCTGTTCCTGTTCAATCTGCGCACAATAACGGTCGGTGGCATCCCAGAATGCCTTGCCATCAAATGCAGCTCCATACGCAGCTTTCAGCAGCTGAATGGATTCCTCTTCACCACGTCCCAGACACTGACGGTGAACACTGTCAATATCGGGCAAGCCAAGCCGCCCAGCTTCTTTCCGCCAGCAAATATCATAAACCGTCTCGCTGTCAAGCAATACGCCATCCATATCAAATACAACAGCATGGAAAAAAGGAGTCTCAGTCATAGTTGTCCTCTACTTTAGATCTTCTGCGAGTTTTTCGGCAGTTAAAAAATGAATTGCCCGCATGCCAAGGCTGGCGGCGGCTTTCCAATTCTCCTCCCTGTCATCTATAAACACGGTTTCCTTTGCCTCAGTCTTTTCAGCAACAAGGATTATTTTCCAGAAATCAAGCTTTGGCTTTGAAACACCCATAAAGCAGGAAGCATAGGTCTGATCGAATACAGCATAGTCACCACGCTCACAGTGATTCCTATAATGAGATTCTATCGTATTCGTGCCGCACACAACACGATTTCCAGCCTTCTTTAACTGCCGGATAATCTCATAGGTCTTTTCATTACGAGCAGGATGAAACAAGCAGTGCCACCAATCAGTTTTGACAATTTTACCTGAACGCTGAGAAAAAAGTTCCCAAAAGCGACTTGTCGTAATCACGCCATCTGAATACTGTGAGAGCAAATCGCCACAGTATGACATAAACTCTTCTTCGGTGATGTGAATGATATCACAAAACGGTTTTATCACTTCGGCAGTATTTGTCACGACACCGCCCATATCAAAAATATACAACATCTTCTTATACAATGTACTCTATTTCGCTAAATGAATCAATTTTAGCGTAATAATTGTGTGCTTCACCAAAACCATAAGCTGCCCAGATAAATGGAATACCGCACTGTATACAAGATTCTTCATCTCCCCGCGTATCACCAATATACACGGGAGCCTGAATTCGATTGCGGGAAATTATAAGCTGCAGATTCTCTGCTTTGCCCTTGCCCGTATTGCCAAAACACTCATAATCTTTGATATAGGGCTCAAGCCCGGTCTGAGCAAGCATCAGCTCAATATAGCCACTCTGACAATTACTTACTACATAAAAATTATGTGTGACAGACATTTTTTTCACTGTCTCGCATACAGACTCATAACAGATATCCAGAACATTGTCTTTCAAAGCTATTTGTTCTTCGCTGCAACAAAGCGACATCAATGCAGTCCGCTCTACATCAGATAAATTAGGCCACAGATCAAAAGCTATGACATCCATGGTCTTTCCAAATTCTTTTTGTAAATCCTGTGCAGTAACTTTATTAGCCAAGAAGCCAGAGATATCAATAGCCCTGTTCCATGCAATAGCAACAATCGTCGTTGTATTCCAAATAGTACCATCAATATCAAGGATAATAGCATCAAATTTTTGATTTTGATTCATAATAAATAAAAAAATAAAACAAAAAAGAAGCCGGCAGCCACCTACTTTC
>ERZ842401.8412-NODE-8412-length-10154-cov-4.143678_pt1 | contig 10154 bp, 8 predicted proteins | sample MGYA00521270_ERZ842401 | MGnify/ENA primary metagenome ERZ842401 (study PRJEB31892, sample SAMEA3878208) | bioreactor metagenome | biome: Moose rumen | place: Sweden | collected 2011-10 | study: EMG produced TPA metagenomics assembly of the PRJEB12797 data set... | reverse complement strand
GTGTGAATCGGCTCTTCAGGCACTTCTTATCCTGCAAAATGACCAATAGGCCAAATTTTCTCATCGACTATGGAATTTTCAAAATTAAAAAACACTATAGAACAAGACGACACCAAGCCTGCCGCCACACCCGGTGAGCAAGAAACCATCGACCGCGATATGCCCGATGAGAACGAAACAGATGATGTGGCTGTGGCAGATGTGAAAAACTGCCGAGCTGGTCAACACTATAGTCATAAAAGACGAGACCACAGGAAAAACAGCTATTAACATCCCTGTGCCTGATAAAGATTCCGTGAAGTCGCTACTGACAGTGATAGGCAAGCTTCTGCCTTAAACCACAAAAGGTAATTTGTCCGACAAATTCAAATTACAGACTAAACCAAGCAAAATGAAAGGCACTTCTCTCAAAGCATGAGAAGTGCCTTTCAGCATTGTAATGTAAGAAAAAATAGAAGAGAGAAGAGAGAAGAGTGGATATTAATCCTCGTCTTTGCTTGCCTCTTCGTATTCCTTGAGGAGTTTCTCCTGAACATCGCCAGGAACGAGTTCGTAGCTTGCGAACTTCATCGAGAACGAAGCACGGCCACCAGTGATAGAGCTCAAAGCGGTAGAGTAGCTTGCCATCTCCTTCAATGGAATGCGAGCCTTGATGGTCTCGAGACCGTTAGCACTCGACATATCCATCATGATGCCGCGACGGCCGGGGAGGTCGCTCTGAACGCCACCCATTGCATCGCTTGGCACGAGAATCTCAACATCGTAGATAGGCTCTAGGACCTTAGGATTAGCGTCGCGGAAGGCCTTGCTGAAGGCGTTACGAGCTGCCAGACGGAACGAGATTTCGTTACTGTCAACTGGGTGCATCTTACCGTCGTAGATGCACACACGCACGTCGCGAGCATAAGAGCCAGTCAATGGTCCTTGCTCCATGCGGTCCATGATACCCTTCACGATAGCGGGGATGAAGCGTGCGTCGATGGCACCACCCACGATACAGTTGTAAATCACAAGCTTGCCACCCCAGTCGAGATCCATCTCCTGCTTGTCGCGGATGCTCATCTTGAACTCCTGGTTGCCAAACTTGTAAACATCGGGCTCGGGCATACCTTCACGGTAAGGCTCGATAATCAGGTGTACCTCACCAAACTGACCCGAACCACCCGACTGTTTCTTGTGACGATAGTCGGCACGAGCGGCCTTAGTGATGGTCTCGCGATAAGGTATCTTAGGCTCGATGTACTCGATTTGAACCTTCTCGTTGTTCTCGATGCGCCATTTGAGGGTGCGTAGGTGGAGTTCGCCCTGACCGCTGATAATGGTCTGCTTCAACTCCTTAGATTGCTCAATAAGCCATGTTGGGTCTTCCTCGTGCATGCGGTTAAGGATTTGACCAAGTTTCTCAATCTCGCTCTCATTAACCGGGCGGATAGCGCGCTGATACTTGGGAGCGGGATATTGGATGAAGTCGTAAACGCGCTCGCAATCCTTATCGTTCAGGGTATTGCCACGACGCACGTCTTTAAGCTTAACAGTTGCGCCGATGTCGCCAGCCTGCAACTCGTCGATAGGAGTCTTTGCCAAACTACCGCACACTGTGTTGAGCTGTGTGATGCGCTCCTTGCTGCCGCGGTTCATATTGTTGAGGTCAGTACCGGCCTTGATGGTGCCGCTCATCACCTTGAAGTAAGAAACCTCGCCAATGTGAGGCTCAACGGTGGTCTTGAAGAAGAAGAGGCTTGTTGGACCGTTGGGGTCGCATTTCACCTCGTTGCCATCGGTGTCGGTAACTGCTGGCATCTCGGCGGTGGTGGGAACTACCTCGCCAAGGAATTCCATGAGGCGGTCAACGCCCACGTTCTTCTCGCCGCTGATGCACATCACTGGGATAACGCTGCAGTCGATAAGACCCTTGCGCACGCCGTCAACGATTTCCTCTGGGCTGAGGGTGTCGGTCTCAAGGAATTTCTCCATGAGTGTCTCATCGCCTTCGGCAGCCATCTCCACGAGAGCCATGTTCAGCTCCTCGGCACGGTCTTGGTGGGCGGCGTCGATGTCGGTGACGGTAGCCTTGCCGCTGTCGCCGTCGTAGGTGTACTGCTTCATTGTCATCACGTCAACAATGCTCTTGAAGCCTGCACCGGTCGAAACAGGGAATTGCACGGGAACCACCTTGTTGCCAAAGGTCTCGCGCAGCTGGTTGAGGGCGTTGTCATAGTCGGCAGCATCGTTGTCAAGACGGTTGATGGCGAAGATGAGAGGCTTCTTAATGTTGCCCACAGTGCGATACTGGTTCTGAGTACCTACCTCAATTGCGTTCTGGCCGTTGATGAGCATCAAGCCGGTGTCGGTGACGTTGAGGGCTGTAACGATGTTGCCCACATAGTCGTCCATGCCTGGGCAGTCGATGAAGTTGAGCTTCTTGCCGTTGTTCTCCACGCTGAAGATGGTTGAGAACACCGAGTTGCCATACTCCTTCTCCACAGGGAAATAGTCACACACGGTGTTACCTGCGTCGATAGTGCCGCGGCGGTTGATAAGGCCACAGTCAAAGATGATAGACTCGGCAAGGGTGGTTTTACCCGAGCCTTTGTTTCCTAATAATGAGATGTTACGAATCTCGTTACTTTTATAAACTTTCATGAAAATTATTAGTGAAATTAAATGATTTGAATTTACTTCTTCTTACTCCAATAATCCCTGCCAAAGCGGCGTTCCAAACTACCAAAAAACAGGGGTTAGCCATTTGAGCCCACAAAGTTAGTGATTTAATTTCTAAAAATTAAATTTTTTCCCAATAAAGTACAATTTTATTTGAAAAATGGGAATTTGGATAGGAAAAGAGGTTATCGGTTAGTGGAAATCGGGGATTGGTTATTGCACGTGACTGAATATTCTATTGTCTTATCCGCTCTTCAGCTTGTCTGCTCGTCAGCTTGTCTGCTCGTCAGCTTGTCTGCTCGTCAGCTTGTCTGCTCGTCAGATCGTCAGCTTGTCTGCTCGTTAGCTCTCACCGGCTCATTCGTTTGAGGATGTTATAGCTTGGGAGGATGCCGAGTTCTCCGGCTTTGCTAAGGTCGGCTGTGCCTTTATCCTTGTCACCGAGTTGCAGGTAGATAAGTGCACGGTTAAAATAAGCCTCTCCCAGGTCGGGTTTCAGCTCTATGGCACGCGTATAGCTTGCAATAGCACCATCATTATCGCCCTTCAGAGTTTGAAGATATGCGAGGTTATAGTAGGCGTAGGTGTTGTGAGGCGACAGAGTGACGACAGTCCTCAAGTCGGCAACCATATCGTCTAGCGCCACTTCTCGCACACGTCGTGCAAGCATTGTCTGGTTCTCGTTGTTCTCTCCCGCAGATGTCTTGATGGCCTCATCGAGTTGCAGTTTCACCATCCTGGCGTTGAACCTCAAGAAATAAGCAAGCGTGAAGTCCCTGTTAGCGTCAATAGCTCGGTCGGCATCGGCGATGGCGGCATCCACATTTTTCAACAGAAAGTAGTCCATCGCCCTGCCAAAATAGTCAATGGCGCGCACATCACCAGTGGCAATGAGACCATTGAAATAATCCACACTGTTAAACCTTGAGCGAGCCTCATACTCCGAAAGGCTTGGTGCGCCACACACGAGAGTGAGAGCACTGGTGAGCGCAAGCAACTCATTGACCTGCGTCATCTCTTTCATGAAATGGGTGCGCCCGTTGAGCTTATTGTCATAGCTATAATAAGACAGTGAAAACACGCTCTGCGGCTCCACATCCACATTATTGTCCTGGATATATCCACGTGTCTTGTTGCGATAGCGTCGATGACCGGCTTTCTCGTCATAGAGGCCGTCGCTCTCTAAGTTCACCTCGGGCTTCAGTTCGTTGTTCACATCTACTACAAGTAGTTGGCTGAACCGCTTTTTAACCTCCTCTACCGACTCTTCCAAGCTGCCATCCATCATTTCTCGCTGCCGCTGTGCCTCCTGCTCCTGCTTGTCTATATGTTCCTGTGCACGCTTGTTGTGTATCTGCTCGGAGCGTTCACGCTCTATGTCCACTGGGTTGAAAGAACTGAAATGCACACCTTTAGCTTTCATCACGGTGATAGCTGTCTCCAGGTCTTTCTCATATCCTCGCTTGTCGCCCAGCCGTTGCTTGAGTTGTGCCCGGAGCATATATCCGCTCTCAAACTTGGGATACTTGGCAAGAATGGCGTTCATGTCGGTAAGAGCAGCTTGATACTGTCGTGTCTCGATATATAGCATAGCGCGTTGATAAAGAGCCACAAAGTCGTCTTTATCCTTCTCCAGCATAGCGTTAAGTCCGCTGATGCCCTGCCGGTATTGCCCTATGTTGATGAGCATCATGGTGCGGTTATAGAACGCGGGATAGTTGTCGGGGTCATGGTCGAGCACAAAGTCATAATCCTCAACGGCCTTGTTGTAATCTCCCACCTCGCTACGCAGCAGCGCGCGGTTGTAGTGAGCTGTCACATTGTTGGGGTCGAGGGCGATGGCATAGTCCAAATCGGCCATCGTGCCGCGGATATCATTGACCTGATACCTTAGATAAGAGCGGTTGATGTAATACCCCACGTTGTTGGGTTCGAGCTTTACAGCCTCGTCAATATCTGCGAGGGCTTTTTTGTAATCCTTGAGATAGTTGGCATATATCTCGCAACGGGCAAGATAGGCTTGCGTTGTGTTTTTATGTTTTTCTATGCACCTCGACACATAGTTTAGGGCACCTAGCGAGTCACGGCGTTCAAGGCACAGCTGTGCCATGCCCAGTGTGGCGCGCTCGCTAGTGGAGTCGCGCTCAAGACACCATGTAAGGCAGCTGTCAGCTGTGTTATAGTTTTTTAGAGACAGCTCACACATTGCCATGTTGAGCATGAGGTCGGGGTCATCGGGATTCATCTGCTGGCAAGTCCGGTAGTCTCCAATCGCCTCTTCGTAGTTGCGGATATTGTGTCTTGCCACGGCACGCACCCGATAAGCGTCTTTGATAAATGGGTTTATCTCAATGCACTTCGAGGCGTCGGCTTCGGCGCCCGAGTAGTCGTCGAGCGATATTTTTGCCACGGCACGATAGTAATAAGGTTCGGGTAAATAGGGCTTCTGCTGAATGACCTGATTGAAATACTGAATAGAGAGAATGTAGTCCTCAAAGTACAACGCATTAATCCCTATTTTCATCACCTGCTCGGTATTGATTTGAGCAAACAAAGCAAGAGAACTAGAAAACAAGAGGACAAGACAAGAAGATGTCCTCTTCAAGCTGACAAGCCAACGAGCAAAGAAGCTTACAAACTGACAAGACAATGGTATGCTATCTCCTCCAAACACTAACCTCAAACTATAACCACTAACCACTAAACTTTTGTGCAAAACTAAAACTCACGTCTCACTTTTTTTCGAGAATCACCAGTGTCTTGTTTACCGACCTTCCCATCTCATCACGCTCGGTGGTGAGGAGTTCTACTTCGCGGTCGCTGCGCTTGCGACACGACTGCGCCTCTTCCATAGCAATGAGCAATCGTGTCTCGGTGTCGATATTAGGACACTGATGATGCGACGACTTCAAATCCTCATACTCGATGGCAAATTCCTTATTAGGGTCAATAGTGATTACACCATTTATAATATTGCATCCGCTGGTTATGTTCACTGTGAGCATATCAATGTCGTTGACCAGTTTAATGTCTCGGTCTTCTACATCCTCGCCATTGATCACCTTTACAAGCCAGGGACCATTCATGAAGTCTAGATTTTGGCGACGCAACTTAATGAGCACATCGCGGCGGCGGTTCTTCAACTCCATGTACTCGGTATCGCCAACCTTGACAAGTGCCACCGATGTCACGTCATCAATAGCCTTGAGCAAATCTCGCTCTATATACTGGAAATAGCCCCCCGATTTCTTGGTTACCAGCATTTTGTCAAAAGATATCTTGTTGTCTTTCGATAGTTTATAGGTTGCATTAATGGCATTAGTGCCTGTGTTGCCATAAAGCATGTGACCTGCCACATCAAAGTTTAGATAAACCCGCGAACCGGCAATAGGCATCACTGGCGACTCGTTTATCTCAACCACATTCCACTCGCCGTTAATCTGCTCCATCTCATTGGTGATAGGCAGGTCAACTTCCTGTTCAAACGGTTCAATAAAAACCGTCTCAATCTTTTTATCTTTTTTGTCCTTATCTTTCTTTTTCTTGCCAAACGCCACATCAGGGCTTGCCATCAGGGTTAGCAGCAAAGCGAATATCGTTATTTTTCTTATCATTTTCAGTGTTTTTTACTGTCAAAAATACGCTTTTGTTCAGCAAATTTCGTCATTTTTCAAACAATAAACAAATTTGACCCTTACTTTTTATTATTTTTTTATAACTTTGTCACCCATTTTAATTTTCTACACATCTAAGCAAATCATTTGCCAAAAAATCAAAAACACATTAATAATAATATCTAACTCATTAATAATCATGACACAAATCACGAAATCGGGGCTTGACCCTAAGAACTTCTTCGACATCGTGGATGGTAAGCCTGTTGCGCTCTTCGTGCTCACCAACGACAACGGCGTGGAAGCCTGCATCACAAACTACGGAGGACGCATAGTGAGCCTGATGGTGCCCGACCGCGACGGCAAACTCACCGACGTGGAGCTGGGACACGACAGCATCGCCAACTACCTCGCCGACCCAGGAAACTTTGGCGCGCTCATAGGCCGTTACGGTAACCGCATTGGCTACGGTAAGTTCTCAATTGATGGCGTTGAATACAATCTTCCCATCAACAACGGCCCGCACTGTCTGCATGGCGGTCTCAAGGGCTATGACAAGAAGGTGTGGGATGCCAAGCAAGACGGCAACCGCCTGGAGCTTACGTTAACCGACCCTGACGGTAACGAGGGCTTCCCCGGCACGCTCAACGTGAAGGTGGTATATACACTGACCGACGACAACGCTATCGACATCGAGTATAGCGCCACTACCGACAAGCCTACCATCGTCAACCTCACCAACCACTCCTACTTCAACCTCAACGGCGACCTCGCTTCGAGCATTCACAACCATGTGCTCACCGTTGACGCCGACCGCATTACGCCAGCCGATGCCACACTGATTACCGATGGCTCGTTTATGGACGTGGCAGGCACGCCCTTCGACTTTCGCACGCCCAAACCCATTGGCCAAGACATCAATGCCGACGACGAGCAGCTCAAGAACGGCAACGGCTATGACCACAGTTTTGCTCTCAATCATCCTGGCGATTTGAGCAAAGTGGCATTGCGCGTGATGTCGCCAGTGACGGGCATCGTTATGGAGGTGTTCACAACAGAGCCGGCAGCGCAGATGTACACCGGCAACTTCCTCGACGAGAACCTAAAAGGCAAGTTCGGCATCGGCTACCCGGCGCGCTCGGCAGTGGCGTTTGAGACACAGCACTACCCTAACACTCCCAACTGTCCCGAGTACCCATCCTGCGAGCTGCGACCAGGTGAAACTTACTACACCCGCACCATATACAAGTTCATGACAGCATAACACATTACCAGATAAGCAAAAAGGGCCACTCGACAATTGCGTGGCCCTAAACTTTGAATCTTATCTCGATGATAGTTTTCTATAACATACAAAACTCATAACTCATAACTCATAACTCATAACTATATTCCTTCTTCGCGGTCTTTCTCAAACTCGTCGCTCAGCTCACGCAGTTCTTCCTCGTTGAAGTTCTCATCACCATAAAACGCCTCGTCAATTTCGGCGTCAATATCCGTATCAACCTTAATTGGTGCTGCAAACATATCGGGCAGTGTCTCTTGGGGAGCCTTCCCCTCCTTGCGCTGGCACAACGGGTCGTGAAGACTCTTGCCTGGCACGGTTTCTTTGAGAATCATGTAGAAATAGCGCTCAGTCATGTAATCAAAGACAAACTTCATCTTCTGGCCTTCGTCTTCTATCAACTCGTCGAGAGCGGTATCTTCCATGATCCAAATGTCCTCATCCGAATCAGTGTCCATATCATAGTAAGTCACCTCTTTCTCTTTGCACCAATCCTCGTCGCAGATGACGAATGAGTCCATCTGACCCTTATCATAACCGGCGGCTTCCAAGATGGTGTTACGTAGCCTGACAAAAGTGTCAGAACTGTCAATCGCAATCTCTAATTTAAAATTTTCTGCTTCTTCCGAACCTATCAGAAACTTGTAAATCATAGCTTAGTTTAATTTAATTATAATTATCACGGTGCGAAATTAGTAAAAAAATGAATTAAGCAAGCATTCTTGCTATTTTTTTTTATCAACAAGTAAAAAAAAGTGCTTTTCCAAATTTTTTTACAACAAAAAACGCAAAAAATAGCATGTTTTTCATCACTTTTATCTTTTGGTCGTCACTTTTTCTCTACCATTATCACTCCCAGGAGCACCAGCGCGCAACCTATCACTGCCACCATGCCAACAGGCTCATTAATCATAATTACACCTATCACTATCGAGACCACCGGATCAAGGTAGAGATAGTTGCTGGCTCTGATGGTTCCTATCTTCTTGATTACCAGGTTCCACAAGAAGAACGCCGCCATGGAGCACACCAGTGCCAGGAAGAGCATATTGGTGAGTACCGAGGGGCGTAGCAAGGTGGAAACCGGTGTCAAGGGCTGGAAGAGTATCACCGGTAAAGCGCACAAAGTGCCATAAATCATCACCTTGCGGGTGATGTCGAGTGTGCTGTGGCGTCCCTGCACTTTTTTCAACAGGATGCTGTAGATCGACCACGACAGCGCAGCAAGAAACGCCAGGACATTACCCAGCAAGCCGTCACCCCACTTGAAGCCGTTGTGGAAGGTGACTACCGCCACTCCGGCAAACGCCACCGCCGAGCCAAGCAACACTTTCCACGAGAAATGCTCTTCCTTGAGGAATATCGCGGCGAGGATGGTCGTCAACAACGGATTGACGGCAACCACTATCACCACATCGCTGAGCAGGGTCAAGTCGAGCGCCACGTTCTGCAGCACAAAATACATGGCGCCGCCGGTCATGCCGCACAGCACTGCCAGCAGCTCGTCGCGCCGGCTCCATATCGAGACCTTAAAGCGCGAGATCACCAGCAGTCCCAAATAGGCGACTATTGAGCGATAGACGAAAATTTCGGTTGGTGTCACATGGGCGGCAAGCAATAGCTTAGTGCAGGGAAACGAAGCTCCCCACATCACTATTATAAGTATTGCCAGCACATGATAGCACCATGCATTATCACTTTTGCTCATTGTCATTCAAGTTTCGCTAGTTGTTAACTTGTTCACCTCTCCATCCATAATTTTCTCTCATCAGCATCCATAAGCTCTATGGCATATCGCAGTGCCGTGCGGGGCATCTCATGAGCATGATGGTGTAAGAATTCCAGAAGCACATCAAGGCTCACTCGCTTGCCCATCTCCCGCAGCATCCACCCTACCGCCTTGTGCATCAGGTCGTGAGGATGATGCAGATGACGCTCAGCATAGCGCAGCGTGAGGGTCGGGTCGCCATGCTTGAGCGGTCCCAGCGTACATACCATCGACATGCGCTGCTCCCACAGGTTGTCGCTCGCGGCAAGACGGTCGATGGCAGCAAGTTTTTCCTCGTCGCTATAATTTGATGGCAGCATAAGCCACTCACCCAAAATCTTATATACCGAAAGGTCAACGAGGTCCCAATTGTTGGCGCGACGGGCGTGGCTCAAATAGAATTTTACAATGGCATCGCGCATTGTTATAGCCTCAGGGGCACTAATCAATCGTTTCTTGCAATAAGCCTCAAACTGTGCCACCAGCACCAGCAAGCCGCACAAGCGCACCTCATGCCACGGCGAGGCGAGCAAATTCTCCACCTCACCCAGTGGCAACGCCTTGCAACGAGCCACCACACGGCGAGTGTCGGGGACTTTGATACCAAGGAACCGGTCGCCCTCGCCATAGTCGCCCTCACCAGTCTTGAAAAACCGCATCAAGTGCCGCGCCTGCTGCTCATCGGCAAGCGACTCCATGTGGGCAATCACCAGCCCAGCAGTCGTTAGTTCCTTATCATTATGTGCTTTAGCCACAACCGAAGAATTATTATTTAACTCAAGTTTCTAAAGTTCTAAAACTTTATAAACTTGAAGGTTAGAGGTTA
>ERZ842401.8410-NODE-8410-length-10156-cov-4.022770_pt1 | contig 10156 bp, 6 predicted proteins | sample MGYA00521270_ERZ842401 | MGnify/ENA primary metagenome ERZ842401 (study PRJEB31892, sample SAMEA3878208) | bioreactor metagenome | biome: Moose rumen | place: Sweden | collected 2011-10 | study: EMG produced TPA metagenomics assembly of the PRJEB12797 data set... | reverse complement strand
CAATGCCCGTAGTCCCTGATGTCCTCTGAAATACGCTGTTTTGTGCAAAATCTGAAAGATAACTATCTGCTGAGTTATTCAAAATTGCTATATTATCTTTGTCCCAAACACGCACTGATGGTGAAGTTTCATTATCATCATCAGTATCATCGGTACAACTAATAGTCTGTACAACTAATAATAACAGAAAAAAATACATTAAATAATGCAAAAAAAACTTTTTCATAGGAAACACCTCTTTGTTATTTGTTTAGAATCCATTGCAAATTCACACGAAATCAAATTTTACATGCTGAAATCATTCTATGAATTTTTTGATGAATTAAAACAATACATAATTCTAGTGGTAAAAATTTGTATATTTTTCGTGCATTTGTTGAAAAAAAATATGATTATGTGTATCATTACCGTATATACGAAGGGACAAAAGACGGAGAAAGCAGACGCTCGAATACTAGCCCGAACTAACAGGAGCGAAGCTTGCCGAGTGGTGCATACTGGAGCTTAAAGCCTAGCCAGCAGGAAACGACTACGTTGTAATCAAGATAGGCAAGAGTGTGGCAACGGCGGAAGAGTACGCGGACGTGCTTGCAAAGCGCGCCGCCGTCCGCGCAGAGATAAACGAGCTAGAAGCAGTAATTGCTTGATATTTCGTGTGAACGAAATAAAGGAGTGGCTGAATGGTAGAATTTCCGACAGGTGTAAATAAAAAAATTCTTAGAAATGGTACGAATTGGGCAGGTATAAGCGCCGTAAAAGAAGATAAAACCAGAAGCGGCAAAACAAAACGTATGCTTTATGCAAGTCAAATGAAAAAGCCATTCTCTGTAAAAATGCATTTCTCTTATTCAGAATATCTTTTGTTCAAAGATTGGTACGAAAATACTTGTTATAATGGACTTAATTCTTTTGCATTTCCTGCTATAGACATCTTTGCAAGTATCAAGCCGGAAAAAGAATATCGTTTTGTTGCTGGCAGCGCACCGCAGTATTTAAATCCGACTGGAAAAATCATTGAGTGCACGATGCAATGGGAGGAAGTATGAGTCTATCGAATAAAGCAAAACAACAGATTCTACGGCAACAAATGTGCGCTATGTTTCCGTACTTCATTGAAATTACCAGTGATAACGTTGTATACCGCTATGTAAATGCAGATGATGATATGGTATATGATAATAATACATATACTGCATGTTATTTTTCTATCACTCCCCCTGAAAAAACAGAAAGTAGAATTGGCGATGGTAAAATAACATTTTCAGCAATTTACAATAATCGTGAGTGGGTAAAAAAAATACGCAATACTACAACGAGAGCATCGATAAGAATTGTTGCAGCAATTATTTATACAGCTGAAGGTGTTGCTAATGGTATTGAACCAATTTATGATACTGAGTTTGAATTGTGTGAAGCATCATGGGATGATGAGTCAATTTCTCTAACGATGAAATTTGACACTGGTATGGATATTCAAATACCTTCTGACAAAATGGATGAAATAGTTTGCCCAGGGGTTGTTTAATGCTTTATGAAGATTTACTTGGAATAAAATTTACTCCGCATGGTAGGAACAGAATTGATGGCTATGATTGCTATGGAATTGCTATTGAAGTGCTTTTTAGAAATGGTATCGTGTTACCTGATTTGTATTACAAATCAGTAAGGCCTACAGAAGAATTAGTAGATTTTGTAAAGGCCTTTTTACATAAAATCGAAAAACCAGAAAAGAATTGTCTTATAGAAATTGAGGCCTATGGGAATCCGTCGCATGTTGGCGTGTATATAGGAGATGGACTTTTTATACATACAACATTAAAAAATGGCTGCTGCATAGAGCCATTATCGCATTATAGAGGAAAGATATTGGGGTATTATAATGTCAACAATAAATCTTTTTAGAAGTTTATTTGAAACACAACCAGAAACATTTTCATTTGTTGAAGAAGGCGCAATAAAAGATTTACTCAGCATTGATTATGATAATGCAATAATTTTTGTAAATGGGTATCAGAAAGATAAAGATTTTATTTTAAAAAATGATGATATTTGTACAATTCGTATTCTCCCATCGGAAAGTGTTGGAAACAGCATTGGGAATTTTTTTAAGAATCCTGGTAAAAGTTTGCAGAACTTTGGGAATTGGATAAAAGATGGCTGGAATTACACATGGGGTAGGATAAAAGAAATATGGAGTGGGCCTGATGATGTCGATACGACAAATAGCAAAGACAAATCATTAGAATCGATACCAACTCTTTCTGGAGCAAAAAATCAAAGTGGGTACAATAAAGATATTCCATTTGCACTTGGTAGAAGCTATCTTACACCGTACTATTGTGGCACTCCATATCACGAAATAAGTGCAAATGATGATGGCGAAACGCAATACTATTACGCCTTATTCATGATTGGCTACGAAGATGTATTAGTTTCTGATATAAAACTCGGTTCCGTATTGTTGGCTAGTAATAGTTCAAAACGTACACATGGTATTTTTACTAACAATGAAATTGATGGACGCTGGAATCCACAAGAGTATGATATACAACTTGAGATAGAGCAAGGGGTTGGAGTTGCACGCTTTGATGGTGAAATGTGGCTATATCCCCAAAAAGTTATTGAAGAAGAACTTGGTATAGAACTTATACACACAAGCGATAATTCAAAATCTCTTCAACTAAAGCGACACAGTGCAAAGTATCCTCAAAAAATACAAGTAGAGTTCGCTCTGCAAGGACTTATTGGCTACAATTCCTCTGGAGAGGAGCAATCGAAGTCAGTTACAGTCATGCTAAAAATAAGCTTTGATGGTGGGAACACGTATGTACCATTTTGTACAGGTAATGATGGATATGTAAGAGGTTCTGAAATAACAAATAATACAGAGACCGGCGAATTTACAATAACGAGAAAGAAAAATAAGGTCATGCGTTTTTATGCTGAGCGCACTTTAACTTACTCTGAAGCAATAGCTTGTACAAATAATGTTGCATATTTGTATATAGAACGCACAAGTGCGAAAGACAGTGATTCAAACACTTCTGATTCGATTTATCTTTCTGCAATTCGAACATGGTGTTTTGATTATACTGAGTCAAGAAGTCATGGGAATCTTGTTGCGCAGGCGCCAATTATTAAAGCGAAACGAAATATAACGACAAGACTTGCTATTCGGTTGAAAGCGAACGACATTGACTTTAAGAATCAGCTAGACGAGCTTAATTGTATTGTTTCTGCATACGGTAAAATTTGGGATGGAAATTCATGGTCAGGCTTTGGTATAACTAGTAATCCTGCGTCTATGGCATTACGTGTACTTGAACATAGAAGTAGAGGCAAATACAGGTACGATGCAAAAAAAATTGATTACGATTCATTTGGTGAGTTTTATGAGTGGTGTGAACAAAAACGAAGCGTAATCGATAATACGCCAAAATTTAAATGTGATGGAATGCTTTTAGGAGCGAAAAAAACACGCGAACTCATAGATGCAATTTTGGCTGTTGGTCGAGCGAAGCTAATACTTAATAACAAAAAGTATGGAGTATGGATAGACAAGCCGCGTAACATTCCTGTAATGGTACTTAACAACCAAAATATTTTGTCGGCGACTAATACAAAGGCCTTCACAGATTTACCCGATGGTTTCAATATAAAGTTTGTAAATAATATTACATGGCAAGCTGATGAAATAAAGGTTATGTTTAATCAAGCGAACGAACATTTATCTGGAATGACTATGGAAGCGCTTGAATTATTATTTCAAACAGATGCAAAGCAAATCTTTCAAAATGGTAAATATTTGCTTGCATGTATGAAACTTCGTCCTGAAACTTGGACGCGAAAAGTATCTGTGGATGGAAACCTTCTTGATATAGGTAGTCTTATTGAGATACAGGACGATACTATATCTGTTGGTATTGGTGATGGAGCTGAAATAAAACAAATTTTTGAAGATAATAATTATATTATTGGCATACAAACAGATGGTAATATATATGTGGATGATTTATCAAAGCGCTATGGTATACGAATAACCTGTGCAGATGGTATAAACACACCGAAGGTAATGTCATGGGAAGTAACCATATCGAATGTTGGAGAGCAGTCGTATTTTGCCTTTAAAGATGCTATTTCAACAGGTGCAACCTATAAGCCAAATATTGGCGATATTATTTCATTTGGAGAGTTTACTCGTGAAACAACTGAAGCTCTTGTATTTGGCAAGAAAGATAATGGTGATGGAACATTTGATTTAACATTGACACCATATCAGGAAGCAATTTATACAGCAGATTCTGATGATATAAGTGTTGATAATCTTGTATTTGATAGCAAAGTTACTGATATTCCACAGCGAAGTGCAGGGAATTATCAAATAGACCAAACTAGCGAGAAAATAGCAGTAACAAATACAAAGATAGCCAATATAGAAAATGGTACTGCCAGTACGATTGGAAGTCCAGATATTGTTACATCGCTTGAGGCGAAAGCCCTTGAAAATGGTATCTCCATTAGCTGGGCACCAGTAAATACGAATGGCTTACGGAATGTAATAAAGCAATATATTATTGAAATAAGCAAAGATGAAGGTGAAACATGGCAAGCTTTACCGTCTGTTTATAATTCTTTTACAACATATAATTTTAATCGGGCCAGTGTTGAAGATTATTTAGAAGCAGTAGATTTTATTTCATGGCGCTTTCGTGTAAAAGCCGAAAATGTTTATGGCAAAATGTCGATTGACTGGGCAATAGCAACTGTTGATACTTCTGAATACGGGACATGGATACCTCCACAGCCAGTTAATATTCTATTTTCTGCTAATGAAGATGGCATAGACGCTACGTGGGTATGTAATCTTAATAACGTATATGGCACGATACAATTTGAAGTCTACACTTATTATGATGATACGCTGCAAGGAGTACAAACTGTTATACCAAAAGCAGCAACGTATCAATTCAATAGAAGTATAGACGGTTTTCCTGAAAAGCCTAATACACAAGGTATGCGTATCGGGACAAGGACGCTCGATAAATATGCTGTTATTGTACGAGCCGCAAATATAACAAGCGAAAAGTATACAGATAGCGACAAGGTTATGTGCTCGTATACAAAATACAAAACATGGATTCCATATACTCCAAGTATATCATCAAGAATAAGCAATAGGAATGTAACGCTTTATTTTTCGCAGCCAGAAAATTGCTATGGCTTTGTACAGTATCTTGTCGGCGTGCGGCGATATGATGACGCGCTTGATGTATTTTATGTTCCTGACCTTGAAACTAATCCATATTCTCGCGAATCTGCGTATAAATTACAAAATGAAGGACTTTTTGTAATTGGAAAGATTGAGAGCGAAAGCCAATTTTCTCAGACAATGCCGCTAGAATCTCAAAGTGGTATACGAAAAATGCTTGATACCGACGAAGATGAGACTGATAATCGTGTACTTTCCGTTCCTGTTTCATCTTCAAGCGATGATAAAGTCCTTGAAGTTGCGCTTGGTCAGTTTTCACCTATTGATACAGCCTACCAATTTGAGGTATATGCGTTTAATAAAACCGTTGAAGATTTTTATGACTCGCTTAGTGTTGTTAATCATAGCTATAATAAAGATACCTATCATAAAGTGAGCGTCAACTATGCACGAAAAAATGTTACAGCGCTTGCAACGAGTGTACAAGATGTGCTTAATGGCTCTATTGTTTCTGAAAAGGTTGGTACAGGTGCTATTACAGAAACAAAAATAGAAGATGATGCTATATCAACACCAAAACTGCGAGCAAATGCTGTTGTAGCAGATAAAATATATACATACAACTTGCTAACGCTGCATAATGGTGCTCATGCAATATCTGGCTATGCGTACAGTGAAGATTTAGACGACGATGTAAGAGATTTAATAAGCAGGATAAAAGCAGGGAAAGAATCTCCGTTGACAAAGCCGCTTATTGAGCAGCTTGATGATGTTATAAAACGAAAATCAAATAATTATTGGATTGGTCTTGATACAGCCTTCCCAGAGTTTTACATGGGGAATGTAAAGGTTGGTGAAAAATACAAGGAAGACGCAAATTACTTTCATTATTATACAGAAGAAGGAGAAACGAATCTCGATATAAAGTTGTCAAACTTTATTGTAACAGCTATTACATCAACTATTAAGGGCTTTTTTAACGTAAGAAACAAAAAAGGTGATATAAAATATACTGGCGCAAATAGTTTCTTACAGGTAAATCCCGAAAGCACAAATTTTAAGGAAGATACGGTAGCTGGTTATTATAACGAGCAGACGGGGCTTTTTTACACAGATTCTGCATATACGGAAGAAATAGAACCTGATAGCTCTGTTGTATATATTGATACTACAACTAACAAGGCATATAGATATGGTGCAATTACCAATACTTATAGTGAGATACAGGGGTACAATGACGTTACAGCGCCAGAAACGGTTGTTGTAAAAGGTGACGTACAAATCGCTCCAAAAAACTCAAACGGGAACGTAGGTTCACTTACGGTGTCTGGTACAACAGCATTGAAAGGTGGACTTGAGGTTGGAACAAACGCTAGTAATAAAGCCAGTACGCTTTACGGCAGCTTAACGGTACATGGTGATACAAATATATCTGGGAATACCACGATTGGAGCAGAGAATAACCACAAAGCTGTTACAATACATGGGTCTTTAAGTGTCAATAATGTAACCGCTACAGGGTTAAGCTCTAGTACGCTTTCAGTAAATAATGCAACGACGTTGAATAGTGTAACTGCAAGTGGTACATCTACATTTAATGGCGCAACAACGGTTAATAACAGTTTTACTGTGAATAATAGTGAAACTGTCCGCGACAATCTTGATGTAAACGGCAATCTTACGGTAAAAGGCTCAATCAGTGGCTCACTTTCAAATTCTGTGCTTTTGGCCATGTTTGATGTCTTTATGCCTGTTGGTTTTATATATGTACAATTTCCGTGGCAAGCATCTCCTGTTGATTTATATCAAAACAAAGGCTTTGGTTCATGGGCTAATATAACAGGAAACTATAATGGGGCATTTTTTCGTGCTTTAAAAGATGGCGTTAGTGCTTCATGGGGAGTAGAACAGTCAGAAGGACTTCCAAATATAACTGGAGAAGTAAAAATAGGTTCAAGGGGAGCTGACGAAAGTGGTGCATTGAAAACTAGCGGTGGGTCAGATGGAGGAGATGATGCTTCTAGTGCGACCCAACGAGGTAGATTGTATTTTAATGCATCAAAATCAAATTCAATATATGGCGCTTCTGCTCATGTAACACCAGCCAATTATGGAATTATTATATGGAGACGTTATGCTTGATTTATCGAAGAATATGTATTTTAATTAGGGGGATGTATGGCAGAAATAGATAAAGTAACTATAGACGAATTAGACGTTGCAGATTTAGCTGCTCTTACCGCAGACAGTAAGTTAATAATCGAAACATCTGACGGTAAAGCAAAATCTGTAACAAAATCAGCGCTTTTTAATGAAGAGTCTGTAATTCGAGAGACTACAGACACATTGTTGCAGAATCAGATTACAACACTTGCTGGCACAAGTGGTGTTTATGAAAAAGCAAATCTCGCACTAAAAGGGGCTGCAAATGGGCTTGCTGAGCTTGACGAGAATGGCAAAGTTCCTATGTCACAAATACCCGGTAGCGCCGATGATGTACGAAATTGTTACGGAGTGGTTACTTTTGATGATTTTGGAAATGTAACAGATATTCAAGTATACGATGATGAAGAGCATACAATTCAAACTGTAGCAGAAACTAATATTATATATCTGGACATTGGAGATACACGGTCAAAACATTTTGAATACATGTGGTCTGGTACAGCATGGGCAAGATTGGGGTCAAGTATTGTTATTGGCGAAGCTGCGTCTAATGCCTATCGCGGCGATAGAGGTAAAATAGCATACGACCATTCACAAGTTCGAGGTACTGGCAGTGAAACTGCGGTTAATCCTCATGCTTTATCACCAGCTGATATTGGACTTGGAAATGTACCTAATGTTACGACGAATAACCAAACGCCGACATATACAGAGGCTGAAAATAATACAGAACTTTCAAGCGGGGAAACGCTTGCTACTGCATTCGGAAAAATCGCAAAACTTGTAAGAAGTGCAATAGCGCATTTCGCAAGAACTGATAACCCCCATTCTGTAACAAAAGCGCAGGTTGGGCTTGGGAATGTAGAAAATTACGGAAGAGCAACTGCTGTACAAAGCCAAGATGATAAATATATAACGGGTGGTGCTGTTTACAGCGAGCTTGTGCAAAAACAAGATGTACAGCTTTCTGCTTCTGTTGGTAGAGCAACAACCGTTGAAGGTGCGATTACAGACACTAGAAACGCATTCCTTACGGCACAAGGAGTTTCGGTTGTAATGTACCCCGCCGAAGCAAACTTACCCAGTGTCATAAACTTTGCCACTGGCGTTGTTGTGGCAGTTGGGCAGGTTGCATGGTGTGTACAAGAGCGCACCTGGCACCGTGTAACGGCCATCAACACAGAAACACTTGCTATTACTTGGTCTAACTATGACCCGCATCTTGCGGCAGAACTTGTTGCTGGCAAAGGTATATACATTGATAACAACGGCGCTATATGTGCGGATGCAGTCTTTTTTGACGGCAGTATGAGTGAATGGAATGCATTAACTCCCGCTGAACAGGCCGAATACGATTACCTTGCTACTACTGATGGTATTGTATCTAGTACAACTGTAGATGCTGTGGAAGATGGTAATTTAAATCCTGTTACAAGTAATGCAGTCTTTGATGCAATAGAGAATATACTAGTGAGTACAACTAGTAGGCTAGCAAAACGAGCATCTGTACAAGATTGCAACAATATGGTAACTGCTGGCCTTTGGACTGTTACTCCTAGTTTTACAAATCTTCCTGTTGCTATATATGGTGTACTAGAGGTATTTGGTCAGCAAACAGATGCACCTTCTTCTGAAAGTCAATGGATTTGGCAGAAATTCTATGGTTCAGACAATAGTGTATATATTCGTAATTGTATGAACCCCAATAGTATTACGCCAACAAATTGGAACGCTTGGAAACAAATAGTATAGGGGCATAGAATATGATATACAAGAATGACAATGGAACATTACGGGGAGTTGCAAACAATATCCCATTGATGATGTATAGTTCAAAAACGGCCTATGACAATGCAAAAACGGCAGGAACTGTACCGAACAATGTACTAGTATCTATCAATGAATCTGATACTACCACCCAAGATATAGAAGATAGAGTTACTGCATTGGAAGAACAAGTTGCATTAAGCGGCACAACGGTTATCATTGCAAACAACAAGGTGCTAGGTTCAACTAGCTCTGACTCTTACACGTATACCCCTTCTGTAAACGGTATATTCAAAGCGTATGGATTAAAAGCAGGTGCAGGTAATTCCGTGCAGATACAAAAAGGTACAGGAACTACCTGGGAAGCAGTAGCAGCAAACCTTTGTCCAGGTGCCAAATGGGATGACTACCCTGTACCTGTACCACAATTTGTATCTGACAATGGTGGTACCGTTACTGACCTAGCCTTACATAGTTGGTACATTCAAGGATTTGCTGAAAAAGGTGTTACCTATAGATTGCTTACAAATGATACGGAACACAAATTTACACTTATGTGTTGGAGCTTTTTTGCTACAAAGTAAAAGGAGTAAAAGAAATGGGATTACTATATAGACAACAAGATGGAACTGAAGTACCGATAGCAGGCACAATGACTAGTGGAGAATTGATACCGAGCGTGAGTTACTATCAGAAAGGTATTGCTGTAATTCCTGCGAAGACTACTGGTAGTTATTACGTGACTTTGCCGAACGCTATGCCCGACAGCGATTATGTATTGGTGTACAAGGTGATGTATATTAACGGTGAAGACGTTGGTAACGGAGTACAGGTAGGGTTTACTAGTCAGACGGCAACGAGTTTTCAGCTTTGGGTATTTGGTACACCTAACGACCGTATTGAGGTTGACTGGCAAGCATTTAAGTTGATGACTGATAAAACTACCGCCTTAGATGAAGCACAAATAGAAGCAAATAGAAATGCTATTACTGCATTACAGACCGATAGATTAAA
>ERZ842401.8409-NODE-8409-length-10157-cov-3.220055_pt1 | contig 10157 bp, 10 predicted proteins | sample MGYA00521270_ERZ842401 | MGnify/ENA primary metagenome ERZ842401 (study PRJEB31892, sample SAMEA3878208) | bioreactor metagenome | biome: Moose rumen | place: Sweden | collected 2011-10 | study: EMG produced TPA metagenomics assembly of the PRJEB12797 data set... | reverse complement strand
CGAGCAGAAATTTCACTCTGCCGGACGACGATCGATCTTCCGCGCCGCGTCCGAGCTCCAATTTCGACAGCCGAATCTCTTTCAACTCGCCGAAGTCCGAACCGATTTTTTTGATCGCTTCGACAAACTCCGCGACCGGAATTTTTTTCGTCCAAGGATAGGTTTTCGTGTCAAACTCATCGACAGAAACGAGATACGGCACGTGTTGCCCCCAAACTTCCGACGCGTTTTCGGTTCTGCCGCCGGAATCGGAATGGAATGGAGCGTTGATCAATCCGCCGTTGAATACCAACACTTCTCCGAACGTTTCATCAATCGCCGCATCCGAACTCGGCACTGCAGTATCGAGATCGCCGTACACTTGACAATGCGTCGTCGAGCACAGATCATATCCCTCGGCAGAATGTCGACGCCGATTTTTCAGTGCAAAAGTCCGCGCGGCGAGCACCTGCGTTTTGAGTGCTTCATCATTCCAACTCGTCGGCATTTCATTCGGAATCACTCCGCGAAGATACGCGTCCGTCGTCGTCAAATTGATCACCGTCAATTGTTTATCGCCGACGACGAGCTTGACGGTGCCGGGATATTTCTTGCCGTTGATCGTCGTGATCATTTCTCGGATCTGCGCATCTTCCTTCGGACGCAACTCAATTTCTTTGATGTCGAAAATTTTATCGCCGAGTTTGAGCTTGCCGCCGTCGAGCGAAGCCGTGATCGGAACATTTGCTTCGACTTTAAAGTCGTCGATTGCAATCGGCAGAGAGAATTTCAAAGTCGTCGACGTCGATTTAAAAAGTCCGACGCGAAGTTCCGGCTGCCATTTCGATTGCGCCGAAAGCGGCATCGCAGGCAAAAAAAATATTGCCGTCAGCAGAATGAGCAATCGTATCAAGGCTCGAGCCTCCCCTCGAAATTTCCGCGTTTCATAGAAATTTTATCCGTTTCTGATATAGTTTGCAACCATAAAAGAAACAGATCGAGGCGAGTGAATTGCAGGTTCGGATAGCGGGAATTGAAGAAGAATCATATGTAGACGGCGAGGGCATTCGGTTTACGATCTTCGTGCAGGGCTGTCCTCATCATTGCATCGGCTGCCACAATCCGCAGACATTCGATTTCGACGGCGGGAGATCGATTGACATCGAATCGCTGCTCGAACGCATCAAATCAAATCCGTTGCTCGACGGCGTAACTTTCAGCGGCGGAGAGCCGCTCTGTCAATTGAAGCCTCTGCTGCCGCTCGCGCGCGCGATCAAAGAAATGCATTTGACTTTGTGGTGCTACACCGGCTTCACTTTTGAAGAATTGATCGACGGCGCGGAAGGATTTTTCACTGCCGAAGAAATTCGCGAGTTTCTGAAATACGTCGATGTGCTTGTCGACGGTCCGTTTGTCGAAAAGCAACGCGATTTATCACTGACGTTTCGCGGCTCCTTCAATCAACGTCTGATCGACATTCCGAACACGCTCGCCGAAAAAAAAATCATCCGCGCGGAGTTTTGACAGATGAATGCGTTTTTGATCGGCTTGCAATTCCTCACGCGCATCTCAATCGTCCGACAAACGGTTTGGACTGAAGAAGATTTCGGCAACAGCGTCAAGTTTTTTCCGGCGGTCGGAGCCGTGCTCGGCATTTCATATATCGCCGTCGTTTCGATTTTGATTGAATTGACGGGCGGAAAATATCCGATGCTCGAAGCGGCAATCGTTTTCGCGTCGACTGTCATGCTGACGGGCGGCATTCATTGCGACGGCTTCATGGATACGTTTGACGGGCTGTTCAGCGGGCGAGATCGCGAGCGCATGTTGGAGATCATGAAAGACAGTCATGTCGGCGCATTCGGCGCGGTGAGTTTCGTCGTATTGTCGATTGTCGAGTTTTCGGCACTGAATGAATTGACGCGACTGCCGACGGATATTTTTTTGTCGGCGATTTTTGCAATGCCGATCCTCGGGCGATTGATGATGACGATGACGATCGGACTGTTTCCTTACGCTCGGCGCGAGGGCATGGGTAAGGCATTTGCCGAGCACACGAACGGCAAGACGATGATCTTCGCGTCGATTGAAGCCGTCATTCTGCTCTTGCCGATGCTTGCATTTTCGATCGAAATGTTTTTGACGGCATTAATGAGCGGAATCGCGGCGGTTGCCTTCACTCTGTATTTCGGACATTACGCGACAAAAAAACTCGGAGGCGTCACCGGCGATGTTTACGGCGCGGTAACTTTGCTCTCCGAGTCGATTGTTTTGATCACGTTTTTGATTGCTTATTGAATGTCAAACATCTCGGCGAATTGCTCCGGCTCATCGAAGTACTTGTAATTGTCGTGGATTTTTTCGATATCCCAATCCCACCAACGAATGCGCTGAAGTTTTTCGCTCACGCGCGGAGCGAAACGATTTTTGATGAAACGCGCGGGATTGCCGCCCCAGATCGTGTACGGCGGAATGGATTTCACGACGACGCTGTCGGAAGCAATTACCGCGCCGTCACCGATCACGAGCGGACGATCCGGATCACTGACTTTGAATCGGCAACCGCGCCCGATCCAAACGTCGTTTCCGATCTCAATGCGGCACGGCTTGCGTTCGTTCTCCGGAATCGGCGGCTTCGGATTCGGCCAAATGTGGTGCGCGGGATCGTAAATCGCAACGCTTTTGTAATTATGCCCGGATTGTCTGTATTTATGGGCACTGCACAAATCCAATTCCATTTCGCCGCTCCAAGATATTTGTGTAAATTTGCCGATATCGAGCTCGCCGCTGCCGTCAATCAATGTGATACCGATCGAGCTCTTAAATCCGATGCGCATTTTAAATGCCGGAAAAATATATTCGCGCGGATGAATCGAATACGTGTCGTCGTAAATTCTGCCGGAATTGTTGAAACCCTTCGTGTTCAATCGAGAAGTTGCAATGCCGGTTTTAAGAAAATTATCGAGATCCAATCCGGGGATTTTGAAAATGACGCCCTCGATAAAAATGCTTTTCGGAATGCCCATGCCTTCCAATTGTTTCATCTGCCGATACAAATCGTTTTTGGTCGAGAAAATTACTCTGTCAAACGAAACTCCGGCGGCAGGCTTCATCGTCCGCAAATCTTCAACGACTTTCAACGCCCCTTGTGTGTGTGTGTGTGTCGTGGAACGAAAGCGCGTAGCCGATAATGTTTATCGCGCCGCGTTGTTTGTAATGTTCATAGAACGGGGCGAGACTCGGAAACATATCGTCGACGCCCCACATCAAAACTCTGATCATACGTCGGTATCCTCCAAACAGTCGTTAAAATCTTGCAAAACTCGCTCGATGATTCGCGTCGACGCATTTGCATGTGCCGCGCGGATTTTTTCGACGGCTTTCTGCCGACGCTCGAAGAGCGGATCGATTCCGTTGACGAGATCGTCGAGATACCGCTCGACATCCTCCCAACTGCGCGCAACGTACATGCACTCGAGCATCTCCTCGTACTCCGGCATCATCACCGCATTCGGAAAATCGCAATAGATGATCGGACGCCCCGTCAGGAAATACACGACGACGATCGACGAATAATCCGTCAACAAAATATCCGATTGCTTGAAATTCTCTTCGAGATCGACGAAGGTCGAGTACAATTCAATTTCATTTTCTTTGAGCCGACGCTTGTAAGCGACAACGTCTTCTTTCGAGATAAGCTGTTTATCCTGCAGGTCTCGGAATGTATTGACGTGCGGGCGCATCGCGAGCTCGACCTTATCTCCGTATCTTTCGCGCAACGTCACGAATTTGTCTTTGTACTCGAGAAAATGACTGCCGCCGGTTCTCGCGTTGTAACTCCAACGCGGCGTCCACAAAATTCGTTTCGTCGAATGCGGTTCCGGCTCCGAGTTGTCGACATTCTCCAAAACCGGATATCCGAGAAATTCAAAGTGCTGATACCCCATATTCGCATTTTCCGAAAACATTGCCGTGATTTTTTCTTTTGCGGTTTCGGCGGAGCAGAAAATGAAATACACATTGCGATAAAAATTCATCCGATCTTTGATCAATCTGTCGATGTAAGTATGCGCGATCGAAGCCCCGTACGTCACATGACAAACCTTTGCAAACCGAACAACGTCACTCATTACAAAACTCGGAAACGGACGCCGCTCTTCATACGGACTTTGACAGAAAACGTAATCCGGTTTCAGCCGTCGAAAATCCTGCACGCCCGAAACATCATAAATCTTGTCGTTCGGAAACAGTTCATGGAAAAAGTTCCAAAATCGATCGGAATGTTTGTAAGCGGCGGAAGGATGAAAAATCATGAAAACTTCCATATCATCTCTCTCACGCATTGCGCTGTACAGCGGCAGGAGCTTGTCGTTTTTGTTGTTCGAGCTCATCAGAAATGCAATGCGCGGTTTGCGATCGCCATGTCGCCACGTCATTTGCCGTGCAAGCCAATATGTCGAAGTATCATCATCCGAATAACTGATCTTCAAAAATTGATTCAAAAAAACATTCCGAACGTCCGAGATCATTTGCTCCGTCCACAGATGCTGATTAAACGGCATCGGCAATTCTTGCGGCTCCATGAACTGCAACAGACTTAAAACGACGAGTTCCCGCTCCGATTTGTCTTTAATCTCCGAATACCGAGCAACGAGTTTATCGACGATATCCTTTGCCAAACAACGCAATGCAGGTTGTTGAATTCGGATTGCCAACAGCGCGAGATATTCGCCGTACCACAATTGCTCCGGCGCGTTTTGCAATTCTTCGACGGGAATTTGCAACAACCGCTCGGCGAGTTTTTTCTTGCGCTGAAATATCACCGATTCCGGATTGGTCTTTTTATAGAAATTCAGCTCCGACTGCAGTTCGTTGATGTCGACGGCAGCCTCTTTCGCGTCGACCTCGCTCGGAGCCGCATCAAAAAGCGCGTTCAGTTTTTCAATCGTATCGTTAACATTTGAAGTCAGCAAAATCGGACGATTGCGTTTGATGATATCGTCGGAAGGTTGCGTGCAGATGAAACCGGCGCACTGTCGAAACAGAGTGCGGATTGATTTTTCGCTTATGCCGATGCCGTTGCCTTGATCAATGACGGCAAGCGCACCCGCGCGGAAGGGCGCGGCATAAAACATGCCGTTGCAACTCCAAGTATCGGCGGGAGTCTTCAGCCATCGGCAACCGCAGGCTTGCGCAATTTGTTTGGCGGAAAATTGCGGTTCCGGCAAAAGATTTTCGATTTCCAAAACACGCTCCGGAACGGCTTGCCGACTTTTAATGTAAACATATCGCGACGGCAGAAAATCGTATTCTCGAACAAAACCGAACTGCTCGGCATTTTTATCAAGCCAATCTTGAACGTCCGGGTTCTGAATATTGCCGAGGCGCACCGCCAAACCGTAGCCATGCGAACTTTGACCGGGCACTTCAATAAATTCCATGTCGTCTTTCAGTTGCCAAGTTTTGTCGTCGAATTCGACGCAAACGGCATCGGGCGGTACGGACGACGCATCTTTGATTTCGACGAACCGATCCGCAAACATTTTGCGTTGCCGAATGATATCTCGATACGCTCCGGCAGGGTGATTCAAACTCAAAAAAACTCCGTCCGTTGACGCCGCGCGAACCATCGCCAACCAACTCCGCGCGGCATCGATATACAGTGTTCCTCCGCAATGAATTTTTCGCAAAAGATTTGCCGTGATGATTCCGTTTTGGATCGGAGTGATTCCGTCCGGCAAAAAATCTTTGATGTCGATTAACGCTTCAATCGCCATTTATTACATCAACCCTTTCACTGATCGAATTTCTCGACGAATTTCCGAGGATCGTCGAAATACTTATAGTTCGCGTATATTTTTTCCATCGACCAATCCCACCAACGAATGCGCCGAAGCCCTTCGACAATATCGGGCTCGAAACGCATTCTGATCAAACGCGCGGGATTGCCTCCGACAATCGCATACGGCGGCACGGATTTTACGACAACACTGTCGGCTGCGATCACCGCGCCGTCACCGATCACGAGCGGATGATCCGGATCATTGGATTTCAATCGACAGCCGCGACAGATCCATACGTCGTTTCCGATCGAAATGCGGCACGGCTTTATTTGCCCGGCAGAAATCGGCGGCTTCGGATTCGGCCAATTCCAATGTATTTGTGCAAAAATCGAAACGCGGCTGTGATCATGTCCGATGTTCTGATACTTATGATTCATATTCAACTCGAACAATTGACTCCATGAAATTTGCGAGAAGTTGCCGATATCGACTTCGCCGTCGCCTTCAAATGCGGTATGATTGATTGTACTCTTGATTCCGAGATTCATTTTTACATTCGGAAGCCGATAAACGCGATGATATATTGCATGCGTGACGTCGACAACGGCATTTGCATTTTGTCTGACGATCGCCTTGCCGGTTTCGATAAAAGTTTTGAAGTCGAGCCCCGGGATTTTGAAAATGACGCCGTCAATGATGATGTTTCGCGGAATTTTCATGTTTTCCAATTGTTTGATTCTGGAATACAAATTGTTCTCGGTCGAGAGAATTATTCTGTCGAAAACAAGATTTTTGACGGGCTTCATGCTTTGCAAATTCTCAACGACTGCCCATTGTTCGGCTCCCCCCCCCCCCTGTGTTGAGAAGGAAATGCCGTATCCCGCGACTTGCATCAGCCCCAATCGAATGTAATTTTCGTAATACGGCGCGAGGCTCGGAAACAGATCATCGACGCCCCACATCAAAACTTTTACCATCAATTGATACCTCCGTTCATTGCCGAAAAAAGTTTCGTCTGTTCCGCAATGTCATTCGCGCGAACGAGTCCTTCGCCGACGAGAATTCCGTCCGCTCCCGCCGCGCGGAGTTTTTTTATGTCGTCGATCGAAAACACGCCGCTCTCGCTGATTAATGTACGCGACCGATCGGCAAGCGGCATCAATTGAATCGTCTGCTCGATCGATGTTGTGAACGTTGTCAAGTTTCGATTGTTGATGCCGATAAACTCCGCGCGCGTTTCGAGCGCGAGTTTCATGTCAGCCGCGTCATGCACTTCGACAAGGCAATCCATTCCGAGCGACCACGCGATATATAAAAATCGCCGCAACTGTTCCGCCGTCAAAATCCGAACGATCAAAAGCACGGCATCCGCGCCGAGCATTCGCGATTCAAACAATTGATATTCGTCGATGATAAAGTCTTTGCGGAGCAACGGCAATTCAACCGCGCGGCGGACTTCCGAAAAACTTTCGTTCGAGCCGAGGAAATGCGGATCGGTGTGAACGGACAACATTGCCGCTCCGTTTTTTTGATAAATGCGCGCGAGCTCGACAACAGAGTGCGTCGAATTGAGCCGCCCCTTCGCCGGCGATTGCAATTTGCACTCGGCAATCAACGCCCAATCACCTTTTTTGATCGCCCGCGACATCCGGAAATGTCCGATCTCGAGTTCGGATTTAATCCGCGAGAGCGGAACGGATTGTTTTGCCGCGTCGACGATCATTTTTTTGTTTTCGACAATTTCAGCCAAAATATTTTTCATCAGTCAAACCTCCGATCAATCGGCGATTTCATATCCGTCCGCGCGGAGCTTTTCGATTGCACGCTCAAAATCTTCCGCTTTGACGAGGATATAGTCCGTGTCGAATGTCGAGATTACAAAAATTCCGATTCCGGCGTCGGCGAGCACTTTCGAGATGCGCGCGAGTATTCCGATCAACGAAAATTCGAGCTGTCCTTCGATGCGAAAACCCAGCCAGCCGTCATTGCGTTCGAGCGTTTCGCGCGGCGCATGTGCCGTCTCGCATACCAACGAAATTTCGACATCCGTTTTTCCGATGAAGAGAAAATTCCCGTCGACGATTGCATCTTCCATACGCCGGACTTTGCAGACCGTCATCTCGCAATTCAGTTTCTTCAGTGTCATCAGTTTCCTCCAATCGAGTGAACGACTCGCATGAATTGTTCGATCTTGGCGGCGGATTTTTCGCCGTCGACTTCCAAACTGCCGCTCACGTCAATGCCGTACGGTTGAAAAATCTCCACCGCCGTCGAAACGTTTTCAATCGAAATACCGCCCGCAATCAGCAACGGCTTTTTCAGCTCGGAAGTCATTCGCGCCGCCGCCGTCCAATTGAACAGCTGCCCCGTTCCGCCCGCCTGCCCGCGAACAAAACTGTCGAGCAATATTATATCACACGGAAATTCATTCGCAATCCTGCAATCAAAATTATCGCCGAAACGCCACGCCTTTATGATCGGACGCTCGATCTTCGACGCGTATTCGGCAGTTTCGTTGCCGTGCAGTTGAATGTAATCGAGTCCGACGCGCTCGGCGATTGAATTGACGATGTCCGAATCCTCATCGACAAAAACTCCCACGCGTTTGACGTCGGAACATTGCCGGGAAATTTCGGCGGCGGTATTCGGCTCGATGTATCGCCGACTCCGCGCAAAAAAAATGAAGCCGAGAAAATCGGCTCCGTTATTGATTGCAACTTGCGCGGCTTCGAGAGTTTTTATGCCGCAAATTTTTACTTTGATCATACAATTCTCCAATCACAGATACAGATATATTCCGAGCCCTCCGCCCATAATCAATATGCCGCTCAACATTCCGATTATCATTCGTTTCGTCAATTTCATCGCTCCTCACCCTTTCGAGCCGATTATAAATCGCCGAATTCGGATTTTCTTTAGAGCAGGATTAAATTTCGATTAAAAACGATTGTCGAGGAGCGCGGACATCAAATTGAGAGGCTCGGAGACTTTGTCGGTAATGAAGTCGAGCGTGATTTGCGTGAAGAGCGAGGCGTGATCGACGCGATTGGCAAATCTCTCGATGAATTCGAGCAGATCATCAATCGAAAATTTTTCGCGAAGCACCGCCGCCATCGAGATCAATCCGAACTCGAACACTTTGAACAGCGACAGAAACAGGAAGTAATTGTTAAACAGAGTGATGGGCGCGTGGCACGGATACAGACCGGCGAAGAATGAATGCACGAGATAATTCTCGACGACATTGCCGAAAGGTTGCATTACGAATTTTTGATACGCGTCGATGTTTTGATTGTAAAGCGCGATGACATCTTCCCACGTGTCAAACGGTTCCGTCAAATGAAACGCGTCGATCGGATATTGCGTAAAAACGCGTTGTTTATCGGAATAGTAAACAACCGCATTTTGAAACAGTTTTTGCATCAGCTCGACAATGAAGATGATGTAATTCGGCGTCGAAAACGGCAATTGCTTGCACCGCGCGGCGAGCGATTGAAAATATTCGTCCGAGTGATAGACGTTCGGAATCAGCTCGAATTGTTGTTCTCTGCCGTTGAGAAGCATAGAGTCAAGTTCGGACGTGATAAAGCCGAGCGCGGTCAGGCGATTGTTTATCGAAAGACGTCGATCCTGCAGAACTTCAAAACTGATTTTCTGAAGGATCGGCAAGAATTTGCGCGCGGGCATTTCGACGGCACTTCGATAGAAGAAACACGCCGCGCGGACGGTTTTCAATTCGACATAATGAAATTTCAGCGGCTCAGGATTGAGAAGCGCGAGTTCGGCGGCAACCGGACATGTCATCGAGAGCGATCGCTCGGCAAATTCGTCGACAACAAACGTTCGGCGCGGAAATTCGGCGCATGTATTTGACAGTTGTGCTTCGCCGAAGTTTTTTTGGATATCGCAAAGCAAATCGTCTCGGAGCAGAGGACACGACACTCTGTCGAGTTTCATGCGATACGTATGCGACGGCTCATTCCAATAAAGACTGTCAAGGATTTTTTTGCGCATCGATTGATCGGCAATCTGCTTGTATTTGTCATGCGTCTTGCGATCTATATCGACCTGCCAACCGCGACAGCATTTCGCATCACATTTCCGACCATCGCATTGAAAATTCCGAACGTACGTCGGCTCGAAACAGCGGAATTTTTTTTCCAACTGCGAATCACCTCTGCATTATGCACTGCATGTAGTGTCGTTCAATGAGATTGATGTAGTTGTTGGGATTGATTGCCTTTGCTCGATTTACCATCGTTCGCAAATTTCGATGCAGAGTATTCAACGTGTCAACATTTTGCGCCAATCCGATTGCGCGCACGAGATAATCTTGCGCGTTTTGAACCGCCAATTCGCTCAATCCGACCTGCGTCAAAATATCCGCCGTCAATC
>ERZ842401.8408-NODE-8408-length-10157-cov-11.687290_pt1 | contig 10157 bp, 6 predicted proteins | sample MGYA00521270_ERZ842401 | MGnify/ENA primary metagenome ERZ842401 (study PRJEB31892, sample SAMEA3878208) | bioreactor metagenome | biome: Moose rumen | place: Sweden | collected 2011-10 | study: EMG produced TPA metagenomics assembly of the PRJEB12797 data set... | reverse complement strand
AAGAGGTATTGATACCTCTGCCGTCACCGATGGAAAGGGCATCTGCTTCGCTCACGCCGTCCGCTACGACCTGCCTAGCAACCGCTTAGTCGCAGTGGCCTGAACACATCAAGATAAAAACAACGCTCCACTCCTGCCGTCTGCTCTTGGCGGGGGTGGAGCGGTTAATTTTGAGACAGGTACCTCTTTCCTTTGTCCCTGTATTCTCCTATGCCGCGTTATATATGATGCGTAACTGTTTGCGAATTTCTGCGAAAGAAAGCTTTTGGCTCAACTCTGTATGAAGCCCTGTATTGATGACATAGATAAACGATTCCTTTCGATAGTATTTGTCGCCAAAGTTCTTTAGTGACTGCTCGATATTTTGTGACTTTGCCAACAGACAGACTAATTGATAGTCTCTGTTTGTTATCTGGGTGTGGTTGCTTGGATGAGCCTTCGTATAATGCTGAGTGGCTGTCAGTTTAATCAGGTTCTCAAGATAATGCGCAATCTCTGGGAATTGCGATTTTGGGAAAATATGGTGTACTTGTGTAGCTTCTCCATTTGCATATTGGTCCCTTACCTCACTTTCCGGCTGTATCTTGCGCAAAAGGTTCATCGCCTTGCTGACCTGATATGCATCGTAGGCTTCCTGCTGTTTGATATCAGCCTCAGTTGCCGCTTCCTGCCTGGTTTGCGACTTTGCCTTGTCAACGTCCCGCCAATTCTTACGGTTGTACATCAAATCGGAAAAGGCGATAGTATCCCTGGATAATCGCCCTTTCTCTGTCCCCTGAATATCGTTCTCTGTGGAATACACATTAATGACTTTCGTGAAAATGCGAGCCACTTCTACTTCGCCGTTGATAGCGGTGTTGCCAATGATGAACCGTGTATATCTGTCTTTCAGTTCTTTATAGTCAATCTGACTAACTGTACCTTTCTGGCAAACTTCCTTGAATTGCTCAAAGTATTTCAAGATGCCACTATCACCTAAAACCTTTATGATATAGGCGTAAAGGAAGTTGTAGGCATTTCGCTCCTTAGTCGCAATGTATTCTAAGATTTCGCCGTTAGCAATGCGATAGTAGTTGATATTTCCTCGTTTCTCAATGTCAAGCACATGGGCGTAAGAAAGCATGCGCAGGGGTTGTTGGATGAACTTGTCATATTCATGCTTTGCAGTTTCATTCTTCGGGCTAGGTTTGCAGAAAATGGCAGAGGCATTCTTAATGAAGTATTGCATATCCCACACTTCCTGTACGGTGAACTCCCCTTCGGGGTTGAGATTTATCAGGCAGTCGGCAATAAAGCATACCACATCAGGTGTGCACTTCTGATCCATAAAACGAGCATCGTGGCTTTTACGGACATCCAAATCGTACTGATTCAGGAATTTTGTTATTGTATCTATCATGGTCATTTTAGTTTACCAAAGAAAAATACGGAGTTGTTATCAATATTCAGAGAACGAGTACCCCGATTACGAGCAATACTGTAGAACTTGCTAAATTCATCTGTGGCATAGTAGGCCAAATCTTCTTCCGTTACTGTCTCACCATCTATGGCTTTCAAAATAGCAACAGAGCCATCTGCAATACAGTTCTTGGGCATGAAGCAGGCACGAGGATAATATGTCAGATTGGGCACCAGCACACATTCCGTATGGTTCAGATATTTTCCAACTTCAAGTCCGTTGATGTCATCTATATAGGTGTCATAACCCTCAATGTTGATGATTTCGTTGCTGCCGATATTGCGAGATTTCAGCACTCGAATGGCTCCTTGCTGCGCAGTATTGGACTTGGTGAGAGTACGATCTCTGAATGCCTTAAAAATTCCAAATCGCATTTTGTTGGCAGCTTCATCGAAATCCTTGTTCCGATAAATCAGCCAATAAGGGAAAGTTGCGTCAGTGATGTATGACTGCTGTTTCACCTCAATAGTATTTGTTATGTAGGATTCCACTTTCGTCATCCCGCTCTTGTATTTCTTGTTGATGGTGAAAGCAATCGTCTCAATCTTCACACCCTTGAAGCCTTTCTCTCCGAAGTCAACGATATGGGTTATTGGATATTCGTTCATCAACTGGCGCGTCTTATCAAACTCTGGCGCATTAATCAGACTCTTGGGGACTATCAGCGAAATGACATCACCGAGTTCCAATGCTTTCTCGATGAAGAAAGAGAAGATGTTGCTGGTGTCCGTATTCCTTACCGACTGCTTGTAGAGTTTGAGCAGACTCTTGTCCTTCACTTTCATATAAGGTGGATTGCCAACAACGATGTCGTATTTCTTGGGGAATCGTTGCAATAGTGTATCCTTATTGATGAAGTTCAGCCGCACATTCTTGGGAATTGGAATCGACTGGAGAATCTGCTTGAGCAGGGCGATACTGTCAGGGTTAATATCGATGACATCAATATGAAGTTCTGCGACGTTGGCATATTTCATGAATAACGACGGCAGGAAGTTTCCAACTCCTGTAGCAGGCTCAAGGATATGCAGTACTTTTGAGTCAGGATAGTCAGGCAGGTTTTTGACAACAGTGTAACAGATATCCTGCCCAGTGTAATAGGCTGCTGTTTCCTCCCTCATACTGTTAGCATATTCGGCAATCTTTGCCAAACGGACAAAGCCAAGCTTCTTGTTTTTCTTGACATACTTCAAAAGGGAGGCAGAGTCTGTCAGGTCATTCTTGTCGATTATACCTGTTATCTCTTGTTCGCTTAAGCTAGTTTCTGTCACCTTACTTCTGATTTTATGTGCTATCTGTCGGAAGATGATAGTAGGAACAGCTTCACCCAGACTCTGCCGAATGTTGATATCCTCTTTCTTTAGGTACTTCTGTTTCTCCTCAAGCGGCAGGGCGTTCAGTTGAGTATATGATATTGCGCTCCATTCAAACTCCTGTGGAACGGACATCATCAGCATCACCTCTCGGATGGAAAAAACCCGATTGTCTGTGGGGTGGACTGTGTTCTGACTGGCCAGGATGTCATTGCGGGTATGAATACATGGCGGCACTTTGTCCCAATACTGACGGGTATATTTATCACCGTTTTTGCGCTGGTTGTAGATGATTTCACCGTCTTTCTCATGGTGAGGAATGCGACTTGTGTCTTCATTGTCAAAAGCCGACTGCCCCTCGGTGATGTTTTCTATCCACCTTTCCATCTGAGGCGCATACGGGCGGAAAGCGTGATATATGTCTTGATCCCATATCTCGCCCATCGTATGTAAATGTGGCAGATGACCTATGGTTTGGCGAAGTGTCTGTTCTTCCTGTCGGTCTGGGAATAGTTCAAGGGGTGTAATCTCCTTTAGGTCTTTTCTTACACCGATTACTAAGGTTCTTGTCCTGCTGCTTGGGTTGCCATAATCTTTAAAGTTGACGACCTTGGCCGCTATGTTATAGTCACCAGCCAAGTCCAACTCTATGGCATCTTTTATCAGTCTGTCCACTCCGTCAGTATCTGTACAGATAGACTTCAGAAAAGCTGGCACATTCTCAAACACAAAGAATCGGGGCTTGACTTGCTGTATGAATTTGATTGATTCAATCACCAGCGAATTCCTCTTCAGTTCGTCTCCTTTTTTATGGTTAGCAACAGACATCCCCTGACAGGGTGGCGTTGCTATCATGACATCCAGCTCTGTCATCCGCTCCCTTTGCTTCCACATATCAATCTCGTGGAATACCTTGTCATGAGTTTCCTGTAGTGTCAAATCACCGCAGATATATCCGCTGTCATAACGACACTTGTTGTTATACTTCTGTACATTCAGGCGGCGTTCAATCAGCTCAACCGTCGCAACGCAGTCGAATTTCTCTTGTTTGAATCCATAACAGCCAATGCCGGCACAACTGAAAAGGCTAATATACGTCAGCCGCTGTCGCATTGGGAGAACCCTCGTTTTCTGGTCATCCAGCAACTGGCTTAAACTAGTGTCAGTAAACGTGTCCCATATCTGTAGCCTATGCTTTTTGTATTCAGGGAAGAGTTGATTGACAAACTGCAATTCGAAAACAAGTCGGAGGTCGTTGGGATCATTATCCAATTCTCCCTCTCGCCGTGAACCAACTCTTGCAATCTTTATCAGATACAAGTCTCTTACTCCCCAATAATCCAGGTCGCACTGCTTTCCGATGTAGGGTATAAAGTAATAGAGTTTGTTGAGTGCAACTGTCGATGGGAACCTTTTTCCCGTATAATAAACCTTGGCTGTCCCATCAAGGAAGCGTTCCACATTGTCTTTTTTGACATTGCAAATGAGGACATTCTTAGCCAGATCCAAATCATTCAGATTGATTTCCTGGCTTGGATTCTTGATGATTTCATTGGGGAACTCTGCCTGTAGCTGAAACAAGTCCAGCTGTTGGGGTTGGATCTTCTGATAAACTCTTGCCATGTATGTTGTCACAGCAACCAAAAAGCCCCTGCATTTCGTGAGGAAGCGCAGGGGCGGTTATGCTTGTGACATAAGCGACTGGAAACGCTGCAGAATGAAGCATAACGAATCCCCCACGCCGTTCTCGTGCGAGGTCATTATCCGTTTCTGCTTCTGCGTAAGTTTAGTTTTCCAGTTCTATGTCACCAGAAGTGAAATGATTCTCGTATTCTATGTTTGTCAGTTACTCTTAATTGCCTTGTCTTTCTATTTTTTTTGCTCTGACAAGCACCCATAAGTCAGATGGATTTTACTTTTGTTGATGACTACATACAAAAGAACGTGGGTGCTTACATCTGCCTGTTCGTCATTCGAGGTCTTAGGAAACCTATAGCAATAAACAGACAGAGAAACACCCACGTGGGAGTATACTATACACCGTAAAGTGTGCTAGTGAGGACATGGTTAGCCCTCGCAGCACACTACGGAGAGTATATACTACACCCCGTGGAGTCACCTCTGCAATGTCTCTGATTGCTTATTCGGAAGTTCCTAAGTTTCGAATGACCAAAAACAAAGCGTCAGTAACGCCTTCCAATATGTAGTGCTCCACCCACCGGCTCCGTCACCCTCAGATGACCTCCCAGCCGCATGGAGCAGATGCAGGTGCAAAAGTACGAAAATAATGCGAAATAAGAAAATAACTTGGGAATTATTTGCAAAAATCGGAAATTATGCCTATCTTTAACTGACTATCAATGCGTTAGCGCCAGATGTTGCACACATGTCGCAAAAACGGAAATGACCATTGATAATCACAATCTCTATCTTGTTCAGTGATATCTCCATAGAGATCATCGTCACCGAGGAATATGCTCCCATCATGGCAGATTTCACCACGCCTACTGTAATACTGTTTGTATTTTTCCTCTGAACGTCCAGCAACATATCGTTTCAAATACCTAATGAAACGTGCAGTCGGCCTATTTGTTTCGTCTGCCGTTCCATATAGTTTGAAATCAAAATTAGCCATACCCTCGATAGAAGCTATGGTCGCCATTGTTGATACACTTCGCTTATAATTAAAGGACTCCACGCCATCAGCCAGTAATGAGATGCAATGTCTTACGCCTTTGCGCATATCGCCTCGCATAGCAATATATCTGTCTAGGCAGAACTCCATAGCCGGAGGAAACTGTATTTGCTTTTGATGGTCTGCTTCCGGATTATTGGTTTAATAGTCCATAAAGTTTGTTGCCTCTTCACAAAATTCAGTGCAATCCGTGAACGCTTGTTGTTGAAGTAGTTCCCCAACCTTTGGGTACAAATATGCAGGAATCGTCCAATGACTTAATTGATTATTGAACTTCTCGGTTTCTTTGGGAGATAAAGTGCTAAAATCACCCATCGGAGCCTGAACACCATAGTATCCCACGCTTGCATTATATTCAAAGAAACAATAATTGGTCAATGCAGTCAACAGATGCAATATTTCGCGCTTAACCCGTTGCGACTCTGGTAGAGTTCTTCCAAGTTTCACCACATCTTCGCTGAGACCACGATTCAGCAGTTCGGCCTCCATAGGCAGAGCCTCTTCCTTATCTTCGCACTCATATTCTAGTACAGCAGGGAAATGTCTAGAATACTTCGAAAATGGCATTCCCTCAAAATAGAAGAACGGCACCAATTGAAATAATTCCCTATACTGGAATGCCTTTAGCAGTGGTACATCGGTGAATATGATGGATTTTCTAATCATGTATTACCTCTTTTTATTGATAGAAGAATTTATCTCGTCAACTATAGGCTGGAACTCTTCCTGGAACTCTTTTAACTTTTCCTTTATCTGCTCCCTAGAAATTTCCTCACTATAGCGGTGATTGTAGATATAATCAACTACCTTTTCGTCTGCCCTAAATTCTAAACTTCTATGGGTAAAGAATACAGATAAGATTTCTGTTGATGTTTTTACGTATGGGCATATCATGACTGGGTATGTCGCCCCAAAATTACGGAATGTAGACTCATGACTAATATCTTTCAGCCTTAGGCTTGAATACTTTTTCAAACAGGGCATGTAACCTCTGGCATAAGTTCCACCATTTAGATAGTTCTTAAACCATCTTAGCTTTGCTTCTTTTGTATCTGCGATAAGTTCCTTGTCACTGTCTTTTGAAAGAACTATACACTCAGAGGTGTATACAAGATTTGTTAAATGCCGACCAAGTACGAATTTCAGAAAGTCAAAGCATTCCGGTTGAGTATTTAAACCATTTTGACTTATAACAAATGGCGGCTTTTTGTTTTTCTTATTATAAAAACGCAATTCAGAATTAGCGTTATTCCAAAATTCAGCTCTGCCAAATTGGAATAATTGTCCGATAGATTTTTTCTCGTCAACACCAGCATATTTCCCCAAAAAATCTAACGACATCCAGTCGTTTGGCAAGGAACCGTTGGTTTCTATGTTGTGTGTTTCTATATATTCACGGTTTTCTTCCAATATAGCAGCAGCCAATGGTTTGAGCTTGGTTATCGGGTCTTTAATCTCTTTGTCTAGTAATTCATATTTTGATATCAAATATCTGAGAACTGCTTTAAGTACATTTTCAGAAATTTCTTCTTTCTTTTCCTTCAAGACATTATTTCGACTCAACTCTAGTAGTTCAGTTGCTTTGCCGCTTAAGATATTGACACTAAAATTTAGTAACTCAATATTGCTATTGAATTTTTCTACATACTGATTCCTGTAATATAAAGCTGTCTTTCTGTATTGAGACCCTATTCTTACTTCATAGCCTGTTTCCTCATCATAATAGTCGTATGCATCTTCTTCTTTAACGGCAAAGTCATACTCTTTGTTATTCATCTTGAAATGAATACCAACATTGGTTTGCTCTGCAAATTTATTAATCTCATCAATAAGTTTAGCAGCTTGTATATCTAAAGATTCATCAACGGCAAAGTCAAAATTTCCTATTGTCTCCAATGACACCTTTTCATTAGAGTGTACAGTCCATCCTGAATGCATGTCAAAATATAAGTCACAGTCTATAATGGTGCCGAAATTCGTAAATTCGTCTTTGTAAGTTTTTTGTAAAATATTGCCTTTTTCATTGCCAGATGGGTTCCACATTTCCAATTTAACAACATCATCAGTGCCCCATTTCCTAGTGACTAAGGTGACTTTATCCGTTATAAGGAAAATGCTTTGAAATCCAATACCAAATGCACCAGATGGACGCATCCAAGAAGGCATTTTCTTACAGATATCATTCTTTTTTTGATTTTGGCTCGAGCTACCAGTTCGTGTTAGGTATATGACCTCATCTGGAGCTATACCAACACCTTGATCTTGTATTTTCAAATGCCACTTTACACGATTCACCTCTACTGCCAATTTGTTAAGTTCGACGTTAATTACGTGTTCAGCGCATTTCTTTCTAAACTCGCTTCTGTCAGAAAGAGTCGGATTCTCCATGAAGACGCGGATGTAGGTGGCATCTACTGCGTTTTGCAGCAGTTCCCGTATACTCTGACTTGCATCATTGTATAATCCAGCTCCTTGCAACATTTCAATGGCCTTCAATGAATTTATCTCAAATCGAGGTCTGTTCTTTCCACTGATATCATCATATCCTTTCAGTCTCACGATTAGTTTTCCGGCAGATGGTAGAGAACCAAAATCAATAGACGGAGCTATCTTATACCAATTCCTACTTTGAAATTGTAGCTCAACGTCAATCATTTTAAACCAGTCGTTTAAAAGATTAGCCACTTTAATGTCTTCACATTCTGCTGATATTTCTATCAGTTTGCGTCCTATATTGATATGAGTAATGTCCCTATTCGTTTGGTTATACAGCAAAGAGTCAGAAGGAATGCTGGTCAGTGAACTCAGCAAGACTTTGGATACCCTATTTGTATCAACATCAAGCAGATCTCCTAACCGCAACATGCATGCGACAAACAAAGGATGGCATTTTTCCGTGCCACATCCGGAATTCTCTTCTTGAGCTAATTCCAGTAGGTCTTTCTGCTTTTGTCCATGAGCTTTACATATATTCCCAAGTATTCTGATAATTCTTTCAGGAATACTACTTCCCGGTAGGTGCATTGACCCCTCATGTTGAATACGAGCAGTAGCCCTATCAGCATGTTCTTGTCTTATATAGTCTGCGAACAAAAATTTTTGAGCATCTATGTTCTCAGGAGTTATCTCATTATTCTTATGAAAAAGTTTGTTGTCCTTTATTTCAAAACAAAGAGCATAGTTGTGCATTGGTGATGTCTCATCGTTCTGCTTACTTCTTACATAGTTGATAAACGCAGATCCTTCCTTCAAGCATTCCAACTTATCATCACGAGTTATCACCATCCCTAAATCATGATAATATGATGCCGATAATAATAACCACAAATCGACGATAGATAACTTATCTATTACCTCCGCCCCCATTATAAGTTCGATGTTATTTAGTATGGTCTCCGAATGAGTTGAGTCATGCAAACTATAATGAGGGAAATAGTGAGAAATAGTATTCAACAATTGAGGTACATGAGTTTTTGCTACATGCCATTGCTGCAGATACTTTCCTGCTTCCGCATTTTCTTTTGATTTACTTTCAAAAACAGATTCTATATGGCTCATATCTTATTTGTTATTTTCTTTAAGGAGTTCGATTAATCTGTAAATCCCAGTTGATGGATTATGGAACTCACGCAATTCCTTTGCTCTCGCAACAGCAACATCTGTGTTGTCGTTCAGAAATGCTTTTTGAGTATCAGTGAAGGCTGACTTGGAATAATTCTTCCACACGGGTGCACTTTTCTTCAACTCTTTGATGAGGGCGTCTGTTTCAATGGCAGACTTTTGGTCTTTGGCATGAAGTAGCAGCCATATTTCAAAACAAGGATTGCTAAGCAGCATTTCTGCCTTACATTTCTGCAATTTCTCATTGATGGCCTGCACATCCATGTCGTACATGAGGAATGTGTGCACCTTATCCCATTGTGAGATTTTGAGTTCCTTTGTACGCTTCTCAACCAACGATGGCGTGATCTTTGTGCCTTCTATGTGCGAAATGATTCTGATGGGTGACTTATACCACGATTTCAGAAGGTTGATATAGCAGACCTCTGTCTCGCCCTCGCAAATGACAAGGGCGATCTTTCGCATTCGCAAAGATGGTGACGGCTCTCTTTTGCTTGCCATAATCAATCTTCCAATAATTGTTTGATACTTGATACCGATGAATCAACATAAGGCACAGCGTCAAAGCGTCCTTGTATATATCCCTTTTCGGCATCCATATTCTCACGGAAATCTTTGAAGTCGTATAATGAATACACTTCCGTTGCGCCTTGCTCCGACTTGTTGACAAAAACAATCTGATCACGTCTCAGTCTCTTTACATCGATAAGGTTCGTGTTATGGGATGTGAACAATAACTGACTGCTCTCTGAGGCATGAATCAAGTCGAGAATGAAATCAGCTAGACGAGTGTGAAGTCCCATGTCAAACTCGTCCATCATAATGCTCTTCTTATTCTTTACCACATCCAAGAGTCGTATCAGAATCTGGAATAGTTTTCTTGTACCATTAGATTCTTCCATGTCCATGTCGAACATAATGTCCTTTTGGTTGCGATGGTACGTCTTGAAGCGAAGCACATCCACCAGTTTATATGATAGCTCCGTTTGTCCAGGTACAACCACAGGAGCAGGTACTTGTTCTTTCCTTGCCTCGATGTCAGTAATATCTGTATCGCATATTTCAAGTG